>Ga0209541_10003131_pt1 | contig 30743 bp, 44 predicted proteins | sample RifCSPlowO2_01_FD_184027 | JGI IMG/M metagenome (GOLD analysis project Ga0209541, IMG submission 184027) | Groundwater microbial communities from Rifle, Colorado - Rifle CSP2_plank lowO2_0.1 (SPAdes) (version 2) | ecosystem: Environmental > Aquatic > Deep subsurface > Groundwater | place... | reverse complement strand
ATTTTTGACAATTTTATAAGTTTTCTTATTTGCGCATGCGTAAACTTTTGAGTTGGGTTGCTAGCAAAAAAATACTGCAATCTAAGCAGATTCTTATCCAATATTATTCTCTCGCGCCACATAGTACAACGAACTATACTATTAGGCATATATATTTAAACCTTTTGGTATAATTAATTATACTTATAGAAACGAGCCTAAACTCCTCTGCACCTGCAAGCCCTTCAGCAAAACCGACTCCTGCCTAAACCGCTGCATGCCAAGCTGCAATTTCGTACCAACATAATCCAGCGCACTTTTCAAATCCGCAAACTCTCGCGGCATTTGTTTCATCGCGTTTCTCGTAATCTCGCGGCAAGCCCATACACCCAGCGGAATGTAGCCAGGGTATGCCTCGCGGAACACGAGTGCTGAGGCCTGCCTTCCAATTTCAACAAGCTTTTCAGCAATTGCCAACCTCACAGAATAAAAGCAGCCTCCAACTGAGGAGTATTCTTTCTTTCCCGCGTTTGGCTCCCAATCTGAGAAAATAACCTCTTCATTTCCCAAAACGTGGATAAATGCTTCTGTCCACTCATACTGCCACACATTCGGCGCGAGGAGGACTGCGAAATAATTATTCAGCGCAGAAAATTCATATACTTGATAGCAGTCAAGCAAAGGGTTCTCTTTTACTTTATCAACCAAATATTTTCCCAAAATATCATCAACAGCTGTTATGCTCCATCTTGTTGGCACGAGCCTCCTGTTCTTTTCCAAACCAAACGCGCCGACTGAAAATGATTTCTGGATTTGCGTGAACTGCAAATCTTTTTCGTACAGCTCAATTACTGCCGGCGCTGCTTTCAAATCAGTGTCGTAGTATGCTTTCTCCAGATGGACTTCAAACTTCGCATTTTCCTTTTCAAAACTTTTTAGTTCAGCAGACGGGCCGAACGGCTCGTGAGAATCATCAGCGCTGAAAGAGACACCGCGGGGCTTTTTGGCAAACTCAACATTCGAATAAACAGATTTCTTTGACAGCGCAACCTCTTGTATTTTCTGGACGGTTTTATTTTTGAAATCCTTTATTCCCGCAAGTTCCTTGCCTCGGACCAATTGCAAACGAAACTCTGCAACCTGCGTTTGATTCAGTCCGGAAGGAATCCATTCTTCAGGCAAGTCAAGCAACGAAGTATCGCCGGCTTGCTGTACAAGCATCGGCCCAACAAAAACCTTTGGGTAGCCAAACTTGCCAATGAACACAGATGGCGGCGAGCTTCCCTCTAACTCTGTGCCAACTTCTGCAGATTTCAGCCTGAGCTTCGCTGTCAAGCGATTAAGATATGCAGATTTTCCATGGCCTGTCATAAATAAAAATAAACACGCATAAGTATAAATTAGTTTTGTTCGGTTGTCGCTTAAATTATTTCGCAAACAACAGTGCAATGTCCAGCACAAACAATGCAACAATCATGGCTTCAAGCGCAACCAGCAGCCGGTTGTTCGCCTTGTCAAACAGCATTGTATATATGCTTTCAATTGTCTTGAGCTTTTCATTCAGGCTGGCCTGCAATTCTGCTAAGTAAAATCTTTGTGAGGCTGCCCTGTAAACCTTTGCGAGATACAAGTCGCCAATCAGTTTCAGCGAATCTGTAACCTTGTCAATGACTTCAGAAACATCAAGCTTCACCTCTGTCAGCTCGTGCAAAGTCTTTGCGTATGGCGTAAAAATGCCCGCAGGCCTATCCAAATCATCATACGCCTTGTCAAGCGCAATATCAAGCTGGCTGTCGTATGCCCTCAGTTCCAAAAGCATGATTACCGCATACTCAAGGATATCATGGACATCATAGCTCTGCCTTGGGTCATAAATAAACGAGGCCTGCCAGTCAACTGCAACAAGCTCATTTTCATAATAGCTTAAAATATATTTCAGCGCGTTCTTCAGCTCTGCATCGCTCAGTTTTTCTGTTTCACACCTAAGGACTTTTGCGATGTCTGTGCTTGCCTGCGACATCAGCTCCTGCGCAGATAATTTCCTGTCAAATTCCTTTACTGAAACAACAATGTAATCCTCCCAATACTTCAGCTCAGGCTGCACGCCCTCCATAAAATGCTCAAGCTCTGAAACTAGTTTCACCGCCTGCTCTCTCGCCATTGCCGCCAGCTTCTTGTTCTCTGCCAGCTCGCTTGTAAGGCTGGCAAGCTCATCCATGCTGCCCTTTATCGGAAACTGATAGACCACAGTTACGACACCGAAATCATACAGCTTTGCTTTTACACTGGCATCAAAGTTAAAACTCTCTGTATTAATTTCTTTTTTGCCGAGCCGCACCAGAAGCGGCGGGACTTTATACTGAACATACTGCGGCGTAAGCCTTTCATAAGAGAGCTGAGAAGTCTCAGGTTTCTTGCCAAAAATCTTTTTTATCTCGTCAAGCTTTATCTCATGCGCTACATCAAAGCAGTAATAGAGGAACAGGCTGCCTTTCTTGATTGTTAGTGCCATGCTTTTAATTTTAATTGATAATATATAAACATTCTGCGGTGTTCATTGCCTTGTCGTAACTAATTTTTTTAATAAAAGAAAACAATATTAGCGCATGACTCAGCGATTATTCGGCAAGGCTCAGGCACTGGCAGGCGTCTTCAAGGCATCTGTCTTGTCTTTTGTAGCGATTTTTGCCTTTGCGATTTATGATTTCATACTGCCGATTTTCACAGAGGACCAGTCAGGCAGCTTTGCGCTTGTCGGAATAATTGTCTCTTTGGTTTATGTTGCGTCGCTTTTGGCAGAGGTTCCTGTCGGGCTTGCTGTGGACAGATACGGAAGAATAAAAGTAATTCTTATTGCAATGTCGCTGCTTAGCGCGCTTGGCGTTGCATATTATTTTGTCAACAATATAATATTTCTGGCTATGCTTTCCTTAGTTACCGGAACAATTGCAGTTGCATTCTGGGTGCCGTCAACAGTTTTAGTCAGAGATTTCAGCCCGCGCAAGATGCTGAGCCAGTCGCAGGGCGTCTATCTTACAATCACGCAGCTCGGGTGGATTGCCGGCCCGATACTCGCAGGCATCGTAAGCGAAACCATTTCAGACAAACACAACTTTTTTATTTTTGCAGGCCTGATGTTCGCGGCCGTAATTGCCGGCTTGATAATATTTCGCGGAAAAGAGGCAAAAGAATTCCATAAGATTGAGAAAGGGCACAAGCACAAGGCCCGCATCTCGCTGCTTATTACGACGTTTGAAGAGTACATCAAGCTACACAAGCATGCAATGCCGTTATACTTGCTGTCTTTTTTTGCATACGTATGGATCGCACTTGAGTGGTCCTTCATCGCGCTGATTGGAATAGAACGGTTTGGTTTTAGCGAGACGCTTGCCGGCCTTTTAGTCGGCACCATGATGATTATTGAAGGCTTGCTTTATTTTACATCCGGCTACCTGATGGACAAAATCGGGACGAAGTATATTTTAACAGCAGGATTTTTGCTTTTGTTTGCCTCGTCTTATTTTGCATTTCTCGTGGCAAGCCCGGCGGCATTTATCCTCGCAGTCCTGCTGGCCGCAGGCGCAACTTCGTGGATTTTGCCGGGCACAGAATCTTTGCTGACAAAAATCGTGCCTGCAAACATCATGGGCGAGATGTCATCTGTGTTTGACACTTCCAAGGACTTTGGGCTGATTGCCGGCCCTTTGGTCGGCGGCTTGCTTGCAAGCTTCATGGGCAGCCCGCAGGCTTCATTGATTGCGGTTTTTGTCGCGGCTGCGGCTGCTACTGTGCTGGCTGGCTATGTTTTCTGGCCCGAGCAAAAGGCAGGGAGATTAAAACTTTTTAAGAAAAATCACTCTTTAAAATAATTTACTGCGGCCAGCTTCAAAACCTTTAAACTCAGCAGCGCGCAGTTCCTTCGCACTGGCGACAGATTAACGCCAACCAGCTCAAAAACAAACTTATCATCTAGCTTTGCGATTTCATTGACTGCTTTTCCTTTGATTTCATTTGTAAGCATTGATGCTGTTGCCTGCGAGATGGCACAGCCCCTGCCTTCAAACCTCACTTCAGAAACCTTTCCATTATTGATTTTCAAAAAAATCTCTACTTCATCACCGCATGCAGGGTTGTAATCAATTGCGTGCGCATCAGTATCTTCAATCTTGCCGAAATTATGCGGATTTTTGTAATGGTCTAATATGATTTCGGAATACATATCAAGGCTCATTTTAATTTCAAAACCTCTTTCACTTTTTCCAAACCATTTACCAAAGCATCAACATCTTTCTTGTCATTGTAAATGTAAAACGAAGCCCGGCACACGCTTTCCACACCAAGCCTTTGCATCAGAGGCATTGCACAGGCATGCCCGCTCCTGATGGCAATCCCATCTGAGTCTAAAATCTGCGCAACATCATGGGGATGCGCGCCTTTGATGTTAAATGCAATCACTCCTCCTTTTTGTTCAGCATCCATCGGCCCGTAGATTTCCAAATCTTTTATTTTTGATAATTTTTCCAACGCATACTTTGCCAGTTCAACCTCGTGCGCACGCACATTTTCCATTCCGATATTTTCCAAGTAATCAACAGCCATGCCAAGCCCGATTATGTCTGCAACGCTTGCAGTGCCAGCCTCAAACTTGTGCGGCACATCGTCGTACGTTGTCTTTTCTGTTGTTACTGTTTTAATCATGTGCCCGCCAGTAAGCATTGGCGGAAATTTTTCAAGATGCTCTTTTTTAGCATAAACAACGCCCGAACCCATCGGCCCGAGCATCTTGTGCCCAGAGATTGTGTAAAAATCAACGCCGAGCTCCTTTACATTTATTTTCATGTGCGGTGCGGCCTGTGCGCCGTCTACTAAAACCAATGCGCCGGCCTGCCTTGCAATCCCGACAATCTCTTTAATTGGATTGATTGTTCCAAGGACATTTGAAACGTGCACAACTGCAACTGCTTTTGTTTTGTTTGTCACTATATTTCTTAGTGAGCTCATGTCAAGCCGGCCATCCGGCAGTATGTCTGCAAACCTTAGCTTCGCGCCAACTTTCTCAGCTGCAACCTGCCATGGAACTATGTTGCTATGGTGTTCCATTAATGTCAGAACAACCTCATCGCCTTTATTTAGCTGTGATGCAATAAGATGGACTGCAAGGTTTAGCGCTTCTGTTCCGCTTTTAGTAAAAACAATTTCTTCGGGCGAAGCACCAATAAATGCAGCAACTTTTTTCCGCGCACCTTCATACGCTGCTGTCGCTTTCTCTGCAAGAGTATGAATAGAGCGCGCAACATTTGCATTATAAGTTTCATAATAGTTTGAAATTGCACTAATTACCTGTTTCGGTTTTTGTGAAGTCGCAGCAGAATCAAGATAAACCAATCTCTTGCTATTAATCTTTTGCTTTAGTATTGGAAAATCTGCTTTTAGTTTAGAAAAATCTGCCATTTTAATCAGTTGATTGCATTTGTCATCTCAAGCTCTATCAAACGGTTGAACTCAATCGCATATTCCAGCGGCAGCTGTTTTGTAAATTCCTGCAGGAAGCCAGAAACAATCATTGTTGTGGCCTGCTGTTCTGTCAGCCCGCGGCTCATCAGGTAAAAAAGCTGGTCCTCTGAAACCTTGCCGACTGTTGCCTCGTGGCCTGTTGAAACGTCTTTTTCATCAACCTGCAGCGCTGGGAATGTGTCAGACCGTGATTTTTCGTCTAACATTATGGCATCGCAACGCATATGCGACTTGGAATTTTTTGCGCCTTTAATAACTTTTACAATTCCTCTGAACGCTGTGACACCGCTGTCTTTGCTCACAGATTTTGAAAGTATTGTTGAACTTGTGTCCGGCGCAAGATGGTAAGCCTTTGCTCCTGTATCCTGTGTCTGGCCTGCCCCTGCAAATGCAACTGACAGGATGTTTGCCTTTGCCCCGCGGCCCGCAAGCAAAACACACGGGTATTTCATCGTGATGCAGCTGCCAACATTCGCGTCAAGCCACTCAACATATGCATCCTCGTATGCCTTTGCCCGCTTTGTAACGAGATTGTAAATATTATTTGCCCAGTTCTGCAAAGTTGTGTAACGAACGCGGGAATTTTTATGTGCAATCACTTCAACAACTGCTGCGTGCAGTGAGTTTGTTGAGTATGCCGGCGCGGAACAGCCTTCAATATAATGAACCTCTGCACCTTCCTCAACAATAATTAATGTGCGCTCAAACTGCCCCATGTTTTTTGCGTTGATTCTGAAATATGCCTGTAATGGCAGCGGAACTTTGACATTTTTTGGCACATAAACAAAGCTTCCGCCGCTCCAGACAGCTAAGTTCAGCGCTGCAAATTTGTTGTCTGCATACGGAACTATTGTGCCAAAATATTTTTTAACAATTTCCGGATGAAGTTTGAGCGCAGTATCCATGTCGCAGAAAATTACGCCGAGCTTTTCCAAGTCTTCGCGGACTTTGTGGTAAACTGTTTCGGAATCAAACTGCGTGCCAGCCCCTGACAAAAACTTTCTCTCTGCCTCAGGTATGCCAAGCTTCTCAAAGGTCTTCTTGATATTTTCCGGCACATCCTCCCAGTTCGTGGCATTCTTTGCCCTTGCGCTTTTGTAGTATGTTATTTCATCAAAATTCACGCTGGAAAGATTGGCGCCCCATGCAGGCATCTGCCTTTGCTGGAAATGCCTGAAAGCCTTTAGCCTGAGGTCAAGCATCCAGGCGGGCTCGCTCTTCAGAGTGGAAATCTTCCTGACAACTTCTTCTGACAGGCCTTTGGGAAGCTCAATTTCATAATCTGCTTCTGTAATATCAGAATATTTGTTCGGATTAATATCTAAGAAAGATGTTTGTGCTTCAGGCATAAAAACCTCCGTGCATACTTTTGCATACTTTTATGTATTTCATCTTGCCAACACCCCTGCTTCTTTAAAAATATCATAGCCGTTTGCCTCAACTTCATTTGCAACCGCAAATGAGCCGCTCTTCACAATTTTTCCGTCAACAACAACGTGTACAAAGTCCGGCTTGATATGTTCAAGTATTCTGTTATAGTGCGTAATTAGCAAGATTCCGGTTTTATTTTCTGCAACGGCTTCCTTTATTCCTGCTGCGATTGATTTCAACCCATCGACATCTGTTCCTGAGTCAGGCTCGTCAAGGACTGCAAATTTCGGCTTTAGTGTTGCGAGCTGCAGTATTTCCGAGCGCTTTTTCTCGCCGCCGGAAAAGCCCTGGTTCAAGCCGCGCTTCAGGAATTCCTCAGGCATGCCAAGCTGTTTCATTTTTTCTTTTAATCGCGTGTGAAACTCTGCGACTGCCGGCGCGCTGCCGTTTGTGTTCGCAAGGACTGTGCGAAGGAAGTTTGAAATCCCGACGCCTGCAACCTCCTGCGGATACTGAAAGCCAAGGAAGATTCCAAGCTTTGCGCGTTCGTGCACAGGCAAGCCAAGAATAGATTTCCCATCCAGCAAAATATCTCCGCCAACTATTTTATATTTTGAGTGGCCCATGATTGCAAGGCTAAGTGTTGACTTGCCAGAGCCATTCGGGCCCATGATTACATGGACTTCGCCGGAATTAATTTTTAGCGAGATGCCCTTGAGGATTTCTTTTCCTTCATGTTGCGCAGCAACATTCGCCGAGCTTCGCTCGGCGTTAACGCTTACGCACAGGTTTTTTATTTCTAGACTCATTTTATTATCGCTCGGCAGACAAAATAATTAGCAAAACTTCTTCTGCGCGCAAAATAGTTTCGCCGTATCATTGGCTTTCAAAACATACCTTGCAGCCGTCAGGCACGTCTTCCTCCATCCTTATATGAAGCTTGCAAATTTCATTTGTGTGCAGGACTTTTTTTGACAGGTAGTTTATGGCTTCCATTGGGTGCACTTTGCTTTCCATGAGTTTTTTTGCAGTTGTTTTTATTTCTCGTCGCACTTCTTCGCTAAGTTTTATCTTACTGCCACGCTTGCCCTTGATGTACTGTGAGACAGCAGGCTCTGTGATTCCAAGCAGTGCCGCAATTCTCTTTTGCGGGAGGCTTATTGCTAACTCTTTGCACAGCGCGCTGCGGACTGCCGGCAAGATATACCAAACTTCAATCTCCTGCGGAAGCATCATAAACAATCGTTAAATTAACAATAGTTAATACTTTTAAAGCTTTTGCTTCTTAAATCAAATCTGACTTTGTAATTATTCCAACAGGCTTGCCTTTCCTCACAACCAAAACGCACGCACTTGATTTCAGCAAACCCGCAACTGCCGAAACTGGCGTGTCCTCTGGCACCTGCGGCGGCGCTTCTGCCATAACTTCGGAAACCTTTGTCCTGCTGTTTATCTTGCTTAGGTTTTCAAGTATTGACGACTCGGAAAGTGTGCCGACAGCATTTCCGCCATCAAGAACAGGCATTTGTGAGATAAATTTTTCTTTTATTATTTTAATTTTGTCTTTGACAAAGTCGTTTGGATTTGCAGTTATTATTTTTTTAGCCATGATATCGTTTGCCTTTTTTTCCTCTTTGTGTTCTAGTTTTGTAAGTGCTTCAAAAATCCGCAGCGCAACTGAGTGCGAAACATCCTTCAGGCTCTCGTTTTCTATCTTTGCTATCAGTGATTGGGAGACCTGGGCAGCGCTGGCTAGCTGGTGCTGCGTCATACCAAGCAGCCTCCTGTGCCTGCCAATTTGCTTTAGTTCATATTCCATTTGGAATAATTTTATCAGAAATTATTAATAAAGCTTTCTGTTACTAGATAAGAAGGTGGTACTATGGCAGTAGCATTGTTAAAATCAGGAATTGCGAAATTAGAAGATTGTCTGGATGAGAAGGAAACTGAGTTGAAGCGCAAAGAAGAACAGCAAGAGATTGCTGAAATAAAGGCACAAGTTGTCCGAGATATTGCAATTTCGCGCGAGAAAGAAGCATATGATGAAAAGTACAGATTGGCGCTGGATATTCTCGGGTGGACAGGGCATTTTTCATGCCTTGATGAATATGCGAGAATACAAAAAGTTTCTACTGACTCGCACGGCGTTTACATCTTTGGCGATGGCTGGGGACATCGCGTGTCGCACGAAGAAGGGCATGGCTGCTGGTCGCGAGTTTATGTGCTGCAAGACGGCAGCATAAAATATTTTGCCGGCTGGAAATGGGCGGGCGGGAGCTCTACGATATTCAGCATGCCTGAAGAGCTTGCCACAGGCCTGAACCGCCACTACCTTTCAGAACTTTGGCAGGAATTAAAGACTGGAAAAGTGTACGAGAATATCAAAACGTGGCATTTCAAGAGGTGAAAAATGAAAATTTGCTTTTTGTGCGGAAAGAAAACAAACAAAGGCAGGTTTGCCCATCCGTATGTTTGGAATTGCAACCCGTGTTATTTTGGCTGGTTCGGCAAGGCAGGCAGAAAAGGATTGGCGGAATTTAAGATTTGATACTGCCTGCGTCCGAAAGCTTTATAAATAAATATGTGTATAAATACACATATGAAAATTTGGATTTCCGAGTTGGAAAAGATAAACAGGAAGTTTGAGCCTGCAAGCCGCACAAAAAATCCCGGCAGCCTCGAGTTTGCCGCAGAGCATTCAGCCAGAACAAAAGACTGGGTGAAACAGCTGGCATACCTATTGCGTGCGATAGTAGTTGACCACGCATTTGACGATGGGAACAAGAGGACTGCGGCATACCTAATAACAAAATGCTTTGACGTGAATAAATTAGCATACTCTGATGAGAAAATCGCGAGGCTCATTATAAAAATTGCTTCGAAGAACGAAACGAATATTAATAAAATAAAGAGGATGATTGAAAATGAAACTGTATGAAGAAGAGCGGTTTACAAAACACGCAGAACTATTTGATGCCTTAGCGGATTACGACAGGACGGGAAAACTGCCGAAGCTGGCATACAAAAAACGCATAGACATAACTATTGATGCAAAACTGCTGAGACGATTGAAAGAATACTGCTACATGCATAATCTTAAGCTCTCGCAATATATTGAAACTGGGGTGCGGGAGAGGCTGGCAGCTGGATGAAAACCCGCGGCCTGCTTGCTTTTGGATTTGTGCTTGCCATTGCGCTGTTGCTTGCCCTTGGCGTTAACGGCAGGTTTGCGCTCGGGACTGCTCTGATGGCAGGGGCATTTGTTGTGTCTGAAGTTGCAAACATCTGCAAAATAAGATTATGAAACACCTCCTATTTATCTGCTCTTCTGCAATTGACAGAAGCCCTGTAGCTGCAGAGCTGTTTGAGAATAACAGAAAGTATGAAGCAAAATATGCAGGCCTAAATTCTTGGGCAAGGATTCCGCTGACAAAAGCTGCAGTAGACTGGGCAGATATTATTTTTGTAATGGATGAAAGAAACCAAAAGCACCGCACGCAACTTCTGGAACGTTTTCCAGATGCAATCAAAAAGGAAATTGTTGTGCTGGACATTGATAATAGCTATGTTAGATATGATCTGAGGTTGATTGAACTGCTAAGAGCAAAGTTGGAGGATTGGCTGGCAAATTAAGTTTTATTTTTCGATTCGGGCAGATCGCCCTCCATAATTCTAAAAATATCTTCAAAACCCATGCCATTCTTTAGCCTGCCGCATTCCTTGCAGACTTCCGGTTTTTGCGGCTTGCCCTTTGGCATCTTATCAAATTTTGCTTTCATCTCCTCTGCCCACTTTTTAATGTCAAAATCCTTTGTGCCGAGTTCTTTTACTTTTGCGTCTACTGCGCTCTTTAGCGTTTCCTTTGATATGCTTCCCTTGGGTTTCCAGCCAGCCACTGCTATTATTGGCTTTTTCTCGCCAAGGCCTGCCGCCCAGACGGCATTTGCATTTTTATTTGCTTGTGAGGCTACTTTCTCAACAATTTTTGCACACTCGCCCATTTTCATATCCTTGTTTCCGTAAACCCAGATTGCCAGCGCATCCGCACTTTTCACATTGCTGGCAATCTCATCAGCAGAGCCGGAGAACGCACATATTTTTGCACAGCCATCAAAAGCGGCTACAAAGTCAGCAGAATCTATTCCAATCAAGTCTTGCATTTTAGTCACCAAAGAGACAAAAGCGCAGAGATATAAAAGATGTTCGGTTGGCGAGGAAACTATTACATAAACGCAGTAAGTTTAGCAAGCGCCTTATTTCCATTTTTACTGTAGCGACCCACGAATTCACCCATCTGCTTGCGATCTTTAAATGTTTTAGTAACTACGTGCTTGCTTAGTTCTTCTTTAGCAGCGTGCATTTCGGACTCATAATTTCGCAGTCGCTCTAAAGCAAACTTAATATATTCCTCTGAAATATCTATACCAATATAATTATGCCCAAGCATTTTTGCGGCCACTAATGTGGTTCCGCTTCCGCAATATGGGTCTATTATTATTTTACTCTTCATATCATCTACTACAGAATATATTGCTCGTAATGGCAATCCTATCGGAAATGGCGCAGGATGGGGATTGTTGCGTTCGGGCGGCAATCGCCAAATAGAGCTCAGTAATGCGTGCTTTGGTTTTAGCTCTGAGCCGATTAAATTTGTGCCCATTGGTTTGTACAACCAATAAATCCTTTCTTCAGTTTGCCAAAATCTCCAACCGCGTATGTTGGCGGCAATCGCCCTGTCCCAAATAATCTCTTGTCGAATTGTCCACTTAGTTTTTCTCAGCCAGTCCATCGGATGAAGTAAATTTCCGCGCTCCCACCTAATTTTATGATTGTAGAAAAATGATCCGCCGGGTTTTATTATTCTGTGTAGTTCATTCAGAACGCCGATTTGTTCTTCTTGATATTTTTCTTCTGGCAAATTATCAGTAGCACCTGAATATACTACATTGCTAACAAGCCAGCCTTTCTTATTTTCTCGTTTGTTATATGGCGGAGAAGTTACGCCGCAATCTATAAAATTATCTGGCATTTGCTTCAGTACTGCAATAGTATCGCCACAAATTATTTCATTTATATAGTTATTTACCATTTTCTCCCATCAGAAACACATAACCCATTATTTATATAAGTTTTATATTCTTGCAGCTCTTTTTTATCCAACAAAAATAAAATGCGAAGCTCTTTGCAATTAGTATAATCCCCATAATAGAAATTCGCGCTCCTTAAAAACATACCTGACTTATCACCATTCGGAAATTTATTTTTGAGTTGTTTTTTCAATTTTGCTACAAAAGCATCATGAGAAAAAGGAAATTCTAGTATGTAAATTAATTTCCCGTCTACAAATCCGCTAACCAATATATTAAGATTTTCTTTTAGATCCCGAGCTAATCTTTTAAAAGTATAATCGCTAAAGTTTCCGTTTCCCGCCAATTTGGCCGGTTTTGTTTTTCTCTCGCCACTTTTAACTTTTTCTAATTGGGACGTATCAAAATTTTTCGGCTTTGCCTCGCATTGTATTGGCTTGCCTGCCAATATGCTATTTTGCTTATATCCGTTGTAGCCAATTTTACCTTCAGAATGTTCGTAACCTGCCAGTACGACAGTTATAAATTCGCGTAAAGTTGACGAGTTCTTATCATTTATATATGTAGTAACCAAATCTGTTAAAAGCGCGATTATGACATCTTTTGATTTTTCAATCAAATATGCATTAAGTTCTTTGTGGCTCTTAGTCGCATATAACTTAATTACGTTTGCCAACTCGATGTTCATAAATGATTTTAGCAACCTGCATTTATAAATTTGTCTTTACTATATTAGTTGACTTGCCGCAACCCTTTTATTCCTTCCAGCAGTCCTTCCTGCATGAAATACCTCTCAAAGTCAAACTATATAATTGGCCTGAAATGCCTGCGCCACCTCTGGCTGGCATTCAACGAGCCGGACAAAATCCCTGAGCCGGATGCCGCCCTGCAGCACCGGTTTGAGCAGGGCCACACAATAGGAAAACTGGCGCAGACGCTTTTCCCCGGTGGCGTAAATGCGCAGCTGCCAAACCAATTCTTGGAATCAATTGAGCATACAAAAAAACTTCTCGCACAGAGAGAAATTCTCTACGAGCCGGCAATCGTGGCAAGCAGGCTCTACGCCCGTGCAGACATCTTGGTGCCAGTAAATGAAGATGAGTGGGATATTGTGGAGGTTAAAAGCTCAACGCAGATAAAGGAAGACCATCTGCACGATTTATCGTTCCAAAAATATTGCTACACAAATGCCGGCCTGAAAATCCGCAAATGTTTTTTGATGCACATAAACAACGAATATGTAAAAAACGGTGAGATAGAGCCGGAAAAATTACTTGTGAGCGAAGATGTTACTAGTGGTGTTGAAGAAGCCAGCAACGGCATAAAAGAGCGGATTGAACTGATGTTGAACGTTGTTGAAAGAAAAACTTCGCCAAGCGTGAAGGACGAGCGCTGCTGCAAAGGACCGGGCCACTGTGAGATTGACTGCTGGCATTTCCTACCGGACAACAGCGTGTTCCATCTGCACAGGGTTGGCGAGAAGGCATTTGAGCTTTTTGAAACTGGTGTGCTGAACATAAAGGATATTCCTGAAACCTATGAGCTGACGGAAAAGCAAGCCATCCAGCGCGCGTGCGAAAAAACTGGCAAGCCGCACATAGAAAAAGAAAACATAAAAAAATTCCTCGCGAAACTGAAATACCCGCTCTGCTTTTTAGATTTTGAGACATACGCAACGGCGATACCGCTTTACGATGGATTGAGACCGTACCAAAACATTCCATTTCAGTTCTCATTGCATATTTTAGAAAAAGAAAACGGCGAGCCGAAACATATTTCATATTTGGCGGGCGGAGCCGAAGACCCAAGAAAAGAGTTTGCGGAAAAATTAAAGGCAGGCCTGCCGGAAAGCGGCAGCATAATTGTTTATTATAAAAGTTTTGAGCAAAAAATGATTGGAGAACTTGCAGAACTTTTTCCAAAATACGAGAGTTGGGCGGAGTCAACAATAAAACGAATGGTTGATTTGATAGTCCCATTTACGGAATTTTATTATTATGATTCAGAACAGCAGGGCAGCGCCTCTTTGAAAGTTGTGCTGCCAGCGCTCACTGGAAAAAGCTACAAAGGGCTTGACATCGGCGAGGGCGAGACAGCCTCGCTCAGCTATCTTTACATAACACACAGCATGGACGGGAAAAAAGCAACGCCAGAAGAAGTTAAAAAAATCCGAAAAGACCTGGAAATCTACTGCGGGCAGGACACTGAAGGAATGATTTGGATTCTAGTAGAGTTGAGGAAATTAGCTGGGCTTTAGAAAACGCGTCTCAGCAGCCCGTATTAATAAACCCTTTGGCAAGGCATGCAAAAGGTTAAATATTTTTCTGTCACAGAAATAACATGCCATCAAAAATTCCAATAGAAAGCATAGGGTATGTTGCCGCGGGGCTTGAAGAATTCACAAAATTTGCCGCAGGTATTTCTGCCAAATGCATAGAGAATTTGAAGCTGGCCGGCGAGGTGCGCCAAGATATATCTGATTATAAGCCCAAACTGCAAGCCAGTGGCCAGCAACCTCCAACAGGCAACGAGGCTCTTGACGAACTGGTTCAAGGCACAGAAGAAGCGAAGAATTTATTTCTTGGGGCAGTCAGGGAACTTAAAGACATGACCCAGATGACCACAGACAGCACAGTGGAAAAAGCATACACTTTTATTGCCGGCTACCGCGCAGCGGCATACATATATGGAAACCTGTACGAACTTATTTCTGACCTTGAAAAAGAGGGCAGGCTCTCTGGTAGCACAGAATTAAAAGATGATGTTAAAACAAGACTTTTGGGATTAAAAGAATTATATGCCAAAAATGCAGAACAAATAAGCGGCGAAATCAAAAGCTCAAAAGTATTATCACTGATAAAAGTTCCATTAATAAACACAGAGGAAGCAGATAAATATGGCCCGCACTTCGCTAAGCTCGGGATTGAAAGAGTTCTGAAGGCTGGCTTGGTCTTCAAAAAACTAAAAGACAAAGGAGTTAGGCTTGAATTAGAAAGAATTGCAATGCACATGCCGGATATAATACCAAAGCTCGCTGGATAATTTGCTATCCCAAACTATTTTAAATACTAAGTCTTAACTTAATTCATGGAAAAAGCCCGATTTGAAACAATTGAGCAGAAAAAATCATTCTGGCACTCCACATCACACATCCTAGCTGATGCTGTCAAAAGATTATGGCCAGATGTGAAATTAGGGATCGGACCAGCTATTGATGAGGGTTTCTACTATGACTTCAGCAGAAAAACACCTTTCACGCCGGAAGATTTGATTAAGATAGAAGCGCAGATGAAGAAGATTGTCAAAGAGGATAAGCTCTACAAAGAAATATTCATGGCTCGCAAGGAAGCTGAGAAATTTCTTAAAAACGAGCCATACAAATTAGACTTGCTAAAGGATTTTCCCGGAGATAAAATCTCATTCCACCAGCACGGCAACTTCATAGATTTGTGCAACACGCTTGTTGTGAAATCAACTGGGCAGATAAAAGCCTTTAAGCTCTTGAACATTGCCGCGGCCTACTGGCGCGGCGATTCAACAAAGCCGCAGCTCCAGAGAATTTACGGGATTAGTTTTCCAGATAAAGAACAATTAGACAATTTCACAAAGATGCGCGAAGAGGCAGAGAAGAGGGACCACAAAAAGCTAGGCAAGCAACTCGGATTATTTACTTTTTCAGATTTAGTCGGCCCCGGCATTCCGCTGTTTACGCCAAAAGGTGAAATAATTAGGTATGAGATAGAAAAATTCATCCGCGAGCTGCAGACAAAGGCAGGCTACCAGCACGTATGGACTGGCCACATAGCAAAGGCGGCTATTTACAGAAAATCTGGGCACATACCAATCTATCAGGAAAATATGTTCCCGCCAATGAAATATGAAAACGAAGAATATATTTTGAAACCAATGAACTGCCCGAGCCACATACAGCTTTATGCTTCGCAAGCCAGGAGTTATAGAGATCTCCCATTAAGGTTTTGCGAGTTTGCAACTCTTTACAGGCATGAGGAATCCGGCGCGGTCAGCGGATTGGTCAGAGTCAGAAGTTTGACGCAGGATGACTGCCATGTGTTTTGCAGGCCAGACCAGGTGCAGGAAGAAATTGCAAAAGTCCTGGATCTGATTAAGATTGCGCTGAAAACCTTCGGCTTAAATGATTACTGGATTAGGCTTTCTCTAAGGGATCAAAAAAACAAGAGAAAATATTTGGGCGATGACAAGGTTTGGGCTGCAGCGGAATCTGCGCTGAAACAATCTTTGCAAAAAAGCAAAATTGCATTTAAGTCTGCAGAAGGCGAAGCTGCATTCTATGGGCCAAAAATGGATTTGATGGTAAAAGATGCGTTGGGGCGGGAGTGGCAGCTTTCAACAATACAGCTTGACTTTAACCAGCCAGAGAGATTTAATCTTGAATACGCTGGCGAAGATAACAAGCCACACCTGCCAGTAATGATACACCGCGCCGTGATCGGCTCAACTGAACGATTTATGGGCGTTTTAATAGAACAATATGCCGGCGCATTCCCGCTGTGGCTTGCCCCTGTGCAGGTGAAGCTGCTGACTTTCACAGACAGAAACCAAAAGTTTGCGGAAAAGATTGAGCAACAGTTAAAAGATGCAAACATCCGAGTTGAATCAGATTACAGCAACAGCACGGTTGAGTACAAAGTCCGCGCAGCAGAGCTGGAAAAAGTTCCGTACATCTTAGTTGTGGGGGACAAAGAGGAAAAAAATAATACGGTTGCAGTCCGCAAGCGCGGGACAGCAAAGGTGCAGTTCGGCGTAACCGTGCAGAACTTTATTGAGATGGTGATGGGAGAGCGGGAGAAGAAGGTTTAATCTTTTTTGCGATAGCGATATGCGCCATAAAAACCCAACCCAGTTCCAGCAAGAGTTCCGGCCGCTTGCGATGTGATTATATTAACATTTGGACCAGGCGATAAACCAAAAGACCTTACAGTTTCTGGTATTGCTTGGTTTACTACTGGCAGCACATTAATTAAATTTCCAACAACCCAACCATATAAGTTTCCAACGTATGCCCCTGCTGTGACTAAGCCCGTCCACAGTACTACCATAGCAACGCCGGTTGCGAGCAGTGTGCCCAAGCCATCTGCGCCCCTGCAATTATTTCTGAGGCTTGTTTGTCGCTGTTGCAATAGGTTTTCTAACATATTTTTTTAATATAACTATTTTATAACTGAAAGCGTTATAAGGTTAACCCATAGATGGTGAATATTTTTTTCCTACAGACGAAGGAGATTGAGAAGAAGGTTTAAAGCATGAGATACGGACTACTACCCAAAGCTTTTTAAAATATTTGGTAGTAAATCCTATTGAAAATGGCAAATCAAATACCATACACTCCGGGGTATTGGACAATCCCAGATGTCTCGTACAGGGGCAGGATTTTAACAGTTGATTTGCTTGATGGCCTGCTGCCAGCAATGACTCAAGAGCAAGCTAGCGCACATGCAAAGGCAAATCCAAACGGATTTATAACAAGGGATTTGCCAATGTATTTTGCAATTTTCAGGGCACTTGAACAACAGCGAACTCAGCTTGATGTTTCTGCACCAGTAGCGTTCCTAAGAAAATCAATGCAACATAATTGGTTACAAACATTAACCGCAATAGACTACACGCCAAGAGGCAAGCTAGATATAGTTACTCACGGCGTCGGAACAGAAAAACCATATTCGCAAGAAGCAGATGTGGTTGGGCCCGACGGGCAAATTACGCAGGAAGACCGTGCCTGTCTTGCAGCATTGCTTGGGACAGGCGACGTTAAAACTATAAACAGAGTTTCAGCATATATCAATAACACACCAGCTTATTTGTTGAGAGTAAATGCCAACCCGTCAGAGGTTGATAGGTGTGTCGTGAGGTTCCGCTCCTGCGCGGACTGGGTCTACCTCTACTGCAGCAGGAGGCCGCAGGACTCGGATCCTGCGCTTGGGGTACGCCGTGTTGCGCCGCTAAGCGGCGCGCGCAAAAGGTAAGTTCTTAAACTTAGGCAACTTTTTAAAGCGTCAATATGGTAAATACACATGGCTTTAGAGGATATTGCTAGTGCCGCAGAAGAGATTACTGGATTAGCTGGCAGGCTCAGCTCTCCGGATATAGTGCGCACCAGTGCACTTGATGTATGTGAGAAGTATTTCTCTTTAACAAGCCCAAAAGATGTGCCTGCATTTGCTGCTGCCTGTGTGCTGATGGGTTACGGATTACACAAATTGCCAATGACGGTAGGCATACTAAGCAAAAAGTCTGCTGAAAAAAATAGATACAAAATGGGCAGAAAATTTCATAAGTTGTGCATGTTTCTCAGCCCAGAACACCTGCCACCGCAGGCTTATGTGCCATTGGTTTGCTCAGAAATTTCCAGCGAAATACACGCAGAACTTTCACCTGCGCTACAAAACAGAGCCATTGAAATTCTTGATTTAGCTGCACTAAGATTACAACTGCATAAAAATCCGGCAATTTATGCTGCAGTTGCAGTTTATGTTGCTGCGATTGGACCAGAATATTACATACCAATAACGCAGCGACAAACTGCTGACGCAATGAACGTTACTGAAGTTACAATACATAATAAGTATAAGGAGCTTTCGCGCTGCATGGGCGTGCCAAAGGCCATGGCCAAAGAGCACCGGGCGCGAATGATGATTAAGCCACCTAAATCTGTGAGGGATAGGCAAACTGAGAATAAAATTTTTGATGAATATTTTAAAGGATTAAAAAGAGAGAGCTAAACACTTTCATTCCTCCACACAAGCTCAAACTCCTCCAAATACTTTTCCGCGATTGTTGGGCTGTGAATTATCAGCAGGTTCTCATCATTCTTTGTGTTTGCCGATAAAGTGGGATTAAATGAGCCAGTTACAACAATCTTTCTGTCCACAATAAACACTTTGTGGTGCAGCAGTCCCTTGGAGTTCTCAACGCGCACATCTGCTGTCCCATTAAGCCTTGCAAACTCCGAGTACTGCGAGCCAGCCTGCGATTTGTCAAACACCCCGCGCACAGAAACATTTTCCTTTACTTTACCTAACAATACATCACCGATTTTATTTTCGGTAAAAGCGTAAACTAAGAATTTTATTTCCAACTCCGCGCCCGACAGTGTTTCAATCACGCGCGAGGTGCAGTCATCATCCGGGCAGAAATAATTCTCAATTAATTCGCCGTTGTAATTTATTTTTTGGTATTTTGTTGGGCTGCCTGTGGCGAACTGGCCAGCCCACAATTCTTCAAACTCATCCTTATAATTTTCCACGAGATATTTTGAACTTATTACTAACATATTATTGTTGTCAATTGTGTTTTGCTTGTTTGTCGGGTTGAACGAGCCTGTGAAAATAGTTTTGTTGTCAAATATGCAGAACTTGTTGTGCATCAATCCTGATGCGCCTTTGTTGGTTTTGTAATTCATTCCTTTAACATATTTTTCATAATCTTTGTCAACAACCAAACGATGGTTCTTTTCTTTTAGCGCATCTTTCACATTTGACAAAGTCAAATCATAAAACGCGCAGCCTGTGGACTGCGCACCATCAATTAATCCTATTAATTTTTCTGCACAGTTGTCGCGCGGGCAAAAGTAAACTTGGATTGCAGTCCCACTTTCCTGCGGAATTTCGCTTGAAACCTTTGCGATTGAAAATCCAGTTATCGCGCCTTCATACAAAAACCAAACTCCGAAAACAATTACAAAAACTGAAATGAATAATAGGATTTTATGCTTGATTTTCATTAAATTGAATATGAAATTTTATTTAAATACTTTCTTGAAGTCAGGTAACTGGTCCTGCTAGCCCTTGCGCGGTTAATTTATCTTGCAGTGTTTCGTAGTTATGTGTCGCTTTTATTTTTACTTCTTTTCGTGCCTGTGCTCTCGAATAGAAATAACCAGTTAGCGCGGTTGCTGCTGCAACAACTGCGACAATCACATCTAAACCCAAAGATACGTACTTAAAAATATCTGGCCCATTGGCAAGTCCGCGTACGTCTTGGCTGCTAAGCTCTACGAATAGTAGACTTGCAGGTGCACAAATGCCAGCAATCGCGACACCGGATAACCGACGATACCGTGTATTACTTAATTCGGTCAAAACAGCTATATCGCGCGGGGTGTAGGTTTGTTCTGCTATAATAATATCATACAAACAATCAATATAAATCTTTCCACACTAAGGTATTTTAAACACAACTATTGTAAATAAATTATGAAAATCATAATCCTAAAAGATTACAAAGAAAGCCCGAAGAGATGCAGCATCATCTGGCTGCGCGGAAAGAAAGGATTTGAGTTTCTTGACAGAAGAAAGTTTGACGAATACGACTTTTCTGGTTTCACGCTGTTGCATCCGGATGGCGAGCCAGTTACAAAAATAAAAAAGAATGAAAAAATCCTTCTGGTTGATTCCAACTGGCGCAAGGCGCGGAGAATGTACAACCGCCTTGCGCTGAAATACAACTTGAACTCGTTTACGAGTTCAAGGAATGGAAAACGCTCGGGCGTTTTTCATAAGTTAAAGAAAATCAGGATTGACGGTTTTAAGTCAGCTTATCCGTGGAAGAGGGGCAGGCCAGACAACGGGCTTTGCTCCATCGAGGTTTTATGGGTGCTGAGCCTGCTGGCAGGCAAGCGGGATGATTCGCTGTTTGGGAATTACAAATGGAAGAAGGAGTTTCTGGGGTTGAATAAAGATATTATTAATCTCTCAACTTAATTTTATTTGTGACAGTTTTTAACAGCGGCTCAAAGCACGCCTTTGCAAACGAAATTGCATCTTCCGCTTCCGCCTTCTTCGGCGCATAACCATAATAATTGACATTGTGCCTCATTCTTCGCAAATTATCTATTAAGCATATAGAACGCGCAGTTTCAATCTTTAATCTTAATAATTCAGTTATTGGTGTTATGTGGTCTGTAGACTCTATGCCGCGTGCAATCAACAAAGCATCTCCAAGCATCCTAAAACATTCGTAAATATTTCGTATTACGTTAAACGCGGATTCATCGGTTGGCGTTAGTGTCAAAGTATATGCCATTTGCCTTTCGGCCGCATCGAGTATGCTTTGTGCATTTTTTCTGTCTGGATGTTTCAGCCGCGGAATCATGGCCTCACCTCGAGCAGGCCATCAAGTACTATGCCGTTTGCTATGTTAGTAAATAAATTCAAATCAATCTTATTTCTGGAAAATAAGTGCAAGTTTACTTTAACATTTTTCCTAAAACCCAAATTCACAGTTCCGAGCGTTACTATCTGCAAAGCTTTATCTCCTGCCAGCTCTACTGCTATATCAACGTCACTACTTTTGTTATTAGTGCCATGTCTGTAGCTCCCGAATAGAATTATTGCCTTTGCTCCTGGTAGTTTGTCATAAATCGTGCCCAAAATAGCAGACTCGTAAATGAGCTGCAGATTGTATGGGATTTTGCTGATTGTAAAAAAGAATTCATTCGGATTGTGTGCGTAGATTCTCCAGGCATTTCCAATTACCTCTTTTTTAATATGGCCGTGCTTTTCGAGGAGAAGAACTGCCTCGCGGGTTGACGTTTTTGACGCCGCAACACTTTCTGCCAGGTCGTTAAGGCAGATAGCCTCATCTGGATAGTCAAAAAAATAATAAAGCACGCGCCGGCATATTTCTGATAACTCAAGCAAGCCCGCTTTTTTAACAGCTCTTGCTGGCCTGCCACTCAGCTCCCGTTTGTTTTTGGCCCGTGGCCACATTTCCTCTGCCGCGCGCTCCAAAAAACCCTTTTCACCCATGTTATTAGTAATGTTTTTGGCTATTTAAGCTTTTTGGTCACCAATTGGTATTAAAATAAACCAATTGAGCTTTTTTAGAACCATTAGCTGTTTGATAATTACGGATGGAAAAGGGAGTTTTTGGAGTTGAATAAGTCCGAGATCACTAAACTTAACTAGCCAGTTGCTGCGTTATTTCCCTCAGCAATTCTTCTTAAAATTTCTTCCCGGAACGCTGGGTTTAAACTTATCGCACCTTTTGACCTGTCGTGATAAGTAATCCAGCCCTTCTTGATTAAGGAATCAACTGCTTTTGAAACCTCGCCGCGCAAATGGCTTGGAAAGCCAGAGTGGCTTACTGTTTCGCGGCGGATGTGGAATTTTCCCCATCTCTGGCGGGAGTGCATTTTCTGCAGGACTGCGCGCTCAAAATCTATTTCAGCCATCCTGCACAAACACAACCAGCGCTTTAAAAGTCTACTTAATATTTTGATATAATATTATATCAAAACGAAAAGTTTATAAATACACATTTACTATAAAACTCATGAAAGATGCTAACATAACCGCGTTTCTAAAAATCATGGGCAATACACCGATAAACCGGGTGCTAGATTTTCTCGTAGTGTATGATCAGTTTGATTATTCCATAATGGACATAGCCAAAAATTCAAAAGTCGGATATGCCACCCTTATGCGAATCTGGAATTCCCTTGAAAAAAACGGCATTGTTTTGATGGGCCGTGTTGTTGGCAGGGCAAAGATGTACAAGCTCAACAAAGCCAATCCCGCAGTCCAGCATTTCGTTAAGATGTACTGGGAAATCACAAATCGGGCGACCGGACATTTGGCGGAAAAAGTGCCTGTTTTAGCAGGATAATTTTCTATTTAATTATGTATGGAAGAGGGAGTTTCTGGGGTTGAATAATGCAGAGATCATGAAAGCTTTATTAAGTAAAAATAATTAAAACAATTATGCTAGCACTAGATAAAAATAATTTTTTACTTTGGTTTTATCACACACTAGATTCCGCTAGGAGAAGTTTGGATACTTTGGGAAAACATTACGCAATGGCCATAATAGAAAAACATCTCAATGAACGCGGATTTACAACAGGATACGGATTCGCTAAACGAGTTTTTGGGCGGTATGATGCGCAATTGCAAAAAGACTTTGGTCTTTTGGTTTTTAGAGGTTTAGTGCGCGGCGATGGCAGCCGAGGCGAACAGCCATCTTCGCCAATGCTTACTGGATTTGGTGCGGGAAGATTTGAAATTGTTTACCAAGGGCGTTTAGAAAAAACATTAGGCGCACACTATATTGGTTTAGAAAAACGCATGAAAGAAATATTATTGCTTTCGCCGAAAGATATTTTACAGCTTGCAAATACTTAATTAACTTGCTCCCTCGCATACCCATACCTATTCACATGCCCGCATGCCTTGCATCTGTACTCAACCGCTTTTGTCTTTGCGTTTGTGCGGACAGAGGAATTGCCGGCTGAGAAATATTTGTAGCATTTGTGGCAGTAGCGCATCTTGTATTCCTTCGGGATTTTCACGTTGAGTTTCATCGCAATCTTCCGCGCAAGAAATACATAGCGGTTCGCATATTCTGGATTTAGCCTTGCCTCTCTAAACAAAATGTCAATTCTTTCCGCGGCAATCTGCTGCAGCTTCGGGTCTTGGTTGCGCGTTATCATTTTTGGTAAATATTATCGTGGTGGTCGAAATCATCGAACAGAATTAGGTTTTGATTTTTATCAAATTTAAAAGTCAAAACAAAGTGGCCAATATGGACTCGCTTTAAGTCTTTCATATCGTGCCTCAAATTTTTGTAGTGTTCTATGTCTGCTGAACTTATAATTTCATTAATTTTGTGCATAACTTGCTCAAAAAGAGGCTTATTTTTTTTAAGTAATTTATTCAATACTCGGTCTAACTCTTTACTCATCCTGAAATTATACATTTCTGGATTCTATGCGTTTTCTTAATTCTTTTATAGAAGCAAAAGTCTTGCCGTATCCTTCTTTTTGTATTCTTTTCAGCCTTTCAACATACTCTGGTCTTAGCTCAGGTTCCATCATCTCTTCTTCATATTCTCTTACAACAAGGGCAATGGCCTGCGACTTGTCTTTCAGGCCATATTTTGCCTTGACTATGTTTAGCGTTCTGTTCTCCCGTTCCGGAATATCTATAACTGCCTGCACCATATATATAACGTATATATTTGTATATTCAGCATATATAAAGCTTTTGGCGATTATTTGATCCCTTTCTCACAACTATACTCAATCTTATCCCCAGTCAGCGGGTTCGTCAGGTTGATTCTGATTTTGTCATCGCCGACCGTGTTGCCGAGCTTTTCTCCGGCGGTTTTTTCTGCGTCTGCCAATTTGTCTAGCACTTTGTCGCCAAACAAATCTTTTACAGTGTTTCCGGTAATTCTAACCAAATCGTCCCCGAGGCCTGCCGCATAGACCGCGCCGGCTATCAGCACGAGTACGAGAATAATCGCAAGGAGGGGCTTGGCCATGGAACTAAACAAATTCTAAAGTATAAAAAAGTATTGAATGCCAGCAATCACCACAAGCTTTATAAGTAAGAAATTTCTTACACTGGCATGATAAATGTCAAAACCGTAACTGTATCAGAAAAAGGCCAGATAGCCATACCTGCCGAAGTCCGCGAAAACATCGGCATAGTGCAGGGCGATACTCTTATTTTAATACAGGAAGAAAAAGGCATACTTTTGCAAAAGGCAGAGCAGCTTGGAAAAAAAGCGAAGGGCGAATTTTCACACTTGCTGAAACATTCTGAAGATGTAGCGAAAAAATTCTGGAGCTCGAAAGCCGATGATGTCTGGGACACAATTTAGGCAGGGCGAAGTAGTCCTGGTGCCGGTGCCGTTTACTGACCTGTCTGATGCGAAAAGGAGGCCGGCATTAATAATTTCCAGTGATGAACACAACGCAAAAGTAGAGGACATCGTCGTTTGTGGCATCACCTCAAACATAAAAGAGGAGGATTATTCTATAATAATAGACCAAAAAGACATGGCGGATGGCACTATGCCATTTATCAGCAGGATAAAGGTTGACAAGCTCTTCACGCTCAACAAAAAAATTATTGCAAGGCGGCTTGGCAGCGTAAGAAAAAGCGTTTTAGACGCCGCAAGAAAGGAATTTTTGAAACTAATAAGTTAACACTAACAGCATAAATTTTGTGGATTGCAAAGCAATCCGCCCACCTTTCTTTTTGGGTTTGTGTGTGCTTGGGCGTAGCCCAACACACGGGTTTTCTTTTGGGGTTTCACAGAGACCTTTTTCTTTTAATTTTGTATGCTTGAGCGAAGCTCAACATACGTTTTTTCCGTGAACGCTTTTGGAAAAAGGGTTCAATGCCAGCAGCTTTCTAGCCTTCCCGCGTATGACGCAGTACAAACCAAAACGTTGCCGGGCTTGACTTCTGAGATCGAAACGGGATCAGGTATGGCCCCGGCACTTTGACCGCTAGCGGTCAAATCTGTGAAACAGTGATTTAAAAGGTTTTTGTTGGAGATTAGTAAAAAGGGCCCGCTTGCGCGAGCCCTGGAGGTGTGAGATCTGGCTTTTAGACCAAAAATCACTACTAAGGTATAACTATATATGTTTAAAAAGCTTACGCCTGGCTTAAATTGCCGCCCCAGAAACAGCGATTGCTTTTTATAGTTAAATAAATACTTAAATCTGGCCACTATGAAATCGGAGCAGAAAACAGACTGGCAATTTGTCATACTTATCGCGCTTGCCTTTTTGTTTTTTATTTATCTGCTAATCACACAAGGAATATGATAAGCAAAGACAAATTACTCTATTGGTTCATTTGGTGCATGATTGTAGTCATAACCGTCTTATTTCTGTTGAGAATTTTTGGCAATTCGCCCACGACTGAACAGATGGCGATTGGCATGCTAGCAACATTTCTCACAGCAATTTACAAGGACTTACAAAACATAAAAGAGAAACAAGGCGAGCACTCAGCAAAACTTGAGCAATTAAATAACAAAAACTCGCCGCTCGCACCTATCCACGGGCTAAAGCCCGTGGTTTTTACGGTGCTCGCCCAGAAGGCGAGTTTTTGAATTGTGAAGCGCACTAAAGTGCGGGGTTTCAAACCCTGCGCTTCACAATGAAATTAAGCAAGAGCTTAAAAACCACAAACACCAATAAATGACGGAGTTGGCCACAATGAGAGTAAGTTTAACAGAAATAAAGCGAAAGCCGCTGCTTTCGCTAATTTCAGTTCGTGGAGGTAAATATGAAAGTAACACTCACTGAAAAACCCCAGAAAGTAACAATAATAGAAGGCTTTCCCGGAGTCGGGTTTGTCTCAACAATTGCAGTGGAATTTCTGACAGACCATATGAAGTTCAGGCAGATAGGCAAAATGTGGTGCCCAGAACTTGCGCCAATTGCAATTGTGCATGGCAAGCGCATACTCCAGCCCATTGAAATTTTGTACAACGACAAATATAATTTGGTTGTCCTTGAGGCATTTGCGGGCGTGGCTGGCTTTGAGTGGGAGGTCGTTGACGCTATCCTTGAATTATATAAAAAATTAAATGCAAAGGAATTAATTAGTATTGAAGGCATCGGCACGCAAAGCGATATTGAAGAGCCAAACGCATTTTACTATTCAAACGATGAGGTGCGCGGAAGAATTTTGCAGCAGATTGGCTGCTCGCCTGTAAAAGAGGGCGTCATACTCGGAGTGTCCGGCGCACTTTTGGTAAAGCTAAACAAAGACATTAGGACATCATTCATTTTCGCCGAAACACATTCAGAACTGCCTGACAACAGGTCCGCCGCAAAAATAGTTGAAGTCCTTAACAAATATCTGCGGCTGGATGTTGACTATGCGCCTTTGCTGAAGAGGGCTGGCGAGATGGAAGAAAAAATAAAAGACTTAATCACGCAAACAAAGCAGGCAATTGACTTAAAGAAGCAGAAAGACGTGACAACGCCGTATATTGGCTAAGTTAGTTTGTAGTTTTTAGTATTGGGTCGTGATGCGAGTTGTTCGTGATTCGTCTTTCGTTGAACTAATAACTAGGGACTAAAGACAAACATAACTCACGACTACAAACTCACAGTTATCAAGTTACACATCCACTCGGGCCACAGTGCCCGCCAGCAAATTCTGACTCTGCTGACACGTGTTCTCTCTTTTCTTTTTCAATCGGGCCGATTGTTAAAACCTGTTCTGGTTTTGAGCCGTACCTGTAAACTGTTATGCCTTTGCATTTTAGTTTGTAAGCCAGCAAATACGCGCGGCGGACATCTTCAATCGTTGCGTCATGCGGCAGGTTGATTGTTTTTGAAACTGCATTGTCAGTGTGCCTTTGGAACGCTGCCTGCATCTTCACGTGCCACTCCGGTTTAATGTCAAGCGCAGTTACAAAAAGCCCGCGGACATCTGCAGGAATATCTTTTACATCCTGCACAGAGCCACGCTTTGCAATCTCAAGCATTAACTCTCGTGAATAGAAACCCTTTTGCTTCGCGATTTCCTCAAACTCTGGGTTTGTTTCAATCAGCTGCGTGCCTTCCAGCACGTTGCGGACAAATGAAACCGCAAACAAAGGCTCGATTCCTGATGAACAGCCCACGATGATTGAAATCGTGCCGGTCGGCGCGATTGTCGTGCATGCCACATTTCTAAGGTTCTTAAATTTCTTGCTTAGTTTTGAGCGCTTGAAGTTCGGGAAGTCGCCGCGCTCCCTTGCCAGCTTCGCAGAGGCTTCATGCGCCTCGTCGTTAATAAAATCCATTACTTTTTCCGCGCATTTTATCGCGTCTTCAGAGTCATACGGAATTTGCATTTTAACCAGCGCCTCTGCCCAGCCCATCACCCCAAGGCCGATGCGGCGGTTTGCCTTTGTCAATTTTTCAATTTCCGGCAGCGGATACTTGTTGGCATCAACCACATTATCTAAAAAGCGGACTGCCAAGTGGACAGCTTTTTGCAGTTTTGGAAAATTTATTTTTTTGTTTTCTACAAATTTTGAAACATTAATTGAACCAAGGTTGCACGACTCCCATGGCAGCAATGGCTGTTCACCGCACGGATTAGTGGACTCAATCTGCTCCGGCAGAGGATTGTTCGCGTTTATTTCGTCAATAAAAATCAATCCCGGATCACCGGTTTCCCAAGCATTTGTGCAGAGCAAGTCAAAAATCTGCTTTGCATTCGCCTTTGCAACAGGCTTGTTTGTGCGCGGATTAACTAAATCATATTCTTTGTTTTTCAAAACCGCTTGCATGAATTCTTCTGTTGCCGCGACAGAGATGTTAAAGTTTTTCAAAAAATTTGTATCTCTTTTTGCCGTAATAAATTTTGTGATGTCTGGGTGCGTGCAATGCAGGATTCCCATGTTCGCCCCGCGGCGCTTGCCGCCCTGTTTAATAACATCTGTTGTTGTATCAAACACGCGCATAAATGTAACTGGCCCTGATGCAATCCCATGCGTTGAGTGCACGACATCGCCTTCTGGTCTTAGTCTAGAAAAACTAAAGCCAGTTCCGCCCCCTGATTGTTGTATTATAGCTTGAGCTTTGACAGCGTCAAAAATATTTGGCAAAGAATCCTCAACCGGAATAACGAAACATGCGGCCAGCTGGCCAAGGGGCGTGCCAGCATTCATCAATGTCGGAGAGTTTGGCATGAACTCTCTGTTTGCCATTAAGTTGTAAAACTTTTCCTCGAGCTCGCGGACCTCCTTGTCTATTGCCTTATATTGCTTGTCAACCTTTGCAATCGCGCGCGCAACCCTGCGAAAAATGTGGGATGGCGTTTCAATTACTTCGCCTCTGTCATTTTTCAAAAGATAGCGGCGTTTCAAAACCTGAATCGCATTTATGCCGAGTTTCAAATCATCCTTTACGCCGAAAAACGTTTTTATTTCCCTTTGCTCGGCATGCTTCTGCCGGTAAATAATAAATGCCTTGGCAACATCTGCAAAATTATTTTTTATTAAGGCGCGCTCAACTAAATTTTGGACATACTCTACTCCAGGAATTCGGTTTGGGAAGTCCTTTTCCAGCTGTTTGACGACTTCCTCGCTGAGTTTTTCGGAAAGTTTTGCGGCATCCTTCCTTTTTACTTCAGCAGCCGCCTTGAATATGGCGTTGGCTATCTTGGCCGGCTGGAAATTCTCAAGCCTGCCGTCCCGTTTCCTGACGAACTTTATGGTGGCTGGCATATGTTTAGTTAAGAATACACATTTATTTAAGAGTTTGGAAATTTGATGCTAAGCAATATAAACGTCTATATGGAAACCTTTATAAACCCTTAATGACAGGTAAATGCGATTAATATGGCAAAAAGACAGGGACAAAAAAAAGCAAAATTTGTAGTGTTAAACGGCGCTATCGGCGAGACTAGTGGTGCCTATCACAAGCGAGCAGATTTTGCTACACTTGCAGAAGCAACAGCATGCGCACTGCGCAATTCGCCTGCACGTTTACTTATGCGCGCTCCTTTTCCGAAAGATTCAACTGCTGCTCCTTGCTGCCTAGTTGTTGAACATTACGGCAAACACGATCGTTCTACTGGCGGCGGAGAAACCGAGAACGCCAAGTCATATGAATTATCAGTGCATGAACGCTTGGCATCAGCCATGCGCGCCGCAAATTCTGCGGTCAGTGAAGATACTTTTGAGCACGCAGAAGTGTGCTTGGAATTAAAATTGAGTTAAACGCTGGATGCTCATTCGGATTAATCTGCCCGCGCAACTCTTTTCCAAACCAGATTTGTGGCCCGCCTCAGCGCATCAATTGAGCCGGCATCTGTCCACCAGCCGTTTACAATAGAATAATGCATCCTGCCTTTTTGCACATAATAATTATTCACATCTGTAATCTCAAGCTCGCCCCTGCCTGACGGCTTCAGGGTTTTTATGACATCAAAAACAGAATTATCATAAACATATGCACCAGTAACGGCATAGTTTGACTTTGGTTTTTCCGGCTTTTCCTCAATTCCGATTACCTGCCTGCCACTAAGCTCTGCCATTCCGTACTTTGCTTTTCTCATGCCGTCTTTTTCTTCGAATAAAATTTTGTCAGGCACATGCTTAAGAAAAATGTGCCCGCCGCTCTCGAAATTTTTTACTGCACCGCGCAGCACATGGCCGTCTTCGAAAATATTGTCGCCAAGGACAACTGCGACAGAATCATCGCCCGCGAACTTGCGGGCCAGCCCGAGCGCTTCTGCAATTCCCCCTGCGCCATCCTGCACACCAAATGCGATTGAATCAATCCTGCCTTCCAGACCGAGTTTCTCGCAGACTTTTTTTCCCGAGCCAAGGAGCTTGCCAACCTGGTCAAAATGCTCGCCGCCAGTCACGACAAAGATTTCCGTGATGCCTGCATTCAGCAGATACTGCAGTGGATAGGCAATCATCGGCTTATCGTAAACGGGCAAAAGGTGCTTATTTGTTACATAAGTCATTGGCTTTAGCCTTGTCCCTGTCCCGCCGGCAAGAAGTGCACCAATCATCTCCTGGCGGATTATTTAATGATATTTAAGATTTTGTTTGTTCTGGGATGGAACTAGTTTTGCGGGCCAATACTTTCCAGTGGCTTTCTCCTGTCCCTGCCAGCCACGTCCTTGCCCAGAGCACAAATATTCTGTTCACCTCCCCCCCAAAGCCTGCGCGGAACAATCTTCATCAACTCCTGCTCGGTTTGTTCCGGAGTTTTTGTTTTAACAAGCTCAAGAACATTTGAGATTCTGTGGACATGCGTGTCCACCGGGATGGCATGCTGCTTGTGCACTTCAACGCGGACGATGTTGGCAGTCTTCCTGCCAACCCCGGGAATTTCAGTCATACGGACTTTAGTCCGTGGATAGGTGCGAGCGGCGAGTTTTTATTATGAAAAACGCACAAAACCCCGCGCTTCAGCGCGAGGGATAAAGCGCGCGTTTTCCATTCCTTGAACCCGCCTTTCTGGGCGAGGCGCGTAAAAACCCCGCACTTTAGTGC
>Ga0209541_10003130_pt1 | contig 30759 bp, 28 predicted proteins | sample RifCSPlowO2_01_FD_184027 | JGI IMG/M metagenome (GOLD analysis project Ga0209541, IMG submission 184027) | Groundwater microbial communities from Rifle, Colorado - Rifle CSP2_plank lowO2_0.1 (SPAdes) (version 2) | ecosystem: Environmental > Aquatic > Deep subsurface > Groundwater | place... | reverse complement strand
TCTATTTTTACCATTATGAGGTGGGTATAAAAGATTAATATTCTAGTGCTTATTAAAAGAGATATGAAACTCATAGCTCAAGGCGCAGAAGCAAAATTATACAAGACCGATACTCATTTAATAAAAGAAAGAATAAAGAAGAATTACAGGATTGAAGGGATTGATAAAAATATAAGAAAATACAGGACTAGAAGAGAGAATAGCATTTTAAAAAAAGCTTACAAAATCATACCTGTTCCCAATGTTTTAAAGTGCGATGAAAAGGAAAACATTATTGAGATGGAATTTATTAAAGGAGAAAGATTAAGCGAGAGTTTAGATAATTATAATAATAAAGAAAGAAAGGAGATTTGCAAATTAATCGGAAATCAAGTTGGATTATTACACAATGAAAACATAATCCACGGTGATTTAACTACAAGCAATATGCTATTGAAAGGAAAGAAACTATATTTTATTGATTTTGGATTAAGCTTCATTTCTGATAGGATTGAGGATAAGGCAGTTGACCTGCATTTATTAAGGCAGGCTTTAGAATCTAAACATTACAAACATTATGAAAATTCCTATAAGGAAGTCTTAGAAGGATATAAAATCTGCAATAATTGTTCTGATATCATAAAAAGGCTTGAATCTGTAGAGAAAAGAGGAAGATATAAAGGGCAGAAAAAAAGATATATCTTTCTTTGACAGTGTAGGGTATATATTTTCAAAAGAAAACAATTACACATTTGTTACAGGGGATAAAGAGTTTAAGGATTTAAGTGATGTAAAATTCATAACTAAATAAAATCTTTTAAGTTATTTAAAGTCATATACAAAAGAAAAAAATAAGAAATTTATTTTATTATATTAAAGTAGCCGTAAGCATATTGCTCTGTTGCTATATCCATTACTTTAACATAGTATTGACCTGCATCTACAAAAGGAATTGTTGTTTTTCCTGTTGATGGGGATTCTACGCATTTAAATCCACCGCAATCTAGGTAGAATGTTTTTTCATAAAAACCATCTGCCTTATAGATTTTTGCTTCTTCTGTTGCTCCTTTGTCCCCAGGATATACTGTTACTGCTATTTTTTGCCCATACTTGACTGTAGATGGAGAAACAGTTACTACCGTATTCATTTCTGCTGGTTCTTGTGCATTATATTGATCACCTGCTGCACCTTCTGTTACATAAACCTGTCCGCTTAGTTTTCCTATGTTAAATACTAACAAAGCTGCTATTATTGTCACTGCTACTATTATCACCATTTTTACATTAGGTTCCATGGTATATCTGATTTATTCCTCTTTTTATAGCTTACGGTTTCATAAAAGTTCAAGGAGGGAATTAAAATTCAGAGCTGTTTCATAAAGAAAAGATTTTTAAAGAATTCAGGGTTAAGAAACTGATAGCCCGGTAGTGTAGCGGTCTAGCACAGGGGCCTTTGGAGCCCTTAACGGAAGTTCGAGTCTTCCCCGGGCTATAAAAATCTTTATAAATGTTTAGTATGGTTAATTCATATGGCAAGAAGGCACTCAAGAAAGAAGGGCAGGCATGGAAGCAATAAGCCTTTAGAGGGCAATAAGAAAACATGGATGAAATATACTGAGAAGGAGATAGATCAATTAATCATAAAATTAGCAAAGGCTGGAAAACAGCCTAGCCAGATAGGGATGATTTTAAGAGACAGTTACGGCATTTATAATGTTAAACAATTGACAAAAAAGAAGATAGCTAAGGTTGTGCAGGAACACATTAATATGGGATTGCCAGAGGATTTGAATTATTTGATTAAGAAACAGAACATAATCTTGAAGCATCTTGACAAGAATAAGCACGATGTTCCCAGTAAGATTGGACTGGACCTTACAAAAGGAAAGATTTTGGGTTTAATTAGGTATTATAAAAAGGTTGGAAAGTTGCCGGAAGATTGGAATTATTCAATAGAACAATCTAAATTAATAACTGGTTAATTTTAATATGGAATTTTATAAAGGGGTAGAGGATATCGTAAAAAGATTTAACGAGACAGATAAATATTTAATAAAGATTGTTTCACATCTTGATTGCGATGGCATAACTGCTGCTTCTATCATGATTAAAACATTTCAGAGAATGAAACTAAGATTTTCATGCATGATTGTCAGGCAGTTAACTAGTGAAATAATAAGAGAATTAAACCTAGATTCAAGCGACACTATTATATTTTGTGATTTAGGCAGTGGTTCATTGAATGATATAATGTTATTAAAAAAGAATGTTTTTATCTTGGATCATCATTTGATTAGTGGTAATTATGAGGGTTTAAATTTTATTAATCCACAGATGTACGGTCTAAATTATGAAGATGTTTCTGGAGCTGGATTGGCTTATTTATTTTCAAAGACTCTTGATAAAAATAACATTGATTTGGCATACCTTGCGATTATTGGTGCTGTTGGCGATTTACAGGGGAATCGGGGTTTCAAGGGGGTCAATGGAGATATATTGAAAGATGCTTTGAATAAGATTGAGATTAAGAAAGGATTAAGAATGTTTGGCATGCAGACAAAGCCATTGCACAAGATTCTAGAATATAGCACTGATCCATATATACCTGGTGTTACCGGAAATGAGCAAGGTGCTGTTATGTTCCTAAAAGAATATGGGATTGAATTAAAAAATGAATCTAATTTCAGGAGATTGATTGATCTTAATGATGATGAACTGAAAAGGTTGGTCACAGGTGTTATATTAAAGAGAATGGGATCTGAAACAAATCCTGAAGATATCTTTGGTGATATCTATCTTTTAAAGGATGAAGAAGAAGGATTACCTACAAGAGATGCTAAAGAATTTTCGACATTAGTTAATGCTTGCGGTCGTGTTCATAAATCTTCGATTGGCATTGGTTTATGTTTGGGAAACAAAAGATCAAAGGACATGGCTTTTGACTTATTGAAGGATTATAAACTGGAGATTATAGATTCTTTGAACTGGTTTTATAGCAACAAAGACAGCGAGGATGTTATTGAAGGGGAAAATTTCTTAATAATTAATGCTAAGGAGAATGTAAGAGATAGTGTTATTGGTACATTAGCAGGGATGGTTGCGAAGTCTAATTTGTATAAGGATAATACTATTATTATTGCTATGGCCAATACTATTGATGATAATATTAAGGTTTCAACAAGGGTATGTGGAAAAGCCAGTGATGATGTTAATTTAAGGGATATGCTTGTGAGGATTACTGATGGATTAAAGGTCGAGGTTGGGGGGCATAAGTTTGCTGCTGGTTGTTTAATAGAAGGAGAAAATGAAAAGAGATTTATAGAACTTACCCTTAACATTCTGAAGAACTAAAATGGTGCTTGATGCTGATCTTGGTGTAAAATTGATATTTTTATTAGGTTTAACCAATTTAATTAGCATTGGTCTCATATTTTTATCATGCAGGTGCTTGGCTGGCGGATTCTTAAGCAGGTATAAATGGTATCCTAAATTCTTTAATTTGCACTGTTATTTTTGGTGGATTTTTATAATCTCTGTAATCCTGCATGCCACGATTGCATTTCTGGTATTTGGGATTCCGATATAGAAAGATTTATTAATACTTCTGCAGAATGAAAAAAAATGGCAAAAGAAAAGAAGAAAAAATGGTTCAGCATTATTGCACCTAAGCTTTTGAACTCTATAGAGATTGGAGAGACTTATGCTTACGATTTAGGTTTTATCAATGGCAAGTCTTTTGAGGCTAATTTAATGGGTTTGACTGGCGACCCAAAGAAGCAGAATGTTTTTGTTAAATTATTGGTTAATGAGGTTAAGGATGATAAGGTTTATACTGGTTTTGTTGGTTATAGTATTTCTCCATCATATATAAGGAGGGTTTCAAAAAGGGCAAAGATTAAGTTTGATGAATCTTTTGTTTGCATTAGCAAGGATAATGTTAATGTCAGAATAAAGGTTCTTGTTTTGTTTAAGAACAGATTAAAAAGCAGTGTTGCTTCTTTGATGAGGAAAGAGATAAGGGATTATGTTTCAGAGGTTGTAAAAAATAATGAATTTGAAAAGATTGTAAATTTGGGATTAAATCAAGGTTTACAAAAAGATATTAAATCAAAGATAAATAAGGTTTATCCTGCCTTGAGCTGCATGGTTCGAGAGGTTAGTAGATAATTGCTATAACTATCCTTTCTATTTGATTAAATCTAATTTTTTCTGGATCTGGCATTTTATTATTATCGCCTTTTAAGGTATAATAAGTTCCTTTTTCATCTCTCGAAATCTTTATAACTCTATGTATTATAACTGAATTTACTAATTTTGATTTGTATGATACAACATCTCCCAGATGGATATCTTCTTCTGATTTTGGAATTATCTCTATTGCATTTGCTGTTTCATCCAGTACAGGATCCATAGAATTTGTATTGGTGAATCTTGCATATTCTGGATCTTTGATATTAATTATCACTTTATTATTATATATTTCTATCTGGTCTTCGTTTATCCTATTGTATGGTGAATCTATTTCTTTTGCTGATATTGAGAATGGTTCTTGAGATATATTAATTAATGAAAATCCACTTATGAAGATTATCACAAGCAATAATAATTGTATTATTTTTAGCATATGTTTTCAGGTTAATAAAAATTTAAAAACCTTTCTATTGTAACCACTTTAAAATGGTTGTTTTATTTTAAAGAAACTTATTTAAACTAGGTGTGTTGAGAAAGATTATGCCACCGTAGCTCAACGGCAGAGCAAATTTATGCTTAATTGCCTTGTATTTTGTAACAGGTGAGCAATAGGTTGGGGGTTCAAATCCCTCCGGTGGCTTATGAAAACAAAAAAGGAAGATGTGTATAAGATCTGTCCTAGATGCAAGTCTAAGGTATTAAAGAATATGAGGTATTGCGATAAATGTAATTATATATTTATAGATTATATTTAAGGGCCTGTGGTCTAGTTGAGCTTTTCTTAAAAAAACGTTCGCAAAAGAAAAACTCAGGACATTGGTTATGACGTCTCCTTGACGATGTTAAAATCAGAATGGAGGAGGTCCCCAGTTCAAATCTGGGCAGGCCCACTAACATCTTAATTTAGCTGGGAATTTTGAGTATACTTTTTCTACAAATAACTTAATCTCTTTTTTGTGTCCATATACGTCTATCCTATCTAATGCTTCATCTACATCCCTCATAGTCTTGTATTTTCTATCTTCTGGATTTAATTTTAAACAATCTATGATTATATCTTCCATTTCTTTAGATATACTTGGATTTATCTTTCTCGGAAGCTTGTAATAACCATCAAGTACGTTATTATATCTAATTTTTAAATTAGTTTTATCTTCATCTGACAAAACCTTGGATTTATCTATACCATCCAGTATTTTCTTTCTTTCTTTCTCATCATCTATGGGGTCTTCTATATTATAATCTCCCAATCCAATTCTTTGTTTTATTCCTGTTTCTCGCACTAAAACATCATCATTAATGAAAGGATTTTCATTAGTTAATAGTTGATATAATACCTGCCCAAATTGATGTATATCTGAATTAAATGAAAGTCTGCCTCCAAGTTCTGATCTTATTTGTTCTGGTGAGGAATAGAGTGGTGAAACTGCATTCGTATCCAATTCTATTATTTTTTCATATGAATCATCGTTAACCCTTTGTGCAATCCCGAAGTCCAGTATTTTTACTTCCCCATTATGTTCAATCATTACATTCCCTGGTTTTATATCTTTGTGTATTATTCCATCATCGTGTATTTCTTGTAAACCGCTAGACATTTGTTTTGCTATATGTTTTGCAAAGTATGCTGGAACAAATATTTCATTCTTTCCTTTAACCTCCCTATTATCATCTAAACGTGTTGAATTATCCCGAAGGAAATCTGTTATATATTTAATCGTCGGTCCCCTTATGTATTCCATTACTATTGCCATATGCTCGACGTTTTGCGAGTTGCCTTCTTCCAACAAGTTGCTTCTGGCATCTATTTTTATAAGTTCTTCCGCAACCGGAACTAGTGAACAACCACTCAATCTCTTTTGGTAATCAAATTCTCTTTCAAATGACTCTATTGCCACTTCTGATTTTTTTCTCATTCCCCTTCTTGTTGGAATCATTGATTTATCATTTGTAATTCTTGGTGATAATACTTTTATTGCTACAGCTTTTCTTTTATCATAGCATAGCAATACCTTGCCAAATCCGCCTCGACCTATTTCTGATTGACTTTCTCCAAATTCCCTATCATAAGGTTTGTATCCAAATCTTTCTAGGATTTCAATTAGGTTAGGTGTTTTATCAGGATTTATTGGCTGTCTAATCTCAGTAGGTTTGTGGATATTTGATTCTCTAGTAAAATTAGCTGGGAATCTTAATAGGCCTTCCTGTTCAAGTTCAACTAATCTTTTCACATATGCATCCCTAATATCAAATCTCGTTGCATTTCTGAATTCAAGATCAATTTTCTTAGTTAAATCCATGGATTTTTTAAATAAATAGGATCCATAAGTAGCTATAGGAATTGATGTTATTAATGAAATAGCATATCTTATTGCTTCAGCGTTGTCACCAGAATTTGTGACTGCATCATGAATTTCTTTTCCATATATTGCTGTACCTAAAAGACCAATTGAAGCCAAGAATGAACCCCAGTATGAATATTTATTAAGTTTGTCGATTGAACTATACTGATCTTCTCTCTTTTTCTTTTTTATCTTCGGCAGAATTTTATTTATATCTTTAAAGATTTCTTTTACCTTATTACCTGTATCCTTGGCTTTAGTTGACATATAATATCCAGCACCAGCCATGGTTGCAGGTATTGCAAGAAGGACAATATCTTTTGCTAAGTCGAGATTATTCATATGTGCTCCAAATTGTTCTCTTAATTCTGGGATGTAGTTTATTAAATAAGCAACTCCAAGTGTAGAGAGAAGACCACCAAGTGAATTTAATGTCCCTATTTGAGACATTCTTCCTTTTGATAAATAAATCTCTTTTATTCTTTCTATAATTCCAAGATTCTTATTTTTTTTAGCATCTTCATTTTTTGCTCTTTCTGTTATCATATAGAAATCATCTTCTAATTCTATTGAATTATTTATTGCTTTTAACTCCTCCCCCAATAGCTTGTCTAAAACTTTCAGGGGCGGTATTTGCGTTCCTGATGTAATTGACTTCTCAAAAGCTCCTGTTGAATTTAGTTCTTTAGTTTCATCTATATATGCCTGTTTTAAAAATTCACCCATATAATTTGTTAATAGTTCTATTACTTTAGTAATTGAGTTTATTTGTTTTTCAGTAGGTTTTGGTATATTTTTATTTTCTAAAAACCGGTTTGTATAAATTATATCTTTTGTGAATTGTGTAGTATCGGGATAGCTGTTTCTAGTTTCTACTTTTATCTTATTTTCTATTTCTCTTAGACCTTCACGTACCTTCTGCTCAAGTTCCATTTTATTATAACTTAACAGTTACTACTATATAAACCTTTCTATATTATTTACTTATTAGTAGTTAAGAAAGATTAAAATAGTGATATAATGCACAAAGTCCATGGATTTGAGGGTTTTAAAGCAGGATAAGGATTATGTTGAATTAGAGGTTATTGGCGAAGGTCATACTATGTGTAATGTCCTTAGGAAAGAGATATTTAATGAAAAAGATGATGTTGTTGCTGGATATAATATTGAGCATCCTCTTGTTAGTAATCCCAAGATGATTGTTAAGGGGGATAAGCCCATTAAACTCATTTTAAATGCTATAGATAGATTAAAGGACAAGAATAAAGAGTTGAGAAGTAAATTAAAGAAGTTATGATTGATTTTTGTGTTTTTCTTGTTATAAAAAAGCTTAAATAAAGAGGGAGTTTTAATTATTTAAAGAGCATTATGGAAAAAAGAGATATATCAATAATTATTAGTGGAGTGTTTTTTATCTTGTTTTTGTTATTTGTTCTATTTAGGCCTGATTTGAATTTAGAAAAAATAAGTGGAAAGACTATTGGGGAGGGTGTGTTGCCTAGAGATAAATTAGTTTTAAGATATGATTTCGAAGAAGGTTCTGGAAATACGGTAAATGATTTGACTGGAAAAGGGCATACAGGTACTATTACAGGCACAACCCAGGTTGTTACAGGTAAATATGGATATGGTTTATTATTTCCAGGAGGAAGTAATTATTTAACCCTTCAGAGTGCGGATGATATAAAAGGAGGACAGGACCTGTCTGTTGTTTTATGGGTTAAGGTTGATGGATCAATGCCTTCTCTTGTTTATAAAGGAGATAGCAGTGGTAATAATATAGATTATAATCTCTCTTATGATAGTGTGACTAAAAAGTTTGGTTGTGAGGTTAAGAATTCAAATCTTAAGGCTGTTATTATTTCTGATTCTATAAGTGATGAGACTAAATGGTATCATGTTGTTTGTGTGTTGGATAAGACAGCTGCTAATCTAAAACTTTATATTGATGGTGTTCCTAAAACCGTTGCTGTTAGCGATTCTTTGACATTTGCTAGCACGACTAATTCAATTTATATCGGTGTGGATTCAAAAGGAAGATTAGATTCTTTCAGGATTTATAATAAGGTACTAAGTGATTCTGAAATAAACAATCTTTTTAGCGCAAGTATTCCTATTGTTGGTCCTGGTCCTACTGATGGTTTGATTGCTTTTTGGCCTTTGAATGATGGTTCTGGAAGTAAAGTTAAGGAATTGGTTAATGGTTGGGATGGTGATATAACTGGTGCAACTTGGACAACTGATACTAAACCTGGAAGCACGACTACTGAAAATGTTCTAAATTTTAGAGGAGCAGATGCTGGTGCGAATGCTGACATGGTTTATATATCTTTATTTAATATTAAATCAAATCCTCCAACTAAAGTAAGTGTTGCATATTGGATTAATGTTGATTGGTCAAAAACTGGAACTACTATATCTGATGCAGGACAAAGTAGTACGAGTGGATTTTTATGGTTAATAAGTGGTGGTTTGTCATATTCTAATGGAACATCCGCACCAACTTTTTATCCTAATTATGGGGGTTTACAAAGCAATGTATGGCATCATATGGTTGCAGTTATTGATTATGGTGCAGACACTGCTGAATTTTATAGCGATGGTAATCTTGTTACAAAATTAGATATTCCCGGTGCAATTCCGCCTGATTCTGATAGGTTATATCTTGGAACATATTCACCTACCCATCCATCAAGAACATATGGAAAGCTAAGCGATGTCAGGATTTATAATAGATTATTGAGTCAACAGGAAATAAAAAGCTTTATTCCAGGTTATACTCCTCCACCACAGTTTCCTTATGGCAGTATAGATTTAACAAATTCATTAAGCAATATTAGTGATAATATAAATGGCGGAGTAAAAGGAAATATTAGTTTTATTGTAAGTGATAGCGGAAAGAAGATTGATAATAATTCTTATATTAATTTAACACTCTCGAAGACAGGATTTGAATCTTCTAAAAAAGTTTATATTAATCAGATCATGAATAGCCTTAATGTGGCAGGAACTAATTATAATAATGATTATGATCTTGGCGGTTATAGTTCTGCAATTGGTTATAATGGGGGAACTTATTCTATAGATTCTTCTATATTTGGGTTGAATTCAGTTTCTGGAAGCGGAAGTTATAATCTAAGCCTGACATTTGTTGTTACAAACGGGAATAAATATAGTAAATCAAAGATAGTTACAAGAACAAATTCAGCTCCTATTTTAAAAGCTGTTATTCCAAATCTGACTTGGGCTAAGAATAGCAATAATTTTATTGACTTGAATAATTATTTTTCTGATCCTGATAATGATAATCTGACTTATAGTACTGTAGGTACGACAGGAAGCATAACAATTGCTATTAGTGGAGCAAAAGTTAACCTTACACAACCGCTTAATTATGTTGGCAGTTATATAATAAGATTTAGGGCAAATGATTTTTATAATGCTACCGAAAGTAATCTTGTTGTTTTGAATGTTAGTGCTAGTTTTGTTGGCAATCAAACATGCATACCTGCATGGCAGAGCGGTAATTGGAGTGAATGCAGTATTGATGGTTTACAGATAAGAACTATAGTTGATGTAAATAATTGTAATGTTGATACTGGAAAACCAGCTGATAACCAATCATGTGTTTATACTCCTGTTGGTGAAGGCGGGGAAGGGGTTCCTACCCAAGGAGGAAGTACAACAGGTCCACAAACTGGTTTGAAAGAGAAACCAACTAAGAAAACTGAAAGCAGTATTTTTAGCAGTAAATTATTTTTAAGCGGATTAATACTATTTATATTTGCAGGTGTTATTGTCGGTATTTATTTTATACGAAGGCAGAGGGGAATGGGTGTTACTGAGGAGATTGTTGAGAAGCCGGAGTTCAAGGAAAAAACAGTTGGCGTACAAAAGGTTGAGGTGCAAAAGTTCAAGCCTGTTTATGAAGAAGCACAGAATGTAAAAGAGATGAAGGATTATATCAATAATGCGCTTAATCAAGGTGCTGACATGAATTCCATTAAAGATAATTTAATTAAAGCTGGCTGGAATAAAGATGATGTCAATAATGCTTCTAATTTTATAACTGTTGAAAGATTTGCAAAATCGAGAATTAGCAGTATGTCAAAAGATCAGATAAAGAATTTATTAATTAGCAAGGGATGGAACAGGCAGTTAGTAGAAAAGGTTCTTGCAGGGTTATAGAAATCTATTTAAACTAATTATTTTGAATGTAAAAAATGAAAGATAAATTAAAAAAACTTTGGCGGTTTATATGGGAGGATAATAGTATATGGAGTTGGTTAGTCAACCTTGTTTTAGCTTTTGTTCTTGTCAAGTTTATTATTTATCCTGGTTTGGGTCTCTTATTAGGAACTGGTTATCCTGTTGTTGCTGTTGTTTCCGGAAGCATGGAGCATGATGGGGGATTTGATAATTGGTGGAGTTCACAGGAAAATATTTATAATGAATTAGGAATAACGAAAGAGGAATTCAAGGATTTTAGATTCAAGAATGGTTTTAATAAAGGGGATATTATGGTGTTAATTGGTAGCGAGAAAATTAATATTGGAGATGTTATTGTATTTAAGGGAAGTGCATCTGAGCCGATAATACATCGTGTTGTGAAGATTGATTCTCTACAGACTAAAGGTGATCATAATACTGGTTCAAGAAACGATGAGATTGGCATTACTAAAGATAGAATTATTGGAAAGGCTGTAATAAGGGTGCCTTATCTTGGATGGGTAAAGCTTATATTTGTTGAGGTTATTAATTTAATAAGATGAAATTTTGTGATAAATGCGGAAGTTTATTGAAAGCTGAAAATGAGAAGCTGAAATGCCTTAGCTGTGGATTTGAAACTAGCGCTGAAGAGGTTGTTACTTTTAAGAAAAAGAAGAATAGGGATATTGAGATTGCTGAAGAGGATGTTGAAACTTACCCTGTTATTAAGGCTGAATGCCCTCATTGCGGTAATGACGAGGCTTATCATTGGACTATTCAGACAAGAAGCGCTGATGAGCCGGAAACGATTTTCTTTAAATGCACTTTATGCAGGCATAAATGGAGACAGTATTAATAAAATTTAAAAATTACTGGATAAGACAAACTACTCATATAAAAACGTTTATATATAAGTAATTTCTATTAGATTTATGGTAGTAGAAGAGGGATTACTAATTTTGCCGATAATACCTTTAACTCTTGTTATTGGGTTGTATGAATTATTTGCTATTCATGCAGATATGAGTTTTAGGGGAAGTCATTGGTTTGGGCATGGCTTAGGAACCTTGATTCCTATTGCTATTGGATTATTTATTACATTAAATACAGAATATTTTATTCAGATGATGAACATTACTTATGAATTCCCTTTGATAGGAACTGTCTGGGGCATTAGAGTTTTAACAGGCATTATTTTAAATTTCAAGATTCATGCACAATCTTCCCTGGCAAGAGGGGGTGGAGGCATTGCTGCCAGAGGATTGGCAGAGCATTGGACACATACTTTGATTGTAAGTATTTTAGTAATATTAGCTCCATTAATATGGCCATTAGTAGCTGGTTATTTGCCTTTTTATTTGGGCGGAAGCGCTTAAATCTATATACTATAGTTAAATAAAGTATATAAAGAGTTATTGATTTTTAATTATATGAAACTAACATTAGCAGAGCCAAGGTATTTGAGAGAAAGCATCAGTGCTATTTCTGAGTTGGTTAATGAAGTAAAATTAAAAGTTAATAAAGATATGGTTGAGATTGTTGCAATGGATCCTGCGAATGTTGCAATGGTTGTATTCAAATTATTGAGCAGTACATTTATTGATTATGATGTTAAGAAGGATTATGAATTATGTGTTAGCCTTGATCATTTAAAAAATATTGTCAGGAGAGCCAAGCCTAGCGATATTATAACTTTAAAGTTTGATGAGAATAAGAACAAGTTAAATATTTTGCTTAAAGGGGATAGTGAAAGGCATTTTTCTCTGGGATTGTTGGATGATGAAGGCAAGGAGCAAAAGATTCCTGATTTGAAATTCTCTGCTAATGTTGAAACCAGTGCTTTGCAATTCGGAGAGGCTATTGATGATTTGGATATTGTTAGCGATAGTATTAATTTTATTATCGATGATGGCAAGTTTGTCTTGCAGGGTGATGGAACAACTAGCTCTGGAAGGATAGAGTTTGGCGAGGGAACAAAGGTTGTTAATAAAACCAATGAAAGCATTAAAGCAAAGTATTCTTTGGAGTATTTGAAAAAGATTGCGAAGGCTGGAAAATTGAGCGGACATGTTGGTATTTATTTTGGAAAGGATTATCCTATGATGATTGAGTATAAGGTTGTTGATAAATTAGTAATGAAATATATTCTAGCTCCGCGCGTTAGCAATGATTAAAGGAAAAGACTTATAAATTCTTAATCTTAAGTTATTATATGGAAAAAAGAGGACAGGTAACTACTTTTATTATAGTTGGAATCGTTGCTTTGATTGTTGTTATCTTATTGTTTTCTTTAAAAGATAGTTTATTGATAAAAATTGGAGGTGAAAAAGCTGCTCAGGATTACTTGAAAGGACAGATGAAAGGGATTGAGGATGAGATTGGTGATTGTGTGGCTAAAGAATCAAATGATGTTTTGGTTTTGATTGGCAAGCAAGGGGGTTATATTGAAAGTGTAGATTCTGTTTCTTATAATGGTGTTAATGTTGCTGTGCTTTGTAATGATATAATGAATAATAATAATTGTTTGAATAATGGATTATTTAATTCTGATGTTGAGAATGAGTTAAATATTTATTTGAAAGATAGATTAAAAGAATGCATAAACCTTAGGAAATTTAAGGAAGGATTTAAATTGCATGATTATGAATTAAAATATGATATTAATACTGTTGATGTTGAGACCAGGGTTAATAAAGAGGATGTTTTGTTTAAGATTATGTTGCCTGTTGAAATCACCAAAGATGAATTTAAATTTGAAAAGGATGAGTTTGCTAAAAAAGTAAATATCCCTTTAGGTGGTATACTTGATGTTGTTAATGATATACTGAATTCAGAAGCTAGTTCTGGTGATTTTGACATTGTTGGTTATAATATGAAACATATTAATGAATATGATATCACAATGACATGGAGAGGTGCTAACAAGATTTATATTATTAAAGATGATGATTATCTATTCCAATTTGTAGTGGGGGGTGAAAATGAGATTTAAATTATTGTTAATTGCATTGATGTTATTTGCATTAATTAATTTAGTTAACGGTGCTGGATGCTGTACTGAGACTAAAACAGGAGAGTTTTGCAAGGATGTTGATTCTGGTTTATTATGCAATTCCGGATATAATGATGGTGTTTCTTGCTCTCAAACAAGCGCATGTGTTGGTGGTTGCTGCGATTTAACTCAGGAAGGTGGAAGCTGCAGCAATGGAATGATTGAATATAGATGCAATAGTTTAGGTGGTAATTGGGATTCTAATCCTCAATGTTTAGGCGTGGAATCTTGTGAATCTGTTTGCTGCGAGATTGGTGGAAATAGGTATTGGACTTCTTCTGGTGATTGCAATAATAGGAATGGGGATGTTGATACTAGTATAGGCAATGAGATTCAGTGTGTTAGCTCTAATGAAGAAGGTTGCTGTGCTGATAGTTGTAGATATGGTTATGGTGGTGGATGCAGTGAGGGGTGGTTTTTTGCTGATACTTCCTGTAGCAATGTTGCTAAATGCAAAGAAGAGATAACAAGCCATGCTTCGCAAGGATGTGGTGATACTCTTGATACAAAGAATGATGTTTATTGGTTTGATAGTAAAGGAAATAAGGAAGAATTAATAAAAGATTGCAGTCCTCCTTCAACTTCCTGCGGTGAAAAAGATGGTGGTTATGATTGCTTAAATTTAGATTGTTTAAGCACTTGGGATAATCCTAATGTTGATGGCGATGGTGGTTTAAGAAAGAATGGTGAATCATGGTGTGAGTATCAAAGTGCTGTAGGACCTGGATTGGACTTGCCTGGAACTTCTCATTATTTACATTCTTGCATAAATGGAAAAGAGGCTGTTGAGATTTGTGCTACTGACAGAAGCAAGATTTGCATATGGGATGATATTTCTGGAAAAAGCCAAGCTGCTTGCGTTGATAATAATTGGAAGAAGTGCTTTGATTGTAAAACAAATTCATGTTGTGAGGATCCTGGAAATTTGTGTTTGTGGATTGATAAAGAAGCTTATAAGAGATGTGTTCCTATTGTTCCCCCTGGTAATATCTTGGATCCTGGTGATGATTTAAATGATGGGAGGGGAAAGTATTGTGCAAATTCAGTTGGTGATAATTTAGGAGAGATAAATTATCTATGTAATATGCATGGCGAATGCGGTGCTGATTATAATTTAAATGGAGAATTTAAGAATAAAAATTTGAATATACTGCAGAGTGCATATCTTCCATTTAGTAAGGATGCTGGCAAAGGACTTTATAGAATTAATGAGAATAAAAATAATTTATTTGCGTATGAAGGGCTTGGTGTTCAATATAGTGTTTGCGTTGGTGAATGTGATGCAAGTGATAGGTATAAAAATGATTATTCTAATTGTGTAATAGATAGAACTGCATATTGCAATACTCTGCCTGAATATAGTAATGAAGCTATATATAAAGAATTTAATGATTGTACAGTTTATTCAGTTCCTTCCCAGAATATCGGTGTATGTGGCAAACCCAGAGCAGGTTGTCTGAAACAATTAACAATGTATTGTGCTGCTAAAGATGAAAATAATTTATGCAATGTAGAATGCGGTGGAACAGGAATTGCGCAGCCAACTACAAATATTTTTGGTATTTTAACTTCAAGTCCTGTAATGAAGCAACAGCCAAGGGCATGCGGAATATGGGATCCTGGTTATAATACTGATAGTTGTGATAAATGCAGAAAAGGAGAGTTATTACCTGATTATAATTTTAATGGAGAAGGTTATATATGCACTGAAGAATTATGCACTAGTTTGGGAAGTTGTGAATGGCTTGATGATACTATTGAAGGAAGCGCATGCATATCCAAGGACATTAGTGATGTTTCTAAACCAGTTATTAGTGTTGATTATGATAATTTTAAGTATGACTGCAATAAGGAAGCACCAGGTGATATTACTGATTGCAAGGATGATATAAATCAAGGTTTAGAGGTTAGCAATGAGCCTAAAGGTGTTAGTATAAAAGGAGAACTAGTTGATAGTTATGAGGGTAATTCTAAGAATAAAGGAGATATAAATGTTGCAATTGCTGTTGATAAGTATAGCAAATGTAAATATAGCTTAGATTTAAATGACATGTTTGATGACATGGATTATAGTTTTAGCAATGGAAAATTAGGATTGAATCATGAAATTAATTTTATTAACAAAATTGGTGACATGGACTTGAGGGATGGGAAAGAATATAATATTTATATAAGATGTGGGGGTTATAATGGCATTGAATCAGATTCTTTCTTTGTCAAGTTTAAGAAAGCTGAACAGCCTGATTTGAGTCCAGCAGTGATTTATAGATTAACTTTTGATCCAGAAACTGATAGTTATGTGTTGTATGGAAAGGAAACTGAAATTGTTTCTTTTGATTTAAATGAGGATGCTGAATGCAGATGGAGTAAAGATGCTGATGTTAATTTTGAGAATATAAAAAATAAAATGAATTGTATTGATGATATATGTGCTGGTGATTTGAATGTTAGTGTTGGTGAGAATAGGTATTACTTCAGATGCAAGGATGCGTTTAACAATATTAATACACAGGACCAGCCTTATGATGGTTATATATTGCATGGAAGTGCATCCAATTTATCAATTGATTCTGTTTCATGCATACAAAGATTGCCTGATGGAAGTATGGTTGATAAATGCGATGAAATTCTTGTAAAGAATTTTACTTTAAAGGCTGTAACTTCTGGAGGTGCTAAGAATGGCGATGCCAAATGCAGTTATAATGGAAATATATTCTTTAAAACAAATGGAAAGGATCATGAGCAATGCATTGGATGCGGCGGTGAACAGTATCTATTACAGGAAGGAAGTTATCAGTATAAAATAGACTGCATTGATGTTGCTGAGAACCAAGCTGATTATGAATTAAATAGTTTTTTAAGGATAGATTATAAAGCTCCAAGAATAGAAAGATATTATGTTAAAGATAGTATGTTGAAGGTTGAGACTGATGAACCTAGTTACTGCAGATATACAAATAGTCTGACTATAAATTATAATACTGCAACAGAGATGGCTTCTGCTGACAAATTAATACACAGCGCTAGTGCTAGTAAGGATTTCTTCAAGGTGCAGTGCAAGGACAGGTTTGGAAATTCTATGTCTCCTGTAAATATATATTTGGCCTATATATAAACAAAAGTTTTATATATGTGTATGTGTATGTGTATATGCATGGGAACTAAGACTATATCCATAATGGATGATGCATATGATCTTCTTAATAGGAATAAATCTAAAAATGAAAGTTTTTCCGATGTTATTAGGAAATTAGCTACAACTAAAAAAGATATAATGAGGTTTGCAGGAATTTTAAATATAAGCAGTGATGAAGCCGAAGAGATAAAAGGGATTATAGAGAATCTGAGAAAAGGTGGATCGAAAAGAACAATTGAGAGGATAAGAGGATTATGATATGTTTAGATTCTTCTTTTATAATAGATTTTATTAGAAATGATGAAAACGCAATATTGAAATTGGATTCGTTGAAGCATGAAGTTTTGGTAACAACAGGTATAAATGTTTTTGAGGTTTTCTTCGGTCTTTATGCAAAAGGCAGACATAAGGACATTGATCATATAAAAGAATTTTTCGATAATCTTAATATTATTGGTCTAAATCGAGACTCTGCTATGGTTGCATCCAAGATTGGAGCTGACTTGGTTAAGACTGGAAAGTTTATTGAATTAAATGATATTTTAATATCAGGCATAATTATTGCAAATGGATGTAATAAGATACTAACAAAGAACAAAGAACATTTCTCAAGAATTAATGGTTTAAATGTTATTTCTTATTAAATTATTTTAGAAAACCTTTATAAATTCTTAATCTTGAGTTATTATATGGAAAAAAGAGGACAGGTAACTACTTTTATTATAGTTGGAGTTGTTCTATTAATTGTTATTTTATTGGTATTATTCTTAAAAGAGGATATTCTTATTAGTGTTGGCAAGGTTAAGAATACTGATGTTTATTTAAAAAGCCAGATGAACGAGATTGTTAATGAGGTAAATAAATGCGTTGATTTAGAAGCTAATAAAGCTTTAAAAATCCTGGGTGATCAAGGAGGGTATTTTACTCCTAGAAATTATATTTCTTATTATGGTTATAATATTGCTTATCTTTGCAGCGAGGTTAAGAATGAAAAGACCTGCAGAAATAATATGCTGATCGAGGAAAGATTAGAGAGTGATTTAAACTTATACTTGAAAGATAGATTAAAACAATGCATTGATTTGAGGAGCTTTAAGGAAGGATTTAAATTGCATGATTATGAATTAAAATATGATATGGGTGCTTTTGATTTAACAACTGATATTGAAAAGAAGAATGTAAAATTTGTGTCGTTTTTACCCATTGAATTAGTATCTGGGGATGTTAATTATAAAAAAGATGAATTTGTTAAGTTTGTTGACATTCCTTTTGGAGAAATTATTATTATTGCAAATGATATCTTGAATTCAGAAGCAAGCATTGGTGATTTTGAAACTACTAGTTATAATATTTTTAGATTAGGCAAGTATGATTTGGATAAAAGAAGAGTATATCCTGACAAGGTTTATACAATTCGTGTTCTTGGTTTCAATTATAGATTCCAGTTTGCTATAGAGGGTGCTGAATGAGATTAATTAAATATAAAGCAGTATTTGAGATATTTTTGATAGTTATGACTATCTTTTTTATTGGTTATAATTCTGAGAATGTTTATGCTCAAGATGATATACAAGGTTGTTGCAAGGATTTAGGCAATGGACAATATTGCCAGAATATTAAAAATAATAATGAATGCAGTTCTGGTTATTCACAGACTTCATGCGATTATGTTGGCGGATGTGAACAGGGATGCTGTAACATAGTTAGTAAAGGCGGTGGATGCAGTGAAGGTGTTAGTAAATTGGCATGTGATAAACAGGGAGGAAGCTGGACAGAAGGAAGATTATGCGAGAATGATGATGAATGTTTTCTAGGTTGTTGCCTTCTTGGAAATAACCAGGGATATATGACTATTAAAGATGATTGCGATGGTGATTTCAAGGAAGAGATAACTGATGAAAGGCAGTGCATTGATTTAGCTAGGAAATCAGAAGAAGGATGCTGTGTAAAAGGAAAGGATTGCTTGTTTGGTATTAGAGAAGAATGCAGTGGTGATTTTAAGAAAGATAAATTTTGCAGCAGTATTCCTGAATGCGGATTGAAGGAACATAGCTATACTGATTGCGGCGTTGGTTTGAAAACAGAAGATGTTTACTGGTTTGATGATAAAGGAAATCCAGAGGGTGTTGCTGATGATTGTGATTATTTTAGAGGAAATATCTGCAGAGATACTAATGATGATGGTAAGGGTGATGATTGTAATAGTTTAGATTGTTTAAGTACATGGGATAATCCTAATGTTGAAGGCGATGGTGGGTTAAGAAAGAATGGTGAATCATGGTGTGAATATCAAAGTGCTGTTGGACCTGGAAAGGATTTACCTGGAAGCAGGCATTATAGGCATGTTTGCCAGAATGGAAAAGAGGCTGTTGAAGCATGCGGAAGTGATCGAGGAAAAGAAGGAATTTGTGTTTATCATGATTTGAGATTTAGCAATGATGAAGAATACAGTGTTGCTGCTTGTGTTGATAATACTTGGGAGGATTGCATAAGCTGTACAGATGAATATTGTTGTATTGATCCTGCAAAGACCTGTGTTTGGGGTGGGGATAGATGTTTGCCTTTAGTTCCTCCTGAAAATTCTAATAATTGTAATCTTGGTAGTTTGGATGTTAAGACTGTTTGGGAACAGCCTTGTGGCGGTAGTTGGAGGTGTGCAAGTGGTTGCGAGGTTTATGAAGATGGTTTTTTATTTCAAACAAATAGTTTGTGCAATATTTATGGAAATTGTGGTGCTAAATATAATTTAGCTGGTGAATTTAGCAATAAAGGGGAGTTTAGGGGTTGTAGTGGAAAGGATTGCAGAGCAAATCTTAATCAAAATGATGTTTCATTTGATCAGGTTGTACAAGCTGGCTTAGGTTTGAAAACAGCTACACAAGATATTGATGATAGTGCTTGTACTTGGTGTGGTGCAGAAGGTGCTGGAAGTAAGGTTTCTCTTTGGTTAGCTGTTAGCAGTCTTGGTATTTTATTAGGTGCTCAATTTATAGGTGGTGTTTCTATACTTGCCACTGTCGGGTCTACTTTAGGCTTAGTGCCAAGTACTGTGTTAGGTCCTGCACTTGTAGGAACTGGTGGAGGTGTATTGGGTGGTTCTGCTGGAGCAGAAAGTACTCTTTTAGCTGCTAAAATTGCTGCTATTTCAATTGTTATAGCTATTGTTCTTTTAATTGCAGCTGCTATAACTTATATTATTTTAATGACATGTGGTGGAACTGATAAGAAAACAGTTTCTGTTAGTTGCGGACCTTGGCAGCCTCCGCAGGGTGGAAAAGATTGTTGGAAATGCGATACAAGAATGGATAGGGATGAAAAAGGGAATGATTGTAATGATGGTGATTGTGGCTTGCTTTCATATTCTGATAGTTTTAAAAAAGGAGAGTATCCTGCTTATGAATGTAGTGAGCAATTATGCAAGAGTTTAGGGACTACCTGTAGTTTTGAGCAATCCAAGGATGGACCTATTTGCATTGGTAAATCTTATGATGATATTAAATCACCAAAGATAAGCCATGATATGACTAATAAGGATTATTATTGCAATCAAGAAAAGCCCGGAAGAACAGGTGGATGTGCTATAACCGATGAAGGCACTGATGGATTTAGAATAACAAATGATTTAGTTGACTTTTATGAAGGATACTTGAATAAAAAATGGCCTCCTGTTTATTTAAAGATTAAAACTGATGAGAACAGTTTGTGCAAATACAGCATGAATCCTCAAGCAACATTTGAAGATATGACTGATTTCTTTGATATGGACGGCGGGGTTTACTCTTTAAAGCATAACATGACATTTAAAGGATTACAAAATGGAACTTCCAAGTTTTATATTAGATGCGAGGACTTTTTACAAAATAGGAATGAGAAATCATATGTCATTGAATTTAATCTTGCTGATGAGCCTGATTTAACAGCTCCTTTACTTGAAAGCATTACACCTAATGAAGGAAGTTATATCAGGTTTGGACAAAGCAATGTTTCTGTAAGCTTGGAAATAAATGAACCTTTAATTTCAAGCACAAAAGGAAGTGATTTAAGCAAAGAAGGAAGCGGATGTAAATGGGGTAAGGAACCTAATATTGATTATGATGACATGTCAAACTTAATGTCTTGTTCAAGCAGCATTCTTAACGGCAATGAATGCGATGGATTATTAACAGATGTTAAAGCTGGAAAGAATACATTTTATTTTAGATGCAAGGATATGGATGGAAATGAGAATACACAGGATTGGCCTCAGAGGATTGGGTATGGGTTTGGTTATACAATTTATGGAAGTGAATCTAATTTAAGTATTAGTTCTATAGGTTGTTTGTATAGTTTACCAGATGGAACACAAACTGATAAATGCGATGAGATCTTAGCTAAGAATTTTACTATTAAACTAACAACTGCTGGTGGCGCAAAGAATGGTGATGCTAAATGCAGTTATAATGGAAATGAATTCTTGAGAACCGGAGGAAATATACATGAGCAATGCATTGGGTGCGGGAGTGGGTTTGGATTATTACCTGGAACAAATAATTATTTATTTAGCTGCGAGGATGAAGGAAAGAATGTTGTTAGTGCTGCAAAGAATTTAGTTGTTAATGTTGATTCAATGCCTCCAGAAATTACTGCAATATATCGAGATGATTCTCATTTATTGAATATTGAGACTAATGAACCTAGCTATTGCAGATATAGCTTGAATAAGACTTTTGTATTCAGCGAATCTAAATTAATGATATCTGATAATTTGTTGAAACATAAAGTCGATATTGAAAATAGTTTATTTAGGATTGGATGCAAAGACAGGTTTGATAATTATAATGCTCCTTTCAATGTTTATTTATTGTAATTAGAATTTTATTTAGATATTAAATGAAAAGAAAGGTTTTTAAAGATATTAATTAGGAAATATTATATGTTAGAATGCGTTATAAGTTATATTGAAGAATGTAATGGATTGGGAAAATAGTAAAGATATGGGGAAAATAGTAAAGATATCACAAGCTTATGCTAGAATGCTAAACTCTGCAAAGCCAGGTTCTGAAATGGGTATAATGGAATATAATGAAAAGTTTGTTGTTGATAACCTACTTACAGACCCAGATTTTAAAAAAGCATTATACGAGGCGTCTAAAAGAGGCGTGAGAATTAAATTTATGTTTGGTCTTTCTAAGGAACTTTCAGATTATTTACAAAAAACTCCAGAAGAGAAGCTCTTTAATAATTTCTGCAATGTATATGCATATGGAGGAGTAAAAAATCTTGCAAGTTATATGGCTTTGTGCTCTGACAAACAAATTTTATGGGAAGAAGCTTTGGATTTAGCAAGGGGTTTTGAAAGGGATGTGTTGGGAAAGAGAAGATTTTATATAAAAGCAAGGGGATTTATAGGTAAAATTTTTGGGAAATATAGTAAAATCTCTGTTGAAGATCCCGAGACTTTGAAAGGTAGGACAATTTAGTTTTCACATTAAATAATTTCTAAATAAAGTTTTATAGAAAAGTTTTTAAGTCTAATTAAACCAGTTTTTAAACGATCAGGCAATATGCGAGGGTTAATACGAAATTAATTTTTGTTTTCCTCAGAGCAAAGCCTGGTCAATCTTTCATAGATATCTATGTAAGGATCTTATGCGCAGGACTTAAGTTTTTCAGGAGAAATCCTGTTGGTTAGTCCATTCGGGGGTTCAAATCCTCCCCCTCGCATTATTCTAAAAAAGAAATGATACATGAAAGGATTATAATCTAACAGAATTTTGTGAGAATGATTATTTTAATGATCCAGCATTATAGAAGTAAACAAAAGGCTCTTGCACTACAATACCTTGAAAATGAAGACTTTAAGCCTTCTAATGAGGATGTTTTTCATTCAGTTCCCACTTTTGCTCTTTCCTATCTACTGATTGTTTGAATAGGTTTAAATAATTTTGTAGTTTTTTCTTTTTATGCCCCAGTGGCTCAGCCTGGTAGAGCACTTCCTTGGTAAGGAAGAGGTCCGGAGTTCAAATCTCCGCCGGGGCTTTATTTCTATATAGAAAGGTTTATTAATAGAGTATATACTGTATATACATGATAAAAGAAGCAAAGCAATTTGGTAATGGGGCACAAGTTTTGGTGCCTAAGGAATGGATTGGCAGAAAGGTTGTTTTATCTTTAGAGAGAAAGACGATTGATGATATCAAAGTAGAAGTCTTATCCAAGATCAAAGATTTGAGTAAAATCGCCTCTATTGTATTAATAGGGTCTTATGCTAGAATGGAGCAAGAGGAGGGATCTGATGTTGATGTTGTGATATTTTCTACACAAAGGTTTGAAATAAAAATAAATAATTATCATATCATTTTTATTAATGTTAATAAATTAGAAGAGGAAATAAGCGTGAACCCTGCTTTGTTTAAGTCTATTTTAGATGAAGGTGTTGTTATTTTAAATGAATCATTTTTAGAAAACATAAACATAAAACAATTGTATATTAAATATTATAAGAAAGAATGCCTAAATGCTTATTTTCTAAATAAGGGATTTATAGAATTAGATAAGAAACAAGGTACAATATCAGAAAGTGTTATATATTCTGTAATATTAAGATTAAGGTCGTTATTTATATTAAAAAATAAATATTCGTTTAAGGAATTTAAGAAATGGCTAATAAGAAATAAAATAAAAGAATTTGATAAATTATATGAAATCTACAAGCTTATTAGAGATAATAAAGTAGTAAATGAGATTGATATAAAATTAATCAATGAGATTGAAAAAGCTAATAATATGTTGGCTAAAGAGTCAAGATGAAAAGAAAAAAGAGGGCTGAAAAAGGAATTCTATCCTTAAAGAAACAAATTGATGAGCATGAAAAGAAACTAGATGAATCAATAAAATCCGGGAAATGGGGTTTGGAAGGCTATTACAGGAAAGAGATTGAATCTAAGAAAAGAGACTTGGAAAAGAAAAAGAAGATAATAGAAAGGTAGTTTTAGAAAAGCTTATAAATAAAGTTTATTGAATATATTAAATGAAAAGAGGACAAGTTACTACTTTTATCATAGTTGGAATCGTTCTATTAATTGTTATAATTTTAGCGCTTTTTGCAAGAGATTTTGGCGTTGGTGTTACTCCAAAAAAATATTTAGAAAGCAACTTAAAACCCATTGAAGATGAGGTTGGAAGATGTGCTGACGATATTGCCTTGAGAGGTTTGAATTTAATAGGCAGCCAAGGCGGTGATATGAATCCAACTAATTATCGATTATATAATGGAAATAAGATTAAATATCTATGTTTAAATATTCAGAATGATAGAAGGTGCATGAATGTTCTTGATCCTTTATCAAATATTGAAAAGCAATTAAATGATTTTATGAATTTTGAAATGAATAAATGCGTTGATTTGAATAAGTTCAAGGGTTTCTTTGAAAGATATGAGCTTAAATCTGGTGTCCCTAAGGTTGAAGCAAAGATATTAGATGATAATGTTTTAATTAATATTGATTATCCTATTACTTTAACTAAAGAAGGAGAAAAGATTACATTGCCCAAGGTTGTCAGGAAGGTTAATGTTCCTCTTGGCAGCTTATATGGGGATGTTTATAACATTGTGCAAAGCCATGCTAGCTTAGGGGAGTTTGACAGTTTGCCTTATATGCTTGGTAGAAGGGGGAGTATTGAAATAGAAACTATAAAACCATATCCTGATACAATATATATATTAAACAAGAGAAATAGTAATTATATATTCCAGTTTGCTATTCAAGGTGAAGAGGAAAGCATAGAATGAGGTAATGTATGAAAGATTTAAATAAAGTGCTTGAAGGTTTGGTTGGAGGTATTATTAAGAAAATAAATATCGAGCATACTGTTGCGGGTGATAATTATATTAAGATTGAGACTGATAATGCAAGGGTTGAATTGATAATTAATGATTTAGGTGCAGAGGTCGTTGATTATGAAAAATAAGATAATTGCATTATTCCAAATATTTGTATTTATCTTTAGTATATTCAGCATAATCTCTTTTAATTCTAATACTGTTGAAGCTGCTCAGGCTTGCTGTGAAAAGATTCAAGGAAAAGAAGAATATTGCCAAAATGTAGATGATAGTTTATGTGACAAGACTTTTAAGTATGGTGCTACTAGCTGTGACCAAACTAGTTTTTGCAAGACAGGCTGCTGTTTTAATCCTGGCGAGGATGGATTATGCTACTCTAATTATCCTAAAACCAAGTGTGATGTTAATAAAGGGGTATTTGATGGGACTGATTCTAGCTGCAGTTCTAGTGCACAATGCCAGGAAGGATGCTGTGTTATTGGAACAGAGGCATTTTTTGTTACAGAGGCAAGATGCAAGTTAGAGACAAAGAGTTTCCCTGATTTGGATATGGATTTTAGAAGTGATGTTAAGAGTGAGGTTGATTGCATTAATATCGGAAGGAGTGTTGAGAAAGGTGCCTGTGTTAAGAATTCTAATGATTGTAAGTATGTTGCAAGAAGTGCTTGCAATGCTGAGCAGACAGCAACAACAGGGTTTTTTGCAAAGAAATATTGCTCACAGCTTGATTTTGTAAATTGTGCACCTCCTGACAAGAACAATAAATTAGGGCATACTGGATGCATTGCCAATTCAGAGGATGTTTACTGGTTTGATTCCTGCGGGAATCCTGAGGATGTTGCAGAGGATTGTGATTACATTTATGGAACCTTATGTGGGGATGGCAATAAAGACAAGGTTTATGAGTGTGAGAACTTGAATTGCAGGGAAAATGATAATTCTTTATCCTTAAATCTGGATGATTATACTGGAAGCGACAGGGACGATGTTATTGAGAACGGTGTTAATAATGGTGAATCATGGTGCTTGTTTGATGATAAAGAGCAAGGTGTTCAATATGGTGCAAGAGATAAGCCTGGGTCTAGATTTTATAGGTCTATCTGCATAAATGGAAAAGAGATTGTTGATGAATGCGCTGATTTTAGGAAAGAATGGTGCGTTGACGGACCTGTTGAAGCAACAGCAAGGATAAAAGGCAAGGAAGAGCAGAGAGAGTTTCATGAAGCTAGATGCAGGGAGAATAGATGGCAGAGCTGCATTGATTCATGTAATACTTTAAAGGATGTTGATGTTGCTGATTCTGGAAAATTACAAGAGGCATTTAAGAATGATGTTGAATGCTGTTTTAATACAGATGTCAGGGATTGCAGATGGATTGGTCCTGGAGGTGCTAAGGAGGTTAAGGCATTTGGGTCTGGCAAGTTTGGTTCATATTGCATTCCGCAGGTTAAGCCAGGATTTAAATTCTGGGAGCAGGAAGGAAGCAATACATGTGGAAAAGCTAATCTAGAATGTGATGTTAAGTTCAGATGCCCTGGTGTAAAGAAGTTATTTGGAATGCTGAGTGGAGAGTCATGTGCGCAAGGATTGTTGAAAGGCGAGTCTTGGCAGGTTGTTTATGGCAAGGAATGCTTATCAAAGGACTGGGTGCAAAGTGCAAATGATTTATGCAGAAGCATGGGTGATTGTGGTGCTGACATTAACTTGAATGACAAGGTTACTTTCGGAGGATTTAGCAATACACCTGTTATTGATAATAAATTTAAGAATTGTGATGCTGATAATTGTGAAGGCCCTGGGTTTTTAAAGGAGGTTGGATTGGGTGTTGGAAGAGGCGGGCAGTGGTTTGATTTGGATGAGACAAAGGATAAAGGAAAATTGGAAAGGTTTTTTACAGATTCTGCAAGTGTTGTTCCATTTACAATTGCTGTTGGTTTGGGATTGACTTATTATGGGATTGCTAAATTTGGGTCTACTGCAACTGCTTTGAGATATGGTCTTACACCAGGTGCTGGTTTTACTAGCACGTTCTTTTCTCCGTTTGGAAGTGGAGGAAGTTTGGGTTTGGGTGGTTTTTTAAGTAAATTACCTGGATTTAGTAAGGATATTGGAACAAAAGGTTTGGAAAAAGCAGCAGAAGAATATGTTAAAGGGGAAGTAGAAAAAAGGATGGAAAATTTTGTTGTTGGACCGAATACCCAAGTTTATTTTGAGCCTGAAATTGGTTATATTTATCAAAACAATGTATGGAAAGAAATGGGTACTAATAATATTGTTGATAAAGAAAATTTTATTAGTGAATTAAATGAAAAAGCTTTTGAAGATGCTACTAAGACAACGACAAGACAAGTAGAGAAAGAGGTTGCTCAAAAAGGTGTTAGTAAGTTTATGCAATTTGTTTCTGCAGCAATGTGGATATGGACTGCGTATCAGATTGTTGACTTGATCATGGCAGGGGAAGAGGTAGTTAAGATTTCAACTACGTGCAAGGATTGGGTTGCTCCTACGCCTACAGGTGGTGTTTGCGAGTTATGCAATCAAGAGGAATACCAGAAGAATGTTACTATAAATAATGCTGAAAAAACAGTTGCAACTGAATTAAGGGGATTATTAGCATGCTCTGAATACAAGTGCAAGTCATTTGGACAGGCATGCAATATCATTAACAAGGGAACTGAGAAGGAGAAATGCGTTACAAGTGACATTCATGATGTAAAATCACCAAAGATTACATTCTGGAGAGAGGGAACTGATTCAAGATTGCAGGTGGATGACAAAGGCACAATTGGGTATGAGATAAATACTGAGATAGGTGCTTATGAAAGGTTCTTTATTGGAATAAAGACTGATGAACCTAGCCAATGCAAGATGAGTTTTGAGCACAGCAAGAAGTATGATGAGATGTCTGCATATTACTTTGGGGATGAGATATATGGATATTATCATACACAATTGCTAACATATCCAAAGGGTGTGAATGCAACAAAGGCCTTGAAATTAGAACAGGGTGCTAATAATGAATACAAGGTTTATGTGAGATGCGAGGATAGTTTAGGAAATGACAATGAGAAGGACTTTGTAATAGGGTTTAAGGTTGGAAAAGGTCCTGACTTGACAGCACCAATTGTTGAATACAGTTCAATAGGAAAGATACCTGGGGAAACATATATAGCTGCTGGAGCAAATGAGACAATCTTGTCATTATTTGTAAATGAGCCTGCTGAATGCAGATGGGATACCTCTGATGTTGATTATGACACTATGAGCAGCGATCATGAATGCAGAACTACTGCATGCTCAACATGCGGAGGATTGTTTGAATGCAAGTTTGATAAGGATACAAGGCAAGGAAATTCAGGGCCTAAACTAAAAGGATTAGCAGACAAGGAATTAATTTATATTTATTTAAAATGCAAGGACCAGTTTGACAATTGCATAAATGGAAAGGATATTTACAGCGGAATGGACTGTACAAGAAATAAAAATAAGGATAGTTATGATTTGACTTTAAGAAGAAGCCAGTACTTAAACATAACAAGTGTAGAGCCAAATGCAACTATTTTTATCGGTGGTGTAAAGGGAAATATTACCTTGAAAGCAGAAACTAATGGCGGGGCATTGAAGAATGGAAATGCTTATTGCGGATATACTACGAATGATAAACAAAAATCCAATGTGTGGGCTATGAATGCTTTCTTTAATACGAATTCATCCAAGCATACCCAGGTATTGACGCCTGCTACAGGAACATTTACTTATTATGTTGGATGCGCTGATTTAGCTGGAAACACTGATTATAAAAGCACGACATTTACAGTGCAATTAGATACTAAAGGTCCTGAGATAACAAGGGCGTATGATGATCAATCAACAATGCCTTCATTATTCAAGATAGAGGTTGATGAGCCTGCTGTCTGCAAATACAATAACGAGAAGAAGTTTAACTTTGATGATCCTGGTGCAAATTTAATGCAGGAAGATGGCTTAGTGCATTCAGCTGCATCCGGATTTAACACTTATTATGTGCTGTGCAGGGACCAGTATGGAAACATTGGAGATATATCAACGATTACTTTCTTTTTATGAATGTTTATGATATAAACAGAAAGGTATATAAATAACCTATACGTTTATAATATAAACATGGATGAACTACTGGATAATATTAGGTTATTCTGGAAATCTGCTGAATTGGTTTATAGAGCAAGAGATTATACATCTGCAACAATTCTTTACTTTAAGTGCTTGTTTGTAATTATTGATCTTATAATCTTAAGAAAAAAGAAAAAAACTCCTAAAGATCACACTGAAAGATTTAAAATATTACAGCAAGAATTTGTAGAATTGTATATAGTGTTAGATAAGATATTCTTTATATATAGAGATACTTATTCCATGAAAGTTGAAATGGATAAATGCAATGAGGTGAGAAAATATGTCCTTAAAATTTCTCAAGAACAGGGTATTAAACTTATTGATTAGCAATTTCTATAAGAAATACCAAAAGGAGGTGTTAGATATAATTTTATTTGGTTCCAGTATTAAAGGAAAAGATAAACCACGGGATTTTGATATCTTGCTTTTATTTAAAGAGAATGAGAATTTAAATATAGCATATGAGCTTAGAAAGAAATTTGAAAGATTAAAGATAAAATCTCAAATTGTTACTAAGACATATGAAAGGTTGTTTGATAAAAATTTTAAAGCAAGAGAAGCTTTTTTGGGTGAAGGTTATAGCTTGATAAGAAAACAATTCATTTCAAATAGCCTTGGATATACAAATATTGCTATGTTTAAATATGAATTAAAGGGGTTTTCACAGACAAAACGAATGAGATTGCAATATGCTTTATATGGCAGGGATAAGAAATCCGGGATTGTTAAAGAATTTAGATTAAATAAGTTTGCAGATACTATCTTTTTCTGTCCTATGGACAATCTTGAAAAGGTAAAGGAATTCTTTGAGGGCTGGAAAATAAAACACGATGTGTTTCCTATATTAATTCCAGAGAGAATATTATATTAACAAGTTCTTATGAAAAGTTATTTAAATTAAGAGAATAGCAAATTCTTATGAAAAGAGGACAATTAGATCAGCCGTTTGTGATTATTTTTGCTTTGGTTGTAGCAAGCGTTATTTTAATCTTGGGATATTATTCTATTTCTGGATTGATAAAGACTGCAGATTCTGTTGAAACTGCTAAATTTTACAATGATTTAAAGAAGAATGTTGAAACTTATTATAATTATGCATCAGGAACTAATGCTCAAATTAAATTAAATGTTCCTGAAGGGATAACCGGCGTTTGTTTTGTTGAATTAAATAGCGTAGATGAAGGTGATATAAAATACAAAGGTGTTGCTGAAGATGTTAGTGCATTTAAAAAATTAGCTGATTATAATGTATTCTTTTCGATTAAAGAAAATATTAAACCAGTTAGTCCATTGAGGATTGAAAAATTAAAGCCAAAAGAAAATCCTACATGCAAAGATACCTTAGGAAGATTAGACCTTGTTTTAACAAACAAAGGAAGTTATGTTGAAGTGTCTTGATAGGAAGATTTATATAGTTGTTATTCCAACTATATCGTTGGAAATACAACAATGCTATCGCAAAATCAGCTTGAGGTGCTGGCAAGCTTTTTTCCAAGACTAAAAGAAAAGACTTCAAAAGAAATAGAGAAATCTACTGGCTTATCCCATGAGCCTGTTTTTAGAATACTGAAATCTCTTGTCAAAAATAGGCGTCTTAAAGAAAGGAAAGTAGGCAGGACTAATGTTTATGGGTTTGTATTCTCGGATTATGATTATTTTGTATATACTTTCTTTGCAACAAAGAAAATAAGCAAATTCAGAGAGAAACATACTTTATTATACAAGAGATTAAAAGAGTTTGCAAGTTCTATAAAAGCCAGATCAGTCATATTATTCGGTTCTTATGCTAAAGGCGGTGAAAGAAAAGAATCTGACATTGATATCTTAATAGTTTCTAATGAAAATAATATAAAAAAAACAGCTCTGACTTTCA
>Ga0209541_10003129_pt1 | contig 30761 bp, 30 predicted proteins | sample RifCSPlowO2_01_FD_184027 | JGI IMG/M metagenome (GOLD analysis project Ga0209541, IMG submission 184027) | Groundwater microbial communities from Rifle, Colorado - Rifle CSP2_plank lowO2_0.1 (SPAdes) (version 2) | ecosystem: Environmental > Aquatic > Deep subsurface > Groundwater | place... | reverse complement strand
TTGCTTGGGCACACAACCGATTTGCTTGATTGGGATCGGGAAACATTTATGCCCAAGGGCGAAAGTGAAACCCGCGCTGAACAAATGGCAATGTTAGCTGAAATGATTCATCAGAAAATAACTGACGATCGCCTTTTCGATATTTTATCTGATCTTGTATTGTTAGATTTTAAAGGCAACTTTCATCTTAGTATCTATGAACGAGCCAATATTTGTGAAGCGATGCGTGCCGTTAAGCTAGCCAAAGCTTTGCCTGCCGATTTAGTAGTCGCATTGGCGAAAGAAACATCGCTCGCGAGCAAAATCTGGCAAGAAGCCAGAGAAAAAAATTCCTTTAATGATTTTGCTCCGGCGCTTGCAAAAATTATTTCCCTTAGTCGGGAAAAAGCCGCGGCTTATATGGCCGCAGGTATCGGCACAAGCCCATACGAAGCGCTTTTCTTTGAATACGAAGACGGCATTTCTCTTGCCGAAGTTGATGCTATTTTTGACAAGTTGCGCGCGGAACTGCCGCCTCTTGTTAAGACAGTAATGTCTCTTGAGCCGCCGAATGACTCTTTTCTTTCCAAGCATTATCCGAAGGAATTTCAAGAGAAATTCTCCCGTGAAATTATTACGGCAATGGGCCTTGACTGGAATAGGTGCCGAATAGACACCTCAACTCATCCGTTCACCTGTTCTCCGGCTTACGGGTCGCCGCGCATCACTACCCGCTACGACGAAAATAATTTAATAGATGCGCTTTTTTCAGCAATTCATGAAGCCGGCCACGCGCTTTATGAGCAGGGCTTGCCTCAAGAATTTGCATATCAGCCGATTGGCGCCGCCTGCGGCTTAAGCGTTCATGAATCACAATCGCGATTTTGGGAGGCCTGGCTTGGCCGAAGCTATCCGTTTTGGGCGATTTTCTTCCGGAAGCTTTATTCTACTTTCCCAAAGCAACTTAGCGGCGTGACGGATAAAGCTTTTTACCGCGCCGTTAATCGCGCGAATATCGGATTTATCCGCACTAATAGCGACCCCTTAACCTATAATCTGCATATTCTTCTGCGAAAAGATATTGAGAAGGCAATGATAGACAACGCATGCGCAATAGATGATCTGCCGGCATTTTGGAACGAGCTATTTAAAAAATATTTCGGCATTGAAGTGACCGATGATCGGCGTGGCATTTTGCAGGACGTCCATTGGTCGGCTGGCGCAATCGGTTATTTTCCGACTTATACTTTGGGCAACATAATTTCAGCGCAGCTTTTTGCAGAAATAAAGAATGAAATTCCGTGGAGCTCTATGTTTGGAAACGGCGGCAGTTGTCATGCCTTTCGCAAGTGGCTTTTGGAAAAGATTCATAGCCACGGCAGTTTGTATAAGACGCAAGATCTTGTTAAAATCGCGACCGGCCAGCCGATTTCGACCGACATTTTTATGGTTCAGATTAAGGAACGCTATAGCGACGTTTACAACGCTAATCTTTTATAATATCACACTTACACAAGCCTTATTATTTATTAATAAGGCTTTTAAATTGATAATTCATTTTTCGTAGTATTCCAACGATCGTTGCTGATTTACGAAAATACAAAAATGAGAGTAAATTAGAGTATTTGAATAATAATATTTAACCTGATAAATTAGTAAATATGCATATTTTGGGGATTGAGACATCGTGCGATGATACGGCGGCGGCTGTTATAGAGGCAAAAGGCGAATTTGCTAAGCCGTCTTTTTCGGTTTTATCAAGTGTTTCTTATTCTCAAGTGGCAATTCACAAAAAATTCGGAGGCATTGTGCCCAATCTCGCTTCCCGCGCTCACCTGCTAAAAATCGCCCCAACGGTCAAATCCGCGCTATTGATGTCCGACATCAATAATGAAGATATTGATTTAATAGCTGTAACACGAGGGCCGGGACTTTTGCCATCACTTTTAGTCGGCGTTAATTTCGCCCGCGCTTTGGCTTATAAATGGCAAAAACCGATTATCGGAATAAATCACATCGAAGGGCATATTTACAGCAATTGGTTAAAAGAATCTCGCTCGTACTTTCAGAGCGGGTTACGAGCCCGAAGCGGGCATGGTGTCCCGCGAAGCGGGACGAGCGAGGGCGAGTCCTTGAGCGCGACACGCTGGGGCGCGCGAGAAAAGCGAGAAAGGATGAGCGAGATTCTTTTTCCAGCTTTAATTTTAATTGTTTCCGGAGGGCATACTGAGCTAATTTTAATGAAGGACTACGGAAAATACAAAATTATCGGTGAGACATTAGACGATGCCGCCGGTGAGTGTTTTGATAAAACCGCGCGGATTTTAGGCCTTGGTTTCCCCGGCGGCCCCGCCATCGCCGCTTTAGCCGATAAATTCCAAGTTCCAAGTTCTAAGCTCCAAGTTCAGCTTCCTCGCCCTATAATTAATTCCAATAATTATAATTTTAGTTTTTCCGGGCTTAAAACTGCAGTTTTATATTTATATAACGATTTGGCAAAAAAATATCCGATTTCTAAAATTCGGCCCGCTCTTGCTTATGAAATTCAAAACGCTATCGTTGATGTTCTTATCGCCAAAACTGTAAAAGCAATAAAAAACTATAATCCAAAATCGGTAATGATCGCTGGCGGCGTTTCCGCCAATAAAAAATTGCGCGAAGAAATGTCTAAAAAAATCGCGCCATATAAAATTTCTTTTTTTGCTCCCGAACTTTCCTACACCACCGACAACGCCTCAATGATCGCCGCCGCTGGATATTTTTCCGCCATAGGCGGATCCGCCTCCGGCGGAAATTACTCAGCTAAGAAACCAAAACCAGATTCATGGAAAAAAATGGAAGCAAATGCTAATCTTAAGTTATAAATATGATTCCAAAAGAGTTCAATTCGGCTTACGATCCGAAAAAAACAGAAGATAGAATTTACAAGCTCTGGGAAAAATCGGGGTTTTTTAATCCCGATAACCTACCGGGGGAAAGAACTAAAAAATTTTCAGTAATGATGGCGCCTCCAAACATTACCGGTTCGCTTCATTTGGGCCACGCGCTGGAAAATATTTCAATTGATATTTTAGTCAGAATGAAAAGAATGAAAGGTTTCAAAACCTTATGGATGCCAGGCATCGATCACGCGGGCATTGCTGCTCAAAATGTTGTTGAAAAAGAACTTCGCAAAGAAGGTTTACGCCGTCAGGATTTGGGCCGCGAAAAATTTGAGCAAAAAGTTAAAGAATGGAAAGAAAAATATGGCACTATTATCTTGGAGCAGTTAAAAAAATTAGGCGTCCTTCCCGATTGGTCAAGGACCCGTTACACTATGGATTCTGACTACTCTAAATCGGTAATGGAGGCATTTAAACATTATTATAAAAAGGGCTGGATTTACCGCGGCGAAAGAGTTATCAACTGGTGTGTCCGTTGCACCACGTCAATATCCGATCTTGAGGTTAACTATATGCCGGAAACGGCGAAACTTTATTTTATAAAATACGGGCCATTTACTCTTGCCACGACGAGACCGGAAACTAAGGTCGGCGATACTGCTTTGGCGGTACATCCTAATGATAGACGTTATAAAAAATATATTGGAAAAGATTTGGACATAGAGTCGATAGACAACGATTTACCGGTCAGTCAGCCGGCTAGGGTAAAAAAAATTAAAATCAAAGTAGTGGCAGACCGAGCGGTAGATCCGGAATTCGGCACCGGCATTATTAAAGTCACGCCAGCGCACGATATAACCGACTTTGAAATCGCGGAGCGACATAATTTAACCTCAATTACCATAATTGACGAACACGGCCAAATGAATGAAAATGCCGGCTTGCGCTATAGGGGCATGAAAACCACCGAGGCGCGTGGGCAAATAATTAAAGATCTTGGAGCTATCGGATTAATTGAAAAAATAGAAGATTATGAGCACAACATAGCCCGCTGTGACCGCTGTGATTCGGTTATTGAACCACTGCCGTCCAAGCAATGGTTTTTAAAAATGAAAGAACTTGCAAAGCTCGCGATTGAAGCTATAGAAAATAAAGAGACGGTTATCTATCCAAAAAGATGGGAAAAAGTTTTGTTAAACCGGCTTAAAAATGAAAGGGACTGGAACATTTCCCGCCAACTTTGGTGGGGACATCGGATTCCGGTGTGGTTTCATGAACCAAAATGCGTTCCGAAAAAAGGACACGAAGACAAAATGGTTAAATGCAAAGAATTTATTATTTCTCTCAAAGAATTAGATTGCGATTTTTGTGACGCCAAGTTTGTCCAAAGCCCTGACGTTTTGGACACCTGGTTTTCTTCAGCTCTATGGCCATTAGCGACACTCGGTTGGCCGGAAGAAACCAAAGACCTGAAAACATTTTATCCAACCGATTACATAACTTCCGCAAGAGAAATTTTAAATATTTGGATTCTAAAAATGATTTTTTCAGGTATTGAATTTATGGGCCGGCCGCCTTTCAAAGTTGTCCATATCCACGCCACGATTTTAACCAAAGAAGGAAAACGAATGTCTAAATCTCTCGGTACCGGTATTGACCCTTTGTTTTTGATTGAAAAATACGGCGCCGACGCCACACGGTTTGGCATAATTTATCAAAATCTCGGTAATCAGGACATTCGGTTTAATGAAGATGCGATGTTAACCGGAAAAAAGTTCTGCAATAAAATATGGAACGCAAGCCGTTTTGTGTTTTTATCACAAAACGGAATTTCTAATTTCAAATTTCTAATTTCTAAACAAATCCCAAATCTCAAACCTCAAACAGAAGCGGATAAGAAAATTTTAAGCGGCCTTAAAAAATTAACAGCAGAAATTGACAATTTAATCGACAAATATGAATTTGGGCACGCGCTTTATAAACTTTATGATTTTTTTTGGCACGAGTATGCCGATGTTTATATCGAAACCGCTAAAAAACAGATGACCGATAATAAATTAAAATTTTCAACTCAAAATGTCCTTTTAAAAGTTCATTTGGATCTGTTAAAATTGCTTCATCCATTTTTGCCGTTTATCACCGAAGAAATATGGAATGCGTTCAATGAAAAAACATTATTATTAATAGAGGATTGGCCTTCATCCCACACATAACTTTCACTGAAAGTTATGTGTGGGACAAGTAAAATGCTGCAACAAAATATTTACTCTTTAATACCGGTACTCATTCTGGCTGTTTTACCGAGTTTAATATGGCTGTTTTTTTATCTGAAAGAAGATTTGCACCCGGAACCGAAATATTGGCTCTTTATAATTTTTATTATGGGCGTCGCTTTGGCGCCGCTCGTTATTTTTTTGGAAATGGCTTTAAATAAATGGGGAAGCGGCGCGCTGATATTCATTATCGCGCCCCTGGTTGAAGAGACGGCCAAATACGGCGTGGTTCATCTGGCTTTAAATAAAAATCCGGTTTTAGACGAGCCGGTTGACGGCATGATTTATGTTATTGCCGCCGCGTTGGGTTTCGCGGCCATTGAAAATGTCTTTGCTATTTTTTCATTTATTCCGGTAGGATCGTCCGGTTATTTAAGTGCCGCCTTCAATTTTATGTCTATGCGGTTTATAAGCGCAGTGGCGCTTCACGGATTAGCTTCCGGCATCGCGGGTTATTATTTCGCCAAATTCTATTTTGTGGAAAAAAATCCGATTTTAATTTTAAAAGGTTTGTTTTTAGCAACCGTTCTCCACGGGATTTATAACTTTCTTATTATAAAAAACGAGGAAACATTCCCACTAATTTTAGTGGGCGTCATTTTGGGCGCCGCCGCCGTTTTGGTGATTTACCTTTTTAACCGGTTGAAACACTATAAAACATATCAACAGGCGGGAGTTGACGAAACTATTATGAATAAAATATAATATATAAAGAGAAGAAAATATGTCATTTTTAGAAAAATTAACCAGCCCTTTAAGCCGAGGGCAAGACGAAAATAAAATTATGCCGGAACCAAAAGAACAAAACTGGTCGCCAAGCGAAACCGAAGGCCAACTTTCCATTGACGTGTTTCAAACGGCGGCCGATATCGTGATTAAATCAACCATTGCCGGCGTTAAACCGGAGAATTTGGATATTGCCATTACCAACGACATGGTTACTATTCGCGGCCGCCGCGAAAGCGATGATAATTTGGAAAAAGACGATTATTTTTATCAGGAATGTTACTGGGGCCCGTTTTCCCGCTCAATTATTTTGCCGGTTGACGTTCAAACCGACAAATCTCTGGCCACTTTAAAAAACGGCGTCTTGACTATAAAACTCCCTAAGTCGGAAAAAATCAAAACCAAAAAAATAGAAATAAGGCATCATGAGGAGTAAATGTGCTCGGGGGGAGATTCGAACTCCCAATCCTTTCGGAACATGCTCCTAAGGCATGCGCGTGTACCAATTTCGCCACCCGAGCATATTTAAACAATAATTATGTCATTTTTAATGGCTTCTGTAAACTAAAATCCCCCCATTGCAGGGGGGATTTTACGATTTTAACCTTTTTAAAACGCTCCTCTGAAGAAGGTTTCAAGAAACGGCCTAAATGAGTAAGCCAAAATAGCCACCGCTAAACCGACAATAGCGTAAATCAAAACGGTTTTTGATTTGGCCAAAGTAGTCTCGCTGGCACCCGCCGTCATATATAGAATTGCCGCGTAAAAAATCATAATCAGGGAAATGACAAGTATAATGCCGGCTAGCCAGTCAAAAACAGCGCGCACTATTTTGGAAATATCGCTTGGGCTAGTAATAATCGGTCCGGGAAGCTGCGCCATTGCTAAAAACGGCAACAGCAAAGAAATTCCCAAAGCCGCTCCGACAGCGTATTTATTTATTTTTTTCATAAATTATTTAATGGATTAATAATAAATTTTTATCGACCTTAAATTAAAAGTTGCCTTTTAAGAAATTTTGGATAAGAAGAGCCACGCCATCGGCAAGCATCAAAACCGCCAAACCTATTATAGCATATAATAAAGTTTGCCGCGCCAGCGTTACTCTTGTCTGACTGCCTCCGGAGGTCATAAAAAGAAAAGCCGCCCAAAGAACCACGATAGTCGCTAAAACCGTTCCTATCCCCAAAAGCCAGGTGGCAATGGTGCCGATTAGGGTGGGAATGTCTTTACCGCCGCTTCCTAAGGGATTAGGAATTTCTTGCGCTATTGTTACATTGGCTATTATAGCAATAAACAGAAAAAAAAGCAAAAATGTTTTCATTATCTTTATTATAGCAGTTATCTACTTAATTGTGAATAACACTAATCAACGCGGTGGTACATCTTTAATGAGACCGTTTTTCTTCAAATACTCATATTTTTCCAAAAGCACCGCATCGGTTATAGAATCTCCAGCATATGCTTTTGCTTTCCCATTGAGTGCGAGCGTTGCCTTAGCTATTGACTCTGCAAGATCTTCAGCAGCGTTTGTTCTTGCGTAGTCGCTTACAAAACCAGTTGGTCCTTCTATGATTCCTATAATAAATCCGTCTTTATCAACAGTTTTTTTGTCCCCCGTATTAAGGTCATCCCATTCCGCATCCCCAATAGAAGCTCCGAATATTTCTTTAGCGCGTACGTGTGCAAGTTCGTGCACAATTGTTTCAGTTATATTTTCCTCTTCATCAAACTTATTCGCAAAGTCACTTAATACAATCACATTATTTTTACTTATAAAACCGTCTAAGTTTTCTCCCTTTCCTCTAAAACCGCCGGCTGTAACGAATAAGTCCTTACTCAATTCTTTATCAATGGGAACCAAAATAATTTTATCTTTAATATTGTAACCCGCAGGAAGCATAGATGTGGCAGCATCTAAGGATTTTTTCAATTTTTCCGCATCTTGAATAGGCATATCACCCCCCATTGGAAACACGTTCGGATATTGCTCGCGAACATGGGCAATGCCAGCTCCTTCCGTCGGAAGATCAAAAGTTGTCGTTAGGCCTTCCGACTCATCAACAACCGTAACAACATCGGTTTCGGTATCAACGGCAATGTGTACGTCATCAAAAATATGGTCGCTAAAATCAATTTCGCCGCCGCCAGTATTTCCTCCCCCTTTGCTAACTTCGCAACTAATTTGGTTCCAAGGCAATGGAAATTCGCTGGTTTTCCCAATAATAGTAAAAAAATTAATAATAGTGTTTAACACCAGCCAGGAACCCAAAACCCAGACAAGGCCCCAGACCAAAAGCCATAATTTGCTTTTGGCATCGGTAATGTTTTTTTGTGAACCGCCGGAAAAAAGAAAAAGAAAACCAATATATACTGCCATTAAAGTTACCAAAGAAGTGCTCATTAAAAGCAGAAAATTAATAATGTTTTGCAGCAGTTTATAAAAATGGCAGACGGTGCAGGGAGCGGAAGCGTAACTTGTGCCGCAGGGCACGATGCCATCTAAAAAATCCCAATTGCCAATAACCTGCGCCTGCGCCATGGGAACAAACAACAAACTGCTAACAACCAGCAATAAACTGATAATTAAAATTTTTGTTACATGTTTCATTTTCTATGTTATTCGTTTATTCGTAACTAATTCGTTATTCGTTTATTTACCTTCTCATTAAAGCCGTAACTTTTGCTGCCGCGTCGGAAATCGCTTCCGATGGCTTGGCGCCGGATAAAACTACAGAATTAATCATTTCTTTAAAAATTTTTTCAGTTTCAGCCGGATCAACCCGATACCAATTGGTCGCCGATAAAACCGTCTCGGCAAAAACTCCCAAATCTGGAGATGCTATCTCTTCGGCCAACACGTCGCGCCGCGCCGCCGGCCTTAAAACTTTTTCAGAAAAATATTTATTGACGTCATGGGTAGTCAAAAACACCAAAAATTTCCAAGCAGCTTGCGAATTTTGCGACACCAAGGGGACGCTATAACCCCAAAAATCGCCGTAATTTATAGTTTTAGACGCGCCCTTAAGCTGCGGCATTTTTGCCACGCCAAAACGCAGGTTCGGCGACTTTTGTTTTAATTGATTAACATTTAAAGCGTAATCAAAAATAATGGCGGTTTGGCCGGAAGCAAACACGTCAAAAGAATTGGGAAATTTGTCGTTCCAGGAATAAGCGTTGGATTTTGGACTGCTAAAATCGGTGTAAAACCGCAAAGCCGATTCGCCGGGGCTGTAAATTGAACCGTCCGCCAAAATTGAACTGTCAAAAGTCGCGGCTTTGCCGTCGTCGCTTATCATTTTAGCTCCGCTCTGAAGCATCAATAAACTTAGAATATTAGCGCTATTGTTTATATTGTCAGCCGCGCCGATTGCCGCCCCCGATTTCGTCAGGTTGCCAAATTTATCTAATTTTCTAAGTTTCGCGGCAACTTTTACAAACTCGTCCCAATCTTTCGGCGGCGTGGCAACGGCTGCCGTATTAAACAGATCTTTATTGTAAATCATCGCCAAGGCGTCGGTCCAAACCGGCAAGGCATATATCTGGTTTTTAGCGATAAAATCGGTTGTGGCAATATCGGTAAACGTGTCCTGAAAATCCCTCAAACTCATCACCTCTTGGGGCAGAGGCGAAACTTTATTGCCGTGTTTTGGAAGCCACGAAGAATGAAACATTATGATATCAGGACGTTTGCCGGAAGCCAGCGCTTCTAAAAGATTTCTTTCATAGGTCTCGGGATTCATTTGCACATAGTTGAAATAAATGTTGGGATTTTCTTTTTTAAAATTATTGAAAATCTCTTGCCATACCGATAAATCATCGTAGAGGCCCCAAAATTCCAGAGTAACCGGCGTTTGGCCGGCCGGACGTGAACCGGGAAGAAAACCAAAAAAAACCGACGCTAAAAGCAGAATAATGACAACAATAGCGCCAATCATTATTAGCATACCTCTGGTTATTTGAAAATTAAATATTTGCATATTTTATTATTTTTTTCCGCCAGAGGCGGATCCGCCTTTGGCGGAAAAAACGAATCCATAATGGTGACTGCCGGCATTAATTGATCTGGTTTCCGAAAATCCTTTTGACAAAATCAGTTGTTTTAATTCGGCTTCCGGCAGGCGCGATGTTTTTAGGGGGCCGACGGCAATGTAGGGTTTCCATTCAATTACAACCAGACGACCATCTGTCTTTAAAACCCTTTTTGCCTCTTCAATTAGCGACGGTTTATCAGGCACCTGAAACAAAACATTGGCGATTAAAACTAAGTCGCAACTGTCCGCCGGTAAATTTGAACCGCCGGGCTTTTCTAAATTAGCCCGAATGATTTTAATGTTAAAAAGCCCGTCAATTTTTGCCTGAGACCTGATTGACTCCAGAGCGGTTGATAAAATATCAACGGCAAAAACCTGGCCGGAAGGCCCGACTCTTTTAGCGAAAGCAATAGTAAAAAATCCGTGTCCGGCGCCAAAATCGGCAACGGTTTCATTCGGCGCAATATTTAGCTCGCCGGTAATTTTTTCTACATTTAAAAACTCTCTTCCTTCCATACGGTAATTCTACAACAAAACCGCAAAACAAACTATCCACAATTACTTCGCAGTTTTGATTACTTTATCAATTACGCCGTAAGATTTGGCCTCTTCCGATGTCATATAAAAATCCCGGTCAGTGTCTTTTTCTATTTTTTTAAGAGATTGGCCTGTATGTTTGGCAATAATTTGATTGATTCTGTTTTTTATTTTGATAATGTGGCGCGCCGCGATTTCCACATCAATCGCCTGCCCCTCGGCGCCGCCCATTACCTGATGAAGCAAAATTTCGGCGTTCGGGAGAGAATATCTTTTGCCACGCTTGCCGCCGGCTAAGATTAAAGCGGCGCCACTGGCGGCCATGCCAACGCAAATCGTTGAAACGTCGGGTTTTACAAACTGCATTGTGTCGTAAATCGCTAAAGCTGAAGTTACAATGCCGCCCGGAGAGTTTATGTAAAGATAAATGTCTTTTTTTGAGTCCTCGTTTTCAAGATAAATCAGCTGAGCAATAACCGTATTGGCCACGGCATCGTTAATAGGACCGGTAACAAAAACAATCCGCTCTTTCAAAAGCCGGGAATAAATATCGTAAGCTCTTTCGCCCGAAGAAGATTTTTCAACTACGATTGGAATTAACATGGTGTTTTTATCTTAGCAGAAATAAGGTAAAATTGGTAGATGAAACAAACTCAAGAAATTTTAGATTTGCTGTCAGAATATTCAAAGGCCTTCTCGCTTCTTGAGAAGTACGATGCCGGAACATTGACGGAGCCCAAGGGCGTACCGGCAAAATTTGTTTTAAAATACAAAGATTGCGTTGAAATTATCAAAAATGTCAGAGCGGGACTTATCGGGAAAAAAAGAACAGGTCTCCCTACGAAAGATCTCCCACAGGGAGACAGTTTATTCGGTTTACAGAGAAGCGGAATGTTTGAAGGAGTTATAAAAAACATTTATCAAACATTTGACGGCAAAGAGCTTTACAACACCGTTGAACAAAAAGCGGCCCATCTTTTGTATCTTACAATTAAAGACCATCCCTTTTCTGACGGCAATAAACGCATCGGCGCGTTTTTGTTTGTTTATTTTCTTAGCAAAAACAATTATCTCTATAATGATAACAAAGAGAATAAAATAGATAACAACACTCTGGTCGCATTAGCCCTTCTTATCGCCGAGAGCAACCCAAAAGAAAAAGACGCAATGGTGAAAATAATAGAAAATATACTTAATTAGGAGATTGCTTCTCAATTTTAGTCCGTTCCCAATCGGTTGGAACAATGCCCCGAATTATTTTATTTTCTATATCCACATCAAACACCATATCTTTTAATTTCCACCCCCTGATAATCCCTGCTTCTTCAAATTTTTTCTTTAGTTGTTCCATTTTACTTTCAGCTTGCATTTTAAGATTTTCAATATCTTTATTAGAATAACCCCGCTCTTTTAAATTCAATGAATCCTTTTCGCTCCAACGAACACCGAAAATTCTTTCCATTATAATCAGATGAACATTGCCTTTTTCTACTTTCGCTACCGGTTTTGCAGCCAGCAAACCTAATTCTTGAACCAGTTTCAATATTTTGTATTCATAAAATGGATCACCAGATTTCATCATCTCTCCTTTACCTGTATTCACCCTCTTGGCAACAACATGTAACTCTTTGCCATTGTTATTCCTCCATACAGGCAAGTCTTTAACCGTTGTGGGATCTTCTAGAACCCTTCTATTCTCATCAAATTTTATTTCTCCGGTTTTGATATTTTTGCCTTCTCGCTCAAAGTATTCGATAGGATTTTCTTGAAATTCCTGGGGTATAAAATATTCATAGCCGTTCTCAACTTCAATTTGAAAACCTGGTTTTGGAGAAAATTCCATGTTTCTCATAAATTTAACTTATCAAATCTTCTTGTATTCATGTATTAATACATAATGACAGATAATTATATCTTTTTCAGCCAAGTAGCCCTGCCTTTCATGTCATTTTTTTGCGGCGGAATAATATTAGCTAAACCCTTAATAAATCTGTCAAACTGTTTGGCAAACTTTTGCAATTCCCCCCTTTTCTCCAATTTTTCAAGAAACACTTTATAGTTGTCAGTTTTATCCATTGCTTCTTTAATTCTACCAACAGTAGTAGTGCTAACTTTTAAAACATCGCTGATATCTCGGTAGATATATCCTCTGTTCAATAAAAAAGCAATCGCCAATCTTTTAGCTAACATTATTTTTTCTGTTTTTGTTAAAAGGCCATTTAGAAAATTTTTAATATCAAAATCATTATTCAGTCGCGCCAAAAGCCACCAAAAAGCAGCTTGGATTTCCTGATTGGTTTCTTTACCTAACGGATTGCGCGATAATTGTGTCATTTTTGTTTTGTAATCATGTATTAATATATGATTACAAGGATTATTACCGAATTAAAATATTTATTCAAAATCTTTGGGTTTTATTTCTTCATCAATTTCTTTTTCTGGAGATGGTTCAGTTTCGGCTCCCGCTTGCGATGTGCCTGATTCTGTAAGCCCTTCGGCTAGGTTTTCTTCTTGTTCTCCTACTTTTAACTCCTCTTGAACCGTTTCCGTTGCTTCTTTGATAATTACTTTTTCCTCCGCTTTTTCTTCCGCTATTTCTTCTTCGGATTCGGGTTCTGCTTCGGCAATAATTTCGGGTTTTAGTAATTTTTGCGCCGATTTGAAAATTTTTTCCGCGGTTTTCCCGCCTATTCCCTCAACTTCGGTTAATTTGTCAACCGAAGAATTTAAAATATCTTCCGGCGTGTTAAATCCGGCATCGTGAAGCGCGCCGGCAGTTTTTTCACCAACACCCTCTAAATCTTCCAACTTTGATTCCTCTTTAACGCCTTCGGCTGTTAAAACGGCGCCAATAACATCTATTTTCCAGCCGGTTAACTTTGCCGCCAATCTGACATTTTGACCGTTTTTGCCGATAGCCAAAGACAGCTGATTTTCGGGAACATAAACCTTGGCAATGCGCCGAGGCAAAATTTTAACTCCGGTAACTTTTGCGGGCGACATGGCGTTTGAAACAAATGCCTCCGGCTCTTCCGACCATTCAATGATGTCAATTTTTTCGCCGCCGATTTCCGAAATAACCGCCATCACTCTCGTCCCCTTTTGACCGACGCAGGAACCAACCGGATCAATGCCTTCTTCATTTGAAGAAACAGCAATTTTAGTGCGGCTGCCGGCTTCGCGGGCGATTGATTTAATCTCAACCGTTCCGGCCCCAATTTCCGGAACCTCAAGCTCAAAAAGCCGCGAAATCATCTTGGGATGAGACCGCGACAGCACAATACTCGGTCCTTTAGAGTCGGTATTAACCGCCAAAATATAAAACTTCATTCTGGCGCCGGAAAAGTACCGCTCGGAATATACTTGTTCCTCTTTCGGAAAAACAGCAATGGTTTTTCCTAAATCAACAAAGATATTATTTGGTTCAATCCGCTGGATTATGCCGCTTATAAGTTCGCCTTCTTTATCTTTATACTCGTTCCAAACGGCCTCGCGCTCGGCTTCGCGAATTCTCTGGATAATAACTTGTTTGGCGGTTTGAGCGGCAATACGGCCGAAATCTTCCCGGGTTTCCAGCGCAAATTCAAGTTCGCCGCCAACAGCGACATCTTTATCTATCTTTTTTGCCTCATCAAACATAATGTGGCGCTCTTCATTGAAGCGAATTTTCTTATCGCTCCCCTCCGTTTCCGGTTCAACTCCGACGCTACGGTCGGAGTCCCGACCTGAAAGTGTCGGGACTGACTCTTCTTCGCCCTCTCCTAATTCCGGTTTTAACATCGACTCGTCAACAACAATTTTAATTTGGAAAAACTTAACTTCCCCGGTTTTGGGGTTGAATTGAGCCCTTATAATTTGGCCCCTTTCTCCGTATTCTTTTTTGTAAGCCGCGGCTAAAGCCATTTCAATGGTTTCAAGGACTTTTTCCTGCGAAATGCCTTTTTCCTCTGAAATTTGGCTCAGTGCCGAAGCAAATTGTTTTAAATCCATACCTTTTAATAAATTAGTCCGCGCTCCGGCGGACCCAAAAAATCATAACTGGACTAACTATACCAGTATAATCTTATATGGCAGTCCTGTCAAGACGTCAAAAAGAATAACCCCATTTATCGGGGTTATTGCCTTAAATGCATCCTATTTAGCGTTTTAATAGCTTCAGGCGCCACTATCTGCAATCTTTCCGGCTCCGGATCTTTGTCTTCTTTCTGAAGAACCAATCTATAAACATGAACCTCTATATTGAATTGATCGTAAGATCCTCTAATACTGCCATCCGGCATTGATTCCCAGACAACTTTGCCGCGCCGGCGAGAAAAAATATTGACGATGAATTCTAAATCATGGCCATTTTTAATCATATCGGCTTTATCGTAATCGCTCAAACCCGGCGAACAAATCATGCCGCCAAACTCCGGATGGGAATGGAAATCTCCCAAATACTTGAGGCGTAACTGGCTAATTAACTCCTGAAACCTATGGAATCTTTGTTTGGTCCGCCGCGTCCAAGTAGCTTCCGTATATTGCTTTTCATTCCGGTTCGCGAACGGCACAAATTCCATCACTAGAAAATAATTCCGCCCCTTGATGGGACGATAACCCAAAACGAAACCGAAACTTTCTTTTTTGAAAATATCAACGACAGAAAAGATAAGTGAAATAAATGCCTCTTTCCTTATGTGGACGGTCGGCGGCATTTTCATCACCTCGCTTTCGCCATTTGTTAAAAAACAATTCTCATTGTGCGTTAAATTTTCTAATATTTACCGATGATTGTCAAATAAATGTATAACATCTATTTTAATTTACTGCAAAATGCATTATAATAAACAATGACTACTATTAAACCAAATTCATGCCTTTTGCTTTAAAAATTATACTTTTAATAATAACAATGGCTCTCGTCGCCGGCGGAGGATATTTTTTTCTGGTTGCCGAAAAAGAAGGATCGTCTCTTCAGCAAAAAGAGAGTATTATGGTTAAAGTTGCCAAAGGAACCATTGTGGAAGAACTCACTTTTACCGGAATAGTAAAACCGGCGCAAGAAGTCAGGCTTTCTTTTGAACGCACGGGCATAATAAAAAACCTGCCTATTAAAGTAGGCGGTGAGGTGCGCGTCGGAAACCTGATATCTTCGCTCGATAACGCCGATATTGTAGCGCAAATTGCCAGAGCCGAAGCGGACATCGCTTTTGAAGAAGCGCAACTTAAAGAGCTTAAACGCGGCCCGCGTCCCGAGGAATCAAGCATAGCGAAGATAAAAGTGGAAAATGCCCAAAGAGCCCGCGATGAGTCCCTTAATAACGTTTTAAGCGTCATGTTAGATGCCCACACCAAAGCCGACGACGCGGTGCGCAATAAATTGGACCAAATTATAGACAGCCCGCGCAGTTCCAATCCGCAAATAAAATCCGAGCTGATGGTAACCGACAGTTCCCTTAAACAAAAAGTTGGAGCCAGCCGAGTAATCGCGGAAGGGAAGCTGGCGGAATGGAATCAATTGATTGCCACATTAACTACAAGCGACACGCTTTCGCTAAAAAACGGAGCCACTGAAGCTAAACAGCATCTTCTTGTTTTCCGCTCGATCATCGGAGACGCGGCTTTGGTTTTGGATGGCACAGCGCCCAGTATCAATGTTAGTCAAACTACTATTGACGGATACCGCGCGGCAGTGAGCGCCGGAAGAGCCAATATAGAAGCGGCTTACGGCAACATTGTGGCAGCCGAAGAAAAATGGCAAAATGCCGACGCAGCTATCGCTTTGGCTAAAGAAGAGCAGCGCCTGGTTGAAGTCGGAGCTTCCGTGGAAGAAATCGCGGCCCAGGAAGCCAGAGTTAAAAAAGCGCAAGCCGCGCTGAAAGGCGCTAGAGTAGATTTAAGCAAAACAGTCCTAGTGTCGCCCATTGCCGGCGTTCTAACAAAACTTAATGTAAAAATTGGAGAAACCGTAACCGTAGGCCAGATAGCGGCAAATATTATTTCCGACAAAAATTTTGAAGTTAGAGTAGACGTGCCGGAAGCAAATATCGCCAAAGTGGCGATTGGCAATGAAGCCATACTCACTTTAGACGCTTACGGCCCCAGAGTTAAATTCTCCGGAAAATTGGTCCGCATTAATCCTGCCGAGAAAATCATTGAAGGCGTGGCTACTTATGAATCTACGATTGAATTTAAAGAACAGGATTCACGCATTAAATCCGGGATGACCGCTAATATAATATTTAACATTAGAAAAGATGGAATACTGGTTATTCCCCAAAACACCGTTACCAGAAAACAGGGAGCGCCCTATGTTGTGATAAGTGAAAATGGAACGCAACAAGAGCGCCGCATTCGCACCGGGTCTATAGGTATTAACGGGTTTATTGAAGTAGTGGACGGATTAAAGGAAGGAGAAACTATTCTCCAACCATCCGGCTAATCTGGCGGTTTAAGAGAAGAAATAAATTTTTTAAGTTCGCGACGGCTGTGGAAATGTATTTTTTTGGCAAAATATTCAAAAATTTCCAGAGCGTCGGCGGCTTCCTCTCTTGATTCATCGCCGTGCAGCAGACGATGGTATAGTTTTTTAGCGGCTTCGTAGGCAAAAAGCGCTAAAACCGCAAATAACATCGCGCTTATTATATCAAGCGTCGTGTCTACGGAATTCAATTGTGCTTTGGCAATCCAAGAGGAATAATTTTGTTGCGAATAAAGGTCTTTAAGCAATTCGGCCGCCTCCCACAACATTGCGCCAAGCGCCACTTCTCCTAAAATATCCCGCATAAGGTGCCCTTCGCCAAGCGCCCTCAATAAAGGAGGATAGGTTGGTGAATAGTTTTGATGAAATAAAAGAAGAGAAATAGCTAAAACTGCGCCAAAAATCGCATGGCCAATTTCATCAAACCACCAGGCCGAACTAAATATTTCGTATGTTATTCCGCCTAATTGCCAAAATCCCCAAAGAGCCGCGAACAAACTCCAAAATATCATTAAGGCAAAAACCGTCGTCGAGCGAAAAAAAGTTAAATGCGGATCGGAATATTTTCTATAGAGCGCATGGATAAATAACGCCCCTCCAATGTAAAAAAAAGCTTGGCCAAAAGCTATCGTTATCCACCATACATTTAAAGACGGTATTGTGATTTCCCACGCGTAATAAGCCCACCAAGAACTAAGAGGAGCCCAAATAACAACCAAAATAAAAAGAAGAGACGTGGTTATTTTTTTATTCATAGCGTAACGCTTCTAATGGACTTTTTTTCGACGCCTGTATGGCGGGATACATTCCGAAAATAAGACCAATAGCGCCAGAAATCGCCACTCCGGCCGTAACGGCATATGGAGAAATTATGAACTGCCATCCCTCTCCAATAAGGCGGCTTAAAATCAGCGAAGCGAAATATGAAAAAACCACACCCAAAAATACGCCAATAATGCCCCCAGAAACGGTGAGTATAATTGCCTCCAGCAGAAACTGAATCAGGATATCGCTTCGCTTGGCCCCCAAGGCCTTTCGCAAGCCAATTTCTTTGGTGCGCTCCGTAACCGATACAAGCATTATATTCATTATACCAATACCGCCCACTATTAGAGAAATTGTGGCTACCGCTATGAGCAGGGCGGTAAATATATTGGCCACTAATCCCACACGCTCTACGGCATTAGCTTGAGTATCTATGAAAAAATCGTCTTTAGACGGGTCGCTGATGCCGTGCAGTTCGCGAAGCGTTGCGTTAATATTTTCCACCGCCTCTTTCATCTGGTCTTCCGCGGCCACGCGGCCGATAATGCGATGATAATAATCTATACCAACAAGATACCGCTGCATGGTTGTGTAGGGAATAGCCATGAAGTCATTGACATTGAAAGCGCCTATGTTTCCAGTGGGGTTAATGATTCCAATAACGCGAAAAAGCTGATTGCGGATGCGGATTTTTTCTCCGATGGGATCCGACGGGCCGAATAATTCATTTTTTACATCCGATCCGAGTACTATCACGGGCGCTCCTTCTTCCACTTCTTGTTCAATAAAAGCGCGGCCTGTTTCCGGAAAAATTTCAAAAATGGGAAAAATATTCTCCGACGCCCCAATTAAGGTTCCCCGAACCGTTTCTCCCTCAAAAGACGCTGAATCCACCTGAAAAATAACAGGCGTAACTTCGGTAAATTGAGGAACATTGGAGCGATTTATAAGCGCTTTAACGTCTCGATCTTTGAGAGTGTTGGTAAAAAATTCAAAAAGATCGGAAGGCCCTTTTGGTTCGCGTCCAGCTCCCACCAAAACAGTGCGCGAACCAAGGCCGCTGAATTGATTTACCACAAGCTGTTGGGCGGCTTGCCCAACGGAAGTTACTATTATAATTGCCGCGATTCCTATGACTATACCCAAAATAGTTAACAGGGAGCGGAGATTATTTTGGATAAGCCCGCGGCGAGAAATGGTGATAATGTCGCGCCAAAGCATAATTAAAAAGGTATATTAGTTACGACAAGTTCCAAAGCTCTTAAAACCAAAAATAAAACCGTAAAAATGACTACAATGAATATAACCACCGCGAACCATGTCCAAAATTTCGTCCAAATCCAATTAATGCCCAACAGGCGCCGTTCAAATCCTCTTAAAAATTCTTTGACCTGATTATCGGTTATGCCTTGGGCCGCTACCGCATTGATTTCTGTAATATCCTCGCTCCCGCGCGCGTAAAGTTTTACAATATCGGCTCTGCTTATAATCCCCACAAGGCGTCCATTGCTGTCCACTATGGGAATTGGATTGACTTTGTGATGTTCTTCAAAAGTTTTTACGGCCTCTTCCAAACTGGTTTCCGGATGAAGCATCAGGGGATCGGGATTCATTATGGTTTTTACCTGAAGCGCCAAGAGTTTTTCCAAATCCGCGCGAATAAAAGATTGCTCTTTTTTATAAACGTCAAAGGCGAGCACAAGTTTAAGAAATACCGACAGGTTAATAGAGGAACTTTTGGCTATTAGATCGTATTCGGTAAAAATGCCAACCACCTTTTGTTCGTCATCTATCACGGGCAAACCTTTGAGGTTATTGGCATAAAGAAGCCGCACCGCGGAAACTACCGGAGTTTCCGGTTTTACGCTAATTACCTTAATCTGCATAAAATCTTTAACCGTTGGTTGTTTTTCCTCCATAAATTAAATTATTTTATAAATGTTTTTTCCTCATCTATTCGCCGGGCCACTAATTCTTCGCGCTCAACCTGCCCGTCCAGAAGATGGACAATGCGCGAAGCATATGAAGCGGTATAACTTTCATGGGTTACCAGCACCACCGCGTGCCCTTTTTGGTTTAATTGTTTTAACGTATCCATAACTATGCCGCCGGATTGCGAATCAAGATTTCCGGTGGGTTCATCCGCGAGAATCATTCTTGGGTTGTTAACGAGAGCCCTTGCCATAGCCACTCTTTGTTTTTCTCCTCCGGATAATTTTGAAGTTTCGTAATGCAAACGATGCTCCAATCCCACCATTTCCACCGTTTCCTCTATAATTTTTTTTCGTTCTGAAGAATTTACGCCGGCGTATATAAGAGGAATCGCCACATTTTCAAAAACGCTTTGACGCGCCAGAAGATTAAAAGCCTGAAATACAAATCCAATTTTACGATTTCTAATCTGAGCCAGCTCATCGTCGGAATACTCGTCTATTTGTTTCCCGTCAAAACGATAGATACCAGAACTCGGGCGTTCTAAAAATCCTAAAATATGAAGGAGTGTTGATTTGCCGGAGCCGGAAGGCCCCATTATGGCCACAAATTCATTTTCCTCCACTTTAAAATTAATATCCCGCAATATGCTGATAGGAACCCCGTCCGTAAAATAATTCTTATTGAGTCGTTCTACTTCGATTAGCGACATAATTAGTTGGATGTTTGAAGGGCAGTTTCTCTTCGGGTGCCCAGAGAGGGATTTGAACCCTCACGCTCTTGCGAGCACAAGCCCCTCAAGCTTGCGAGTCTGCCAATTCCTCCACCTGGGCATTTAATTGATTTTTAATACTTTCTACCGCTTCCGCCAGTACAATTTGCTTCATTTTTGATTTTTTACCAATTCTACCCCTAAGATAATACAGTTTCGTCCGGCGCACTTTAGCTTGAGATAAAATTTCTACTTTATCAATAGTGGGCGCGTAAAAAGGAAAAATTCTTTCAACACCGATACCGCTTGAAATTTTCCGAACCGTAAAAGTACCGGTTTTCCCCGATCCGTGTTTTACGGCCAATACCACGCCTTCAAACGCCTGAAGCCGTTCTTTTTCACCCTCTTTAATCTTCTGCCAAACCCGAATTTTCATTCCCGATTTTATTTGCGGAATATCGGATTTTAAATTTTTTTGATTGAATGTTTGTATTTTATCTGCCATAAGTTTCTAGGAAAACAAATAATAAAATTTTAAAATTGCTTAGCCCCATTCGCCTTCGGCGAACGGCTCGCCCCCACCTACAATTTTAAAATTTCATTATTTGTTTTCCTTAATATATTGCCTTATTTTTCTAATTTAGTCAACACTTTTTTTAAATCATCGGGCAAATCGGCTTCAAACGCTAATTTTTTGTCAAATAAACTAAAACTCAAGTAATACGCGTGAAGAAACTGGCGAGCGAGGCCTTCCGGCATTTGCCTTTTTTTCCCGTAAATTTTATCGCCAACAACCTGGTGGCCAAGTGAAGCCATATGGATTCTTATTTGATGCGTCCGACCGGTTTTAGGATAAACTTCAAGCAAAGAATAATTTTTTCCGCCAAAGGCGGATCCGCCTCTGGCGGAAAATTTTTTAATCACTTTATATTCCGTTACCGCTAATTTTCCGGCAAGAGTTTTTTTTCCCGGTTTAATAACAACTCTTTTCCTGAAATCTTTCGGAGATCGCGTCAATTCTGAAACAATTTCTCCCCTTTCTTTTTTTGGCGAGCCCCAAACCAAAGCAAGATATTTTTTAACAACTTTTCCCTCTCCCGCCCGACTTGCTTCGCTAGTCGAAGCGGGCGGGTGCCATTCTTTTTTTAAAAATTCAAATGTTTTTTGGTTTCTGGCAATAACCAAAAGCCCCGAAGTGTCTTTGTCCAAGCGATGAACAATCCCGGGTCGGATAGGATCTTCTCCGACATTTTTTATTTCCGGATATTTCGCGATTAAAGCGTTGGCAATGGTCCCCAATGGTTCGTTTATAGATGGATGAACCGAAATCCCCGATTGTTTATTCAAAACAATAATGTCTTTATCTTCATAAACAACATTAAGCGGAATGTTAAAATCCGGTTCAATTTTAATTGGGTCATTCATATTTGTGCGCGGTAGAAGGATCGGACTTCTGGCCTCTTCGATGTCAACGAAGCGCTCTACCACTGAGCTAACCGCGCAAGAAAGTGGGAGCACTAGGATTCGAACCTAGAACCGATCGTGTATAAGACGATTGCTCTGCCGTTGAGCTATGCTCCCTCTTAAGCGGCCGACATTATCATTGCAAATTCATCGCGTTCAATGGTTTCTTTTTCAATCAGGCGTTTGGCAATTTCGTTTAATTTTTTCCGACGTTCGCCGATAATTTTTTTCGCCGTATTGTAAGCGGTTAAAAGAAAGCTTTTAATTTCTCTGTCAATAAGCTGGGCTATAGATTCGGAGTAATTTTTATGAGTGCCAAGCTCGCGGCCTAAAAAAACCAGCTCGTCTTTTTCGCCCAAAGAAATAGGGCCGAGTTTTTCCGACATCCCATACTCGGCAACCAAACTTCTTGCCAAATCCGTGGCTTTCTTAAGGTCGCTTGCCGCACCGGTCGTGAGTTCCTTAAATACGATTTTTTCCGCCGCGTATCCGCCCATCAAAACGGCAAGATCAGCCAAAAACTGGCTCTTAGAATGCAGGTGGCGGTCTTCTGTCGGAAGTTTCATCGTGTATCCGCCGGCCTGTCCGCGCGACACGATGGAAATTTTATGGACCGGATCGGAATGCGGTAAAACGCCGGCAACCAAGGCGTGGCCGGCTTCATGGTAAGCCGCGATTTCTTTTTCTTTTTTGGAAAGAATATGGCTTCTCTTTTCGGGGCCCAGCAAAACTTTTTCTATTGAATGATAAAGCGTTTCCTGATCAACTAATTTTTTGTTTTGGCGCGCCGTTGAAATAGCCGCCTCATTTATAACGTTGGCTAAATCGGCGCCGGAAAATCCCGGCGTGCGCTCGGCCACTCTTCTTAGGTCAACATTTTTTTCAAGCGGTTTATCAAGCGAGTGAATTTTTAAAATCGCTTCCCGGTCGTTGATGTCGGGAATGTCAATAACGATGCGGCGGTCAAAACGTCCGGGGCGAAGAAGCGCCGGATCCAAAATATCGGGCCTGTTAGTCGCCGCTACGACTATAATATTAGTATCGCGGTCAAATCCGTCCATCTCAACTAAAATTTGATTTAGAGTTTGTTCTCTTTCATCATGGCCACCGCCAAGTCCCGCGCCCCGCTGGCGGCCAACGGCGTCAATTTCATCAATAAAAACAATCGAAGGCGCGAATTTTTTTGCCATGTTGAATAAATCACGAACTCGGGAAGCGCCGACACCTACAAACATTTCAACAAACTCCGAACCGGAAATGTAAAAAAACGGTACATTGGCTTCGCCGGCAACGGCGCGAGCAAGAAGGGTTTTTCCCGTTCCGGGCGCGCCGACTAAAAGCACGCCGCGAGGAATCCGCGCCCCCATATCCAAAAACTTTTTGGGATTTTTTAAAAAATCAACTACTTCAATAAGTTCTTCTTTGGCTTCGCTCGAGCCGGCAACATCGGAAAACATAATTTTTTTCCGGCCATCAAAAGGCCCAGAAAGTTTGGCTTGGGATTTTCCGAAAGAAAACGCTCCCATATTGGCTCGATTCGCCTGACGCATCATATACCAAATAAGAAAACCGACCAAAAGAAAAGGCAAAAGCAGCGGCAAAACCGTGCCTACCCAAAAATTAAAGCCGACACTTTGTTCAACTTTGATTTCAATGGCGCCCAGTTTAGCTCCGTCAACGCCGTAATTTTTAAGCGTTTCGGTAAGCGAACTTTCAATTTCTTTTTTTGCCGAATATTTATTGTTATCCTTTAAAGTTACTTCCAAGTCATCGTTATTAATGACAATTTTTGAAACCTCGCTATTGTTAATTTTAGAAACCAGTTCCGATAAGGTGATGACTGACGGTTTTTCAAAAGCCGAATTAAGATACGCGAAAATAAGCGCGACCGCAAACAACGCCCCAAGCGCGATAAATATCTGATTAATGAATTTTTTGTAGTTGAATTTAATAATTTTCATTTTTTATTTTTAAGGTTTTATTAATTTAAATACTATCATTTGAATTACTAATTTGCAAGCGATCGCATTCTAATTGGTAATTAGGAAAAAATTAAAAATCTAAAAATTTAAATTTAAAAAAAATAAAAATAAAAAATCCCGGGGCGGAAAACGCGAGAAATCACGTTTTCCGCCGGCCGGAATCATCGCTAATCCAATGGAACATCCACTCCATTGAAGCCACCCGACACCCGAATGGCCGGATGGCGTTCTTTTATTTTTCTTTCCAACCCTTCAGCCGCCGAATAAGGAGCGTGAGTAATAATAACGTGCCACGGCTGGATTTCAGATATCCAGCCGGCTAATTCATTGCCGGACGCGTGCGACGAAAGTTGGAATCTCTCCACGCCGCAGTAAATCGGAAACTGTTTCCGATTTATTTGAAAGTAATGGCCACGCTCAAGTTCCAACAGCCGCCGACCGCCGGTGCCTTCGGCTTGGTAGCCGGGCAAAAGCACCACGCTTTTGTAATCGGTAATGAGGTGCTGTAAATAAAACATCGCCAGCCCCCCCTCAAGCATGCCGTGGGAAGAAACAACAACCGCCGGACCGCCATCAAGAATTTTCCGGCGATAATTGTAGGCCTTTTCCGGATCGTCCGGATCTTTTTCAGGCACGGCAACTAAGTTCTTCGGAAAAATCAGCCCATTATCGTTCGAGCTCCATTCGCTGGAACCACTGATAATTCCGGCTGCCGTCCTTACCATGCCGTCAAGGTGAACCGGAATATCAACTCTGGCTTTGGCCAAGCCATTGGCTAAAATAATGCCAATGTTCGGCCCGGTGATGCTAAAAGACGGAACCAAAACTTTTCCGCCTCCCTTGATAATTCCAATAACCCGATTAACAAACCGCCACTCTTCTTCAAAACGGTTTGGCAAATTCCGATCACCATAAGTTCCCTCGGTAATCAAAACTTCTGGAGAGAAAATGTCGTTTACAACTTCCGCTCCTCTTATCGTGGGCTGATCGTGGAAGCTAATGTCACCGGAATGGACTATTCTGAAACCCTTGGGCGAGACAATGTGGATACTCGCCGCGCCATTGATATGGCCAGCCGGCCAAAACCGGATTTTCCAGCCCGGCCAGGGTGAAAACCACTCCGGCTCTCGGACCAGGTTAAACCTTTTCAGGTTTAACGCCCTCTCAATATCGGTAGCGGAGAAATACGTTTCAACTTTTTCTCCACGTTCCAACTTCTTGAGAGTAACCCAGTAAGAATCCCACAAAAGCATTCTGGTAAAGCGCCAGGTAACTTTTGTGCCATAAACAGGAGTATCGGGATGCTCTTTTACAAAAAGAGGCAGCATTCCGACGTGGTCAAGATGGCCATGCGTCAAAAATAACGCGTCAACGCGGCCTTGAGCGATCGGCGGCGGCAAAACTTTTCCGCCTTTTTGCACCGCTCCGCAGTCAATAGCGATTCTCTTACCTTCAAGTTCAATTAAGTAGTGAGCTCCCGAGATTGGAACCCCGCCAGAAAACGCATTGAAGTAGTTCACCGAAGATCCTCCTTTTGGGTTTGGTTTAGCTAAGTTTTTATTTAATCTAAAACTAATATAAAAGAGCTAATAAATGATATTTATATTTTCCCGACGCTTCGGTCGGGATCCTCGATTTTTTCACTAAATCAAAGATTTAGAAAAAATCGGGACAAAATTTAAATAACATTTATCAAATCTTTTTTATAAAAAAATGAGCGGAGGGGCGGCGAGACCTTGAAGGTCTCGCCGCCCAACCGCCTATGGTGGCTGCTACTACCTGCCACCTCGGCTCCGGCGCCAATCTGGCCGAGCCCGATCGCGCCGCGTCCCAGCGCCGCCGAAGACCTTGGCGGCCGCCTTCTTCAGCTGGTCGCCGAGGGCTACCTGCCCCTCGGCCGACTTCTTCACAGCGTCCAGCTTGCGCTGGGCGCCGGCGAAGGTGTAGAACGTGACCTTCGTCTCGTTCTCACGGCCGAACTGCCAGGCCGCGTCACGGCAGTCCGGGCAATACGACACCATCGCGCCGTCGTTGCCCTCGTCGTTGAGAACGACGAGGAAGTTTCCGACTTCGATGAAGCTGTCCCCCTGAGGGTGCTTCATCCGCACGAGATCTCTCGCGTCGTTGCGGGTGAGCCGGTACCGCACCGTGTGCTGGAACGGAGCGTTGTCGCCTCGGTGCACCGGCGACCCGCAGACCGCCAGCTTGCTGTCCGGATCGTCGTGCTCGCTCACGAGCTCGGCGATCTTCGCCTTCTCCACGGCCAGTTCCGCCGCGTAGGCGTCCAGCATCCCCGTGGTCAGGTCCACGCCATCCTCGATCTCCGCAGCGAACTTCTGCCGCAGACCGTGGACGGTGAGCTTCCCTTTCCACTTACCAGAGTCCCAGTTCGCCTGGGCCTCGTCGCCCAGCGGCAGCCGGTCGGTGTTGCTGTTCGCCGACTTGGACTCGGCCTCGAACTTCTCCGTGATCGTCGCAATCGCGGCCTCGAGCTCGGTCACCGTGACGGTGGCCGGCTTGCGCGGAGCGAAATGCTCCGCTGCCAGCTTCACGCCGAGGTTGACGTTGCCGCCAACCATTGGCGCGAGCTTGGTCCGCACGAGGTCGAAGACCTCGGCGGAGAACTTCTTGTCTCCGTCCGACTTCAGAACAATCTTCTTGGGCTTGGCCATTTTATGGCCTCCTTGTCCCCACCATTGGCGAGAGGACTTGTATCGGTTGTCACTCTTGAGGGCCGTTATTGGCCTCTTGAGCTTAAACCCTTGTTTAGGAACTATTGGCTACATTATACCAAATAAAACAATATGTGTCAATGGGTTGACATAGTATAAAAAAATATGTTATCATGATAACAATCCGATCGCGGAGAAACTTCTTTGACAAACTGGCAACAAACTGGAGAAAAACATGGAACCGTTGCCAAAAACAACTTCTTGTTTTGGAGTGATTATTGAAAATAATCAAATCCCGCCAAGGATTTATCTGGTTCATAACATCGCCGATCCCTTGGGACCGAATGGAGAAGAGGGCAAGCCGAACGGCTGGGGCCTCCCCGGCGGCGGCAGTTTAGAAAACGAAAAACCGGATGAAACGGTTCGCCGAGAAGTTTTGGGCGAAGCCGGTCTGCTTACTGAAATTGCGACCCGCGACAAAAATTCAGAGTGTGGCGAAATCCTTTTTGAGAGCAAACCGCTCATCAATAACGAAATCTATATCTTTCACCTTAAAAAAATTGACACTGAAGGATTTCGGAGTATTGAAGAAACCGGCGAAACCGGAAGAGTAATGCTGGCGGACTTAGGAAGCATTTTAAAAATGCCTTTAGCCGTTAAAGCCATTTACCATGAAAACGGCGCAACGGAAAAAACTAAAAATCCGGAAGGGATTTATTTTTCCACGAGAGACAGAATTTTCGGAGTGTTGGAATATCTGGGCTACGACTTTTATGAGCTTATCCCCGACCTTGATAAAATTTTCCCGGAAATCAAGCGGGAAGAAGTCGGCAACTACATTTACAATCTGCTTGCCGAAACGGTTAGGAAAAAGAATGAACTCTACGAGCGCCGGGCGCAGCGTCTGCGGCCGGACGATGACGAGCTTTTGGAAAGATATGCAGAATGGGCCGTAAGGTAGGGAGGAGAAAGAGAATGGCAACGGGAAATCAAAAGTTTGTGAGATTGTTCGACCGCAATGAAATTCATTTAACTGCCTGCGCCGTTACCAAGAGGATAGACATAAGTTCCTTATTGGGACTTGCCGAGTTTGGCGATTATTACAGAGAGCCAAATCAGTTTTGGAAAAGGGACCCTCGCCATGAAAGAGCGTTGCTAAAAGTTTATAAGCGAGACCCAAAAGGATTCCTAACTTACTGGGGTCCTGTTATACAGATTTTTGAAATTCCGATGATGTTTTGGGGTAGTAATTCCAATGACGGCTGGGGAGAACTGCAATTTCTAATTAAGGAACCGGCCGCGGTGAAGTTGGCCCGATACCTTTCCTTTGACACCCGGGTTAACCAGTGGGTGGAAGAAACCAAACTAATTCAGCCGAAGACCGATTTTGGAACTCACGCTTATCTGGCCTTGCGGTTTTACCACCAGGATTACCTGCCGCCAGTTCCCGGCGACTGGCGTTTTGAGCCGGTATACGTATCAATAAAGAATTCGGATTTTTACAAGATTGATGTTTGGTGGGAAATGGAAAAAATCAAGATTAGGGTAACCATGCTAGATAAAAATTCGCCCGAGATTCCGAAACACTTGAAGTAAAATGTTTGCCCGCCTGCAACGCTATGCGTAGCATTGCGGGCAGGCCCCGTCTGCAATTTCGCGGTTCGGGGCTTTTTTTTATAAAATAACTCCTAAACTCATCCGGTGTTCTTCCGGAACAAAAGCCAAGATTTTAAATTGGTATTTTTTGCCGACTTCCAAAGCGGCATTCATTTTTTCATCGGACCCGAATTCGGAAATATGGCACAAGCCCTGCAAACATTCATTAGGATGACAAACTATTTCAACAAAGGCGCCAAAAGGATTAAATTTTTTAACCAGCCCCTCAATAAGCATCCCTTTTTCTAAAAGCTCTGAAGCGGTTTTCCACGGATCAATTTTAAGCCGCTTTAAAGACAGAGAAATTCTATCGTTAGCGATATCAATAATTTGAGCCGCCACCTCGTCTCCAACCTTAACTAAATCGGCCGGATTTTCCACCAATTGCCAGTCAAGCTCAGAAATATGGATAAGGCCCTCAAGCATTTCTTCTTCCATAGCCCCGCCTGCAGACGCCTGGAGCGTCAGCGACTGGCGGGCAGGCCATTTTACAAAAACGCCCCAATCTACTACGCCGGAAACAGAGCCGCTAATTATGTCTCCAATTTTGTAACGCTCTATGGCGCGCTTTAAGTGTTCTTCTTCTGCGGCACGCTCCGAAACAATTAATTTATTTTCTTTAACGTCAAAATCCAAAACTCTGATTTTAAACTCAAGTCCGACAAACTTGGAAAGTTCTTCAAGAATTTTATTTTTATCTCCGCCTTCCACCCGCGGGTAATGTTCGCTCGCTAGCTGGCTAACCGGAAGAAAACCGGCAATGCCGGAAATTTCAACGATTAATCCGCCGCGATTAACGCTTAGAATTTTAGTCGTTATGGCCTGATTGGTTTTTTTAAGTTCCCTTATCAAATCCCATGATTTTTGCGCCTTCGCTTCGGCCAAAGACAATTCCCGAAAACCCGATTCGTTTTGAACCTCCACAATTTTGGCAAAAACAGAAGCGCCGACTTTCAAATTTTTTATTATATCTTGGGCGTTGATAAACTCTATGCCATAAACAATGCCGATGCCCCAGATGCCCAGGTCAATATATAAATTTTTGGCGCTTTTTTTCATTACCCTACCCTCAACCACTTCGCCGACTTTAGGCCAATCAAAGGCCTTAGGCATTTTAAGCGCCAAATTCTGCATTATGTTTTCCGCTGTGTTCATACTTTGAAAAGAGTATCATAAATTATTTTCCTGTCAACTATTGAAAAAAATAAAAAAAATTGGTATAATTTTTTTATTATGACAATTTCTTGGTACGGGGAGGCCTGTTTTCTCCTTGAAAGCGGCGGGACAAGAGTTTTAATAGAGCCGCCGCAAAAAGAATCGGGATTGAATCCGCCTCGCTTAAAAAGCGATGTTTTAATTTACTCGACCTCGCGCGGCAACAAAACGGCATCTGGAGAATCGATTGACAACTCTTTTATTATTGACGGCCCCGGCGAATACGAAATAAAAAATGTTAATATTTCCGGCATCGGCGACGATGAAAATACCATATACGTCATTGAAATGGACGATGTAAAGATAGCTCATTTCGGATTTTTAAAAAAAGAACCGAATAATAAAAAATTGGAACAAATTGGCAATCCTGATATTATTTTCACCCCAGTCGGAGGATTAAAAGACGAATTACTTGACGCCGAAGCGGCGATGAAATTAATAAATAAAATGGAGCCGAAAATTGCCATCCCCATGCTTTACGAAATTTCCGCTAAAGGCGGATCCGCCTCTGGCGGAAAAGAGCTTAAAACCAAGCGGGCGCCACTTTCACTTTTTCTTAAAGAAAGCGAAGCCAAGGACGCGCCCATGCCAAAACTTATTATAAAGAAAAAAGATTTAATCGAAGAAGAAACAAAAATAATAATTTTAGAAAAAGTGTAATCATCAGCGAATAACGAATCCATTACGAATAAACGAATAAGATTAAAATTAAAAATTCGTATATTCGCAACAAGATTAGATATTCGTTGATGAAAATTTATGGAAAATAAATTTTTAAATAATCTTCAAAATAAACCTGATGGTTTCAAGCGAGTGATAATGTGGTTCAGTGTTTTTACGGTAATGACCGCGATTTTTATGTTTTGGCTTTTAACTTTTCCATCGTCAATTCCCGCGGCAGAAAATAATGAAGCTGCTGTTAATTTAAGTAAAGAATTGCCCAACGTTTGGCAATCTTTAAGGGAACAGTTTAATGACTTAAAAAATTTATGGACTCTCAATTAGGATATATAAAACCAAGAGAAATAAGCCGTGAAATGGAGGAGTCGTATCTTAGCTACGCCATGTCGGTTATTGTTTCACGTGCTTTGCCCGACGTTCGCGACGGATTAAAACCGGTTCATCGCCGGATTCTTTACGCCATGCACGATTTGGGCCTTACCCATCAGGCAAGATTCAGAAAGTCGGCGCTTGTTGTGGGCGAAGTGCTCGGCAAATATCATCCCCACGGCGATATTTCTGTTTACGACGCCCTAGCCCGTTTGGCGCAGAATTTTTCACTGCGATATCCGCTTATAAACGGCCAAGGAAATTTTGGCAGTGTTGACGGAGATTCTCCGGCGGCCATGCGTTACACGGAGGCGCGGTTAACTTCTTTAGCGGAAGAAATTTTAAAAGATATTGATAAAAATACCGTTGATTTTATTCCGAATTACGATGCCACGCGAGATGAACCAAAGGTTCTTCCGGCC
>Ga0209541_10003128_pt1 | contig 30772 bp, 38 predicted proteins | sample RifCSPlowO2_01_FD_184027 | JGI IMG/M metagenome (GOLD analysis project Ga0209541, IMG submission 184027) | Groundwater microbial communities from Rifle, Colorado - Rifle CSP2_plank lowO2_0.1 (SPAdes) (version 2) | ecosystem: Environmental > Aquatic > Deep subsurface > Groundwater | place... | reverse complement strand
CAAAAAATAAGGGAATATGTATATAAAAAAACAAGTATAAATTGATATTATCTAAATCCTAAACCAATATAGATTAATAATCTTATAAGTTTATGGTATAGTAATATTTAGTTTTTGAAAATTAGTGCCTTTAATATCTATTGTCCACAATTCTCTATTACCTAACCCATATGCCTTTTTATCATTAATAAAAATTATTTGAGTATCATTATTAAAAAATTGTGGAGAATCAAAATATGCATTTTTACCCCTTATTATTTCCTTTTCCATAGAATTATTTAATAAATTAATTAAATATAATCCATGATAAGAAATTTGTCCATTTATATGATTCCCCCTTGAATGTATTAGATATTTACCATCTAATGATATTTGTGAAAAAGAAATACCCGAGGAAAACGGACTTTCCCAAACATAACTTAAATTTTTATTTATTATATAATTATGTTCAATTGTTTTTAAAGTTTTTAAATTGATGATGTATGAATCAGTATATACTTTGGAATTATCAGGTGTAATTGCAAACCCACCCCAATAATACTTATTTAAGTTTGTTATTCTTTTTATTTGATTTGTTGCTATATCTAATGAATATATGTCAATATCATGTGGCTGTGATGATGCAATAGGTGAAGAATGATATGTTCCACCAGAATTTTTAAAATATATCCTTTCTCCATTATTAGAATATATAATTTCTAAAATATTATTTGCTGATTGATTTATTAACTTTTTTATATCAGTTCCGTCAGAATTCATAATATATAAAAAACTGGAATCTTTACTAATTCGTTTTATGAATGCTATTTTAGTACCATCGGGCGAAATTATTGGGTACTCATATATTCCATCTTTTGATTTTAATAATAACTTTACATGTTCACCAGTTATATCTGCTTTATAGATAGAAGTCTGTTTATCACAATAAGTAAAAATAATATTCTTTTCATCATGAGAAACAGTTATTTCTTTAAAACCTTTTGTTCCACAAGTAGTATTTGAATTAAAACTAAATACAACTTTAAAAAATAGAAATATTATCAAAATAAGAATAATAATTCCACCTGTAAAAAATTTCTTTAATTTTGAATTATCAGAATTTACTTCATTAGTTCTTTCAGCCATTAATATACTTTTAAATAAGAACTATTTAAATATTTCGGCTCTGTAGAAAATCTTAGTTAAAATTATATACCACCAGAGCCTTGAAGGCTCTGTGTGGGGGAAATCGTGAGGCGATTTCCCAATGAAAAGAGAAGAAAGACTTGTTAATAAAATTAAGTGTTTGATTAGAAAAGCAGGTTTGCCCAGATGGCTGCATAGATTAGGTCCAAAAAAATTCTGTTTCTGGCAACTTGCTTTAGGCTTGCTGATAAAAGAAGTTTTCAGGCTTAGTTATCGTCGTGCTATGAGGTTTCTTGAAGAATTTTATGGTATCTCTTTGCATTGGACAACACTTCAGAAGTTTAGAAAAAGGTTATCGCTTAGTGTTTGGCAAACTCTTCTCGCATTTACAGTTGAAACTCCAATTCAAGTTGCCGCGATAGATGGCACTAGTTTGCAGAGAAGTAATCCTAGTGAACATTACCTTAAAAGAATAGATAGGGATACTGGAACGTCAGTTCCAATTTATCTTAATGTAATGATTGACGTTGTTCAGCGTAAGTTTGTGGCTATAAGACACCACGCAAAGAAAGCTGGAGAAGTTCCTGACGTAAAATATTTAGTTGAACAGGTAAAACAGGAAATTGAGCTTATACTTATGGATAAATGTTATGACTCAGAAAAATTGCATCGGTACCTAAGAGCACTAGGCATTTTCAGCGTCGCACCAGTAAAAAAGAATTGGGCAAAAGGCCAATTAAGAAAGCAATTAAAAGATTATTTTGATTATTCTTTATACTGGCAAAGAAACCTTATCGAATGTTTATTCTCAGCACTAAAAAGATTATTCGGAAACCACTTACGTGGTTTAACTGCCCGCACACAGCGGGCAGAGATATACATGAGACTGATAGCCTACAATATAAGAGCTAGAAACAAAAAGAATTTCTACTAAGCCAAATATTTCTGATAATTTTTATACTAAAAATTGAAAAAGATATCTTTAAAAAGATGCAAAAATAAGAGTTTAGACAATTCCAAGTACTGGCCAATACAAAAATTTTATATATCAACAATAACAGAATGAGTAAAAATGGCATTTTTTTATGATCTAACAGACAAATTCAAGAGATACGGCAAATTTACACCTTATGAGATAAGAGGAATAATAACAATAATCCTGGTTAGTGCATTCATAATATCCTTCAATAAATGGGGAGAAGGGGATAATTTTGACTTTAATATAGGGATGATGAATTTCTTGATGGCTGTGATAATCGCAGCAATAACTGTGATGGTTGCACAATTCGCGCACAGATTATCAGGACTTCAAGGCGGATTTAGAGTAGAGTACAGAACATGGTACCTGGGATTAGTAATTGGGTTGATAATGATTTTCTTGAGCAGAGGAGCAATCTGGCTTATACTTCCTGGAGGCATATTCATCCATCATATGTCTGCACATCGGCTCGGATTTTTCAGATATGGGACAAACACATTTGCAATAGGAATGGCTGCATTAGCAGGTCCATTAGCAAACATAATATTAGCTACTGCAATAAAAACATTAGAAGTCTGGTTTTCAATACCAGTAACACAAATATATTTCTTGAATACCTTAATATTTTTTAACTGGGCATATGCGCTGTATAATCTGCTGCCAATACCTCCATTGCCAGGATCAGCAATACTCTTCCAATCGAGAATGATATATGCGTTCATTTTTGGATCGGTAGCTGGATATTTTGCTCTACTTGCAGCCGGTATATACTCATTCGTGTTTGCATTGTTAATAGGAGTTGTAATCTGGCTTTTGTATTATATTATTTTTGAAAGATTTTCATGGAAAGGATAAAATGTTAAAGAAATTGATGAAAAATAAAAATGGGGCAATTGACTTAATATTCTCTTGGGTTGAAATAGTAGCATTCATATTGCTTGTACTTGGATTTATAGTTGCATTTATATCAGGATCGGCTGTTATCACCTATACAATAGCATTTCTCTCAGGATTGTTCTTTGGAAGAGTCTGGTACAATGTAAGAAAAAAAGAGAAATTTGCATATTTTCTTATGATAGTTTTTTTCCTTATAGGATTTATCCTGGGAAGCTTTTATGGCGAAAAACTAGTAATAATCCTTTTTTATATCTTAGGAATAATCTTTTACTATTACCTACTTAGGAAGAAGGTTGTTAGATGATTCTCCGCTAATTATTTATAGGCCTAAAACTTACCTACTGCTGTGGCAACGATAAAGGATTTTACTCCAAGACTTTACCAGGAGACTATACTTAACACAGCAGCAAAAAGCAATACGCTAATTGTATTACCTACAGGAATGGGAAAAACAAACATCTTCCTGATGATAGCAGCGCAAAGGCTAAGCCAATATCCTGATTCTAAAGTATTACTAATTGGGCCAACAAGGCCATTAATAGACCAATACCTAAGCGTCTTCAAGAAGCATTTCATTCTGGAAGAAGAGCAATATTCTGTATTCACAGGAATGATAGCTCCCGAAAAAAGAGCAGAGCTCTGGAAAAAATCAAAAATAATATTTTCGACCCCACAAGGGCTTGAAAACGACATAATATCAAAACGAATAGACCTTAAAGAAGTTTCATTGCTTGGAATAGACGAAGCACATAGAGCTGTAGGAGATTACAGCTATGTGTTTGTTGCAAAATACTATAACAAATATGCAGACCATCCCAGAATAATAGGATTAACAGCATCACCAGGATCAGACATGGAAAAGATACAGGAAGTCTGCAAAAACCTTTTCATCGAGGCAATTGAAGTTAGAACAGAAGATGACCCAGATGTTAAGCCATATATCCAGGAGATGAAGATAGACTATGTGAAAGTAGAGCTGCCAAAGCCTTTCATTAAAATACAGCAATTATTCAAGATCTTCATAAAAAACAGGCTGACTAAACTTAAAGAATGGGGAATGCTGAAAAGAATAAATGTAGATTCTGCAAGCAGAAGGGACTTAATTGATATGCAGGCGCAGATTAGGGGAATGATCTCACAAGGAAATAAAGACTATCTGCTATGGAGCTCAATATCACTTCTAGCAGAAGTAATGAAGATACACCATAGCCTTGAATTATTAGAAACACAAGGAATCGTCTCATTGAAAAAGTATATGGACAGGCTGACAAAAGATTCTGCAACATCTAAAGTTAAGGCAGTAAAAAATATCGTTGTTGATACCGACTTCAAAGAGGCATATTTCTTCACAACTGAGATGTATGAACAAGGGATAGAACACCCAAAACTTGTAGAACTCCAGAAAATAGTTGAGAATGAGATCAAAAATAATCCAACAATAAAAATAATAATATTTAACCAATACAGGGAAAATGCAAGCGACATAAAAGAAAAGATAAACACGATAAATGGCGTCAAAGCCCAGATATTTGTCGGGCAGCAGAAAAAAGGAGACACAGGATTATCACAAAAACAGCAAAAACAGCTTGTTGAAGATTTTACTTCTGGAATATTCAATATTTTGGTTGCCACATCAATAGGAGAAGAGGGATTAGACATACCAAAGGTTGATATGGTAATATTTTTTGAGCCAATACCATCTGCAATAAGAAGCATTCAAAGAAGAGGAAGGACAAGCAGGCTTGAAAAAGGAAGAATTATAATGATAATAGCAAAAGACACTAGAGATGAGGCTTACAGGTGGACTGCACACCATAAAGAAAAAAGGATGTTTAGAAATCTGGAGCAACTCAGAAGAACAATAACAATCGATAATATCAGAAAAACAAATGATGAAAAAAACCATCAAAGACAACTATTGCATGAAAATGGACCTAAATCAATGGAAAACGATGTAAAAGTTTTTGTTGACCACCGGGAAAAAGGCAACAAGATAGTCAAAGAACTATTGGATTTGGGATGCGATGTGAAACTGGATACTCTTAATTCAGGAGACTTTGTGATAAGCTCAAGAGCTGGAATTGAATATAAGACAAAACAGGATTTTGTAAATTCAATTATAGACGGCAGACTTCTTGAGCAGATTAAAAATCTCAAAAGCAATTTTGAAAGGCCATTAATAATAATAGAAGGAGAAGAAGACATATATTCAATGAGGAATATCCATCCAAATGCTATAAGGGGAATGATGGCAACAATCACTGTGTCATATGGAATACCAATAGTGCAAACAAAAGATAACAAGGATACAGCTGCCTTAATATTTATTTGCGCAAAACGAGAACAAGAAGAGACAAAAACACAATTCAGCCCACATGCAGAAAAAAGAGTGATGCCATTAAAAGAACAGCAGGAATATGTTGTATCTTCTCTGCCTGACATCGGACCAGCAATAGCAAAAGAACTCCTGAAAGATTTTGGATCTGTGAAAAAGATATTTAATGCTTCGCAGGAAAGGCTTGAGAAAACAGAAAAAATTGGTTCAGAGCGGGCAAAAAAGATAAGAGCAGTTGTTGATGGGGAGTATAAAGAGTAAACTTAAAATAACAGATGGATCACATCAACATAAAAAAAATCTGAATCAGATTAAACATGCATAGACCTTAATTTTTCTATCCTTTTATCCATCGGCGGATGAGTTGAAAACAGATTAAATATCGCGTTTGCCCTAAAAGGATTGACAATAAACAAAGAGCTCGTTGCCTGCGGACCAAATTCCATCGGATGATTTGCAACACCATTCTCAAGTTTTTGCAATGCGCTAATCAAACCATGCTGGTTATGAAGAGTCTTAGCTGCACCTTCATCAGCAAGAAATTCCCTTGACCTTGAGATAGCGAGCTGGATGAGAGTTGCAATAATCGGAGTCAATATTGCCAAAGCCAGCAATTCAAAAAGATTTCCTGAATCACGATCCCTATTACCACCAAAGATTGCAGCCCAGCGAGCCATAAAAGCAATGTATGATATAACTCCTGCAATTGTTGAAGCAATAGTCTGGATCAAGATGTCCCTATTCTTAACATGGCTTATCTCATGAGCGATAACTCCTTTCAATTCATCTTTATTTAACAGCTTTAAAATGCCTTCTGTAAATGCAACAGTTGCATACTTCGGACTTCTGCCTGTTGCAAAAGCATTTGGAGTCATTGTCGGAATAATATAAATTTTGGGCATTGGAATATGCGCAAGCTGGACAACCTCCCTAACTAATTTGAAAAGATCAGGATTATCTTTTTGTTCAATCTTTTTTGCCCTATACATCATTAAAACAAGCTTATCTGCAAAGAAATAAGAGCCAATGTTCATCAATACTGCAAAGATTATCGCAATTGTCAAACCATTTTGGCCAAAAAAAGAGCCTATCAACAGCAACAAGCCGGTCAATGAGCCTAAAAGCACAACTGTTTTTAATTGATTGTTGATCATGTTATGTCCCAAAATTATATGAAGTCAGAGGTCATATAAAAAAGTTGTGAAATGTTCAAGTGTGTGATGCAACAAAAGATGCAAGCCCCTCAATCTGCCTCAGCTTAGTGTTCTTGAACAAAAATTCTCTCAGCTGATTGTCAACCTTTACTCCATTTTTCTTTAGCTGATGCTGAAGCAGGCTGTAGAGCTTTTTTCCTTCAGCATCGAGATCTGTTAAAATTGCTATAGTCTTATGATTATCAATGATTTCATCAACAACCTTGTACAACGGCCTGTTGTCCAAAGAGATGATCCTTGAAATGCCAAGCTTACGTAAACTGCCAACATCTTTTTTTCCTTCAACAATAACAGCAATTCTTATGCTTTTTATATCATCAAGTAGTTTAACTATTTCGGTTACAATTTCGGTTTTAGCATCTATTTTTGGATTCGTTTTTTTATTCATTTTAAAATTAATTCTAATCTTCATTTTACATTTATAGGAAAAGACATTAATTTTCGTAATAATTTGCATGTCTTTTCCTAATACATAAAAATTGCAATGCAATTTTTAGTACAAGAAATGCCAAAGCATTTCTATGTAAGCAAAGGACAAAAAGTTACAATTATTAGTGTCCTTTGCTATAACTATTTATGCAATCATAAGGTATAGATAATATATAATTATTTAAATTATGCTCTGCTTGCCCAAAACTGGCATTAAAATGGGAAACAGATATCAGGAATTGGAAGCAAGGCTCATCTTCAAGATAGAGGATAAGAGAATTAGAAGAGCAGATGCTGACATGTACCATCTAAATGGATTAGTGTGCAGGCTTATCAGGCAGGATTTCATCAGCAAAGCAACAATAGATGAAACATATCGCCTAATGAGGACATTAGCTGAAAGAATAAGCGGCATTGAGCCAGAAGAAACATTTGATAAGATAGTAAAAGATAACATTACCTCCAGTACAAAGGCAATTGACGGATATCTGCATTATTTCCACAAGACAAAGCCTGTATTTACACAGAAAAGGGAAAACAGCATTGTAGAGATGCTAGCAAAGATGTATGGCGAAGCTGCATTTACGAAACTCAGGAACCTATGCAAAAATCTCCCTCATGAAGAAAAAAATGAATATAGCAGGCTCCTCGAAAATATGAATTATGATCCTGGAACGAATGATATACCTGAATTTAGAGAAAAGGCAAACAATAATCTTCCAGATATAGAAAGAATGCTGGAGAAGTACATGAGCTATCTTGGATTTAATGACGGAATAATGCAGTTTGACATGAATCTTGCGCCATTTGGATATGACTTCAGCTTTTGGGACGGAAACAGCTTCAAAGTATTTTTCGACCCTGAAAAAATAATATTTTACAGGGGGAAAAACAAAACCAAGACATACAGGGGACACTGGTACCTTACAGGGATACATGAATTTGTCGGACATGCCTTACAGCAGAAATTTTCTGAAAAGATGCCATTAAGCCTTAGATGCGGGCCAAAAAATTTCAATCATATAACTGGAGGCACTAACAGCGAAGGAGCTGCAATGTTTACAGAGATATACAGCATGGATTGGTTCAACCAGAAAAGCACACAGGAATTCCTTAATCTTGGAAGAGATGACATGAGGCTGATGAATGTTTTTGTCGAAACATACTTGTTCAACAAAACAGTGCAAGCAATGCATGATATACTTGAAGCAAAGGAAAGGCAGACAAGTGTCAAAAGCAGATATGAATCAGTAAAAGATTCACATGAGGAGTTGAGCAAAATCACTGGAATGCATTATTATGAAATCAATTTGAATTCGGTAGGCCATAGAGATATGAATGAAACAATAGAAGATCTTTCTTATGTGTTTGGGACAAGACATATGAAGCATATATGGACCAGATTCAAAAGACATATCTGGGAAAATTACAATAGCCATCAGAGAGTATTGAACAAGAACAAGCATCTGTTATTAAGAGGTATGTTAAGTGGGCAATTTAGATCTGACGTGCAATATGAGTTCTTAACAAAGGTATACCTTCCAAGAATTGAAGATTTTTTGGAGAGTTAGATTAAAATTGGATTATGGAAAGAATAAAAGGAATGAGAAAGTTATTTCCAAAATTGGCTCAAAGGTTAAGGTTTTGGTGATACCAACCGATGAAGAGAAGGGGATTATAGCTGAGGTTGGGAAGTTAAGGTAATAATTCCCACAAAATTAAATTTCAATAAACAGAAAAGAATTCTAAAATATAAATTGGTTGTCCGCATGCCCAGCTATCCAAAAGTTGGTGACAATTTATGAATTAACCCCTGGGTAAAATAATAAAGAACGGTCAATACAAAACAGATAAGTAATTATACATTGCAAATAAGGATATTATAGCTATTAAAATTACAAAAAAAATAAAGTTACTGAGCACTATCCTACTCAGCCAACTTTTAAATTCTCCAAATATTGAGAATCAAATAATAAATCTCCAGTTGATGAAGACGCACCACTTGGTTCTGAAGCTTTACCTGAAGCATCAAGGCAGTGTGCTGGATCTGAAGGAATATTATGGTTTGGGAATGGAAGAGCTTCTTCTGCCTCTAAAGGATCATAGCCTTCACAAGCACATTCTACTATAGTACTAATACTTCCATCACTTAATCTTTCACAACTCAATTCAAGAAGGACGTCTAACACCTGAACACACGCATCCCATGCATAATGATTCTTAATGACTCCGGAATCCGGATCATAGTATTGAAGCTGCAGATAACCATCATATCGAGTGCATTTAGTCCCTGCAAAAGTAATTGTACGTATGTTGTTGCTTCTATCACGATCATAAGTTTGGCTGTAAGGATCAACAGTTGTAGTGATTTTATAAGTTTTAAATCCCAGTTTCCAAGGATAGGTTGCCATATTCCAAACAGTATCAGATGATTTTCCTGAAGTTAATCCAGCTGAAATATCAGTAAATCCATTATAACCTGCAACTGTGCTTCCACCAGATTTAATATCAAATTTGTGGTCTAAATAATTATTGTTTCCATTAACCGACGGTTTGTGTAATACTGCAGGAGTAATTGTAACACCCTTATTTAATACATCAGTATGTATACCCACTATTGAATCTGATTCAAATCCAAGCACAAAATCAGTATCAAATATGTAGGTGCCAATTCCTCCACTGAATTTGATGTCAAGTGAAATATACTGATTAGCCAAATCCACATTTGATACAAATGAAGAGTCCATGTTCTCCCAACTACCGATAGAAGATCTTGATGGAAGAGCAATAACATCAACCTGAGAATGTGAAGGAAAATTGCTGCTTTTTGTAGTATACCATTCACCATTATAACAAAGCAATCTTGGATCTCCAGTAAGAAGCGAATCTGATTTTACCTCAGACGTGGAAAAAGGCCAAGCACAACTTTTTCCCTGCTTTCTCCAAATCTTATTTGCCCAATAATTAACACTTGTAACAGCCCAGCCATTAATAGAACTGGTCCTGTAAGTTATTTGTTCATCACCTTTCCAGTCATTCTGAGTTGAATAAAGCCCACCATCAACACAAACAATCCTCTTTTCAATGTATCCATCAGGATGAATCAAGTAATTATCATTTTTAACCAGAATTGAATCCCAGGAGCAATCTCCGTTATCAAAATTGGATCCTAAATTGCTTGCATAAGCGGCAGAATCATAGCTAGGATCAGCAGAATCATCATAATAATATTCTGTGCTCATACCACTCTTCTTAAAATTATTATTCGCAACAAACAACACCAAAGCAAAAACTAACAACAAACCACCAACAACAGCAACAGCACTGCCGCTGAAGTTATGCTGCAAATGCATATGATGAACATTCTTAGAACTAACAGAACTTTTCTTCTTTGCCATTCAAAAACACCTCATTTTATTCATAATAGTTAATATTAATTGAATACCTATTAAATCAGGAAAACTATATATAAAACTATCGATTTTAAAAGCAATAAAATAATCAAAACCATCATACTTAAATACTTTTTTCATTACCTTAAATGAATTGTAACGGGGATGTGATGGAAACAAAAATAAGCACTGAAGAAGCTATCAAATGGTACAGCAAAGAAGCTGTAAAAAAATCGATAGTGGAAAATGCCAAAGGAAGAGAAGTGGCAGTAAAATTCGGTGAAGGAGGCTTTGGAAAAAGACCAGACACATTAACTTATCCTGACGATGTAGTTGAACTGGCTAAACAAGGAGCAACGTCTTTTCATATATCAGAAGAGCATTGGCAGAATGTATTGCAGGTAAATCCTGAACTTAAAAGGGCAGAGCTGGACAAATTAAGAACTGGATGGGACCTAATAATAGATGTGGATTGCCAAGAGCTGGATTATTCAAAAATAACAGCACATCTATTGGTCCAAGCATTGAAGTATCATGGATTAAATTGCTTATCTGTAAAATTCTCAGGCAACCACGGATTTCACATAGCGGTTCCTTATTGCGCATTCCCAGAAAAAATCAATAATCAAGAGACCAATAAAAATTTTCCAGAAGGGCCAAGAAGAATAGCCTTATACCTCAAAGATTTCATCAAAGAAGGACTAGCGAGAGAAATGCTCAAGAAAGAAGATATTAATGAAATAGCCAAAAGATCAGGAAAGCCTTTCAATGAAATAGTTGTCAACGGCATATTTGATCCCTTCTCAGTTTTAAGCATCGATACAGTACTAATATCATCAAGACATCTATACAGAAGCATATACTCCTTCAATGAAAAGTCTGGATTAATCTCAATTCCTGTAGATGCTGACAAAATAATCCAGTTCAACAAAGAAGATGCAAGACCTGAAAAAATTAAACCGGAATATATAGAGTTTGTAAAGGAGAATATTGTCAAGCCAAACGAAGCAAAAAAGCTAATAGTTCAAGCATTTGACTATCTGCCAATAGAAGAAAAGCCAAAAGAGACTGATGTTAGAGAGTTTGAAGCATTACAAGATGCTGTGCCTGAAGAGCTTTTCCCGCCATGTATAAAACTGATATTACAAGGACTTGAAGACGGAAAAAAAAGGGCATTATTCATCCTAACAAACTTTCTGGTAAGCTGCGGATGGAGCTATGACATGATTGAAAAAAGGATTCTTGAATGGAATAAAATGAACAAGGAACCGCTGAGAGAGACTACTGTACGAGGCCATCTAAGATACAACAAGCAGCAGCAGAAAAAGATACTGCCACCAAACTGCCAGAATGTAATGTACTATACGGACATGAGAATATGCTATCCAGATAATTTCTGCAAATACATAAAGAATCCTGTAAATTATGCTATCAGGAAAAGCAAGAATATGCAAAGGCAAGGCAAAAACACAAAAAAGGAATCCAAAAACGAAAAAAAAACTGTAATTGAAAAAAAGCAGCAATAATTAAAAAAAAATGGTGTAAGCCGATATCTTTATAAAGAGGGTAAAATTCCTATTTTTGATAGCAAAAAGCTATTAGCCACTATATAAAGATTATTTATAAATAAGACATATAAAGTGGCCAAAAGAGCATTTAAACCTGCATAGGCATGTTTAATATACACAACACACAGCCTGAAACAAAAAGTTTTCAGTACAGATAAGAATAGTTAAACAGAACTGTTTCTTACAGAAAACGATTTTGAAAGGCTAAAGCTTACCATTTAAGAGGTGGTTAAAGCAACAAAAACAAACATATCAGAACAAACTGGTATTATAATTAGAGAAAAATGGCACACGGAAAAAGTCCAAGATATGGAAGTATGCAGTTTTGGCCTAGAAAGAGGGCTAAAAGAATATTTCCTAAAATCAGATCCTGGGCTGAAAGCCAGGAAACAAAAATTCTTGGATTTGTTGGCTATAAGGCAGGAACAACCCATCTAATCATTAAGGACAACAGAAAATCATCAGTGACAAAAGGCGAGGATATTGTCTGCCCGGTGACAATCATCGAATGCCCTCCAATAAAGCCGTTTTCTATCCGTTTCTTCAAAAACACACCATATGGTGTCCAAGTCATTTCTGAAATAATGCATGAACAGCCAGATAAAGAACTTTCAAGATCCATAGTTCTTCCAAAAAACAAAAAAAGCACAGAAGAAAGAATCAAAGAGATAAAAGACTATGATGACATCAGGATATTATGCTCAACACAGCCAATACTAACCGGAATCGGAAAGAAAAAACCTGAGATAATTGAAATGGCACTTGGAGGCAAAAAAGAAGACAAACTGAAATTTGCCCAAGAAAAAATGGGAAAAGAAATCACAATCGAGGATGTATTCAAGGAAGGAGAACAAATAGACATACATGCAGTAACAAAAGGCAAAGGATTCCAAGGGCCTGTGAAAAGATTTGGAGTAACATTAAGATCACACAAAGCAGAAAAAACAAAAAGGGGACCAGCGACACTTGGAGGATGGAAAGCTCAGGGACACTTCATGTACCGAGTCGCTCATGCCGGGCAGATGGGATTTCATACAAGAACAGAATACAACAAATGGCTGATCAAGATCGGAAAAAATCCAGAAGACATCAAAATAAAAGGTGGTATTGTAAGATTCGGATTTGTCAAAAATCCATATGTTTTGATAAAAGGGTCTGTAGCTGGACCTAAAAAAAGGCTCATAAGGATGAACAAAGCGATAAGGCCAAACCACCTTATACCTTCATCAGCACCTGAAGTAGTCTACACAAGCCTAAACTAAATATTAAGATTATGTTAAATCAATCACATTTATATTAAATCAAAATGGAACTCAAAATAATAAACAAGGAAAACCAGGCAATCGGAAAAAAGAAAATGCCAGAGCAATTCTCTGAAGAAGTAAGAGAAGACCTAATAAAGAGAGCAGTGCTTGCCATCCAAAGGAACAAAAGGCAGAGCTATGGAGCATCATACGGAGCCGGAATGAGGCAGTCAGCAAAGTTATCCAGAAGAAGAAGAGACTACAAAGGAAGCTATGGCCTTGGAATCTCAAGAGTTCCAAGAAAGATCTTAAGCGGCAAAGGAACAAGATGGAACTGGGTAGGAGCTGTTGCACCAGGAACTGTAGGTGGAAGAAGAGCACATCCAGCAAAACCATTCAAAATCTGGGAAGTCAAATTGAACAAGAAGGAAAGGAGAAAAGCGATAAGATCTGCATTAAGCGCAACAATGAAGAAAGAACTTGTGATTGCAAGAGGCCACAAAATACCAGATAACTATCCTTTTTTAATGAGTGATGAAATTGAAAATATTTCCAAGACCAAAGAGCTTATACAGACATTAACCATCCTAGGATTTGGAGCAGAGCTTGAAAGGACAACTGAAAAAAAGATAAGAGCTGGAAAAGGAAAATCAAGAAACAGAAAATATATCAGGAAAAAATGCATACTCATAATCGTCTCAGGCAAATGCAACCTGCAAAAAGCAGCACAAAATATACCTGGAATAGATGTTGTACAAGTAGAAAAAGTGAATGCTGAGCTGTTAGCTCCAGGAACTAAGCCTGGAAGAGCAACATTATTTTCACAAAAAGCAATAGAATTGCTAGAAAAAAATAAAATTTTTACAGGATGAAAAAAATGGATGCATACGAAGTAATAAAGTACCCATTATCAACAGAAAAATCATTAAGGCTGATGGAATCAGAGAACAAACTTATATTTGTAATAGACAAAAGAGCAAAAAAAGAAGATGTTAAAAAAGCAGCTGAAGAGATGTTCAAAGCAAAAGTTGTCCAAATAAACACGATGATAGACAAAAAAGGGAAAAAAAGGGCATACATCAAATTTGACAAGGAAACCCCTGCAATCGATGTTGCAACAAACCTTGGATTGATGTGATCAGCCAAATTCAAATTTAATAATATGCGGTCAATTTAAAAAAAAACATAAAGAGAACCAAAATGGGAAAAAATCTGGTCCAACAGGCAAGAGGAAAAGGAAGCCCAACATACAAATCACCAAGTTTCAGGTTTCATGGAAGTGTGAGCTATGCAAAGAAACAGACGAACCCTTTAGAAGGAACCATTGTTGAGCTAAGTCTGTGCCCTGGTCACTCTGCACCGCTGGCAAAAGTCATATATGACAATGGTGAAGAGACACTGTTGATAGCATGTGAAGGCATAAGAATAGGAGATAGAATAAATATGGCTGAAAATGCTGAGATAAAAGCTGGAAATATCTCAACACTCAAAAATATACCTGAAGGAACACTGATTTACAATCTTGAATCAAGCCCTGGAGACGGAGGAAAATTCTGCAGAGCATCTGGAACTTTCGCAAAAGTTGTAGCAAGGCTCTCAGACAGAGTGATAATCCAACTTCCATCCAAAAAAGAAAGGGAATTTACACCTGAATGCAGAGCAACAATCGGCATAATCTCTGGAGGAGGAAGAAAGGAAAAACCCTTCGTCAAAGCAGGAAACCATTACCACAGAATGCGGGCAAAAAACAAGCTTTATCCACATGTGTGCGGAACCTCACAAAATGCAGTAGACCATCCATTTGGAGGATCAAGATCATCAAGAAAAGGAAGACCTTCAACTGTGCCTAGATTTGCACCTCCTGGAAGAAAGGTAGGACTATTAAGGGCAAGCAGAACTGGAAGGAGAAAGAGAAATTAAAATGGCAAAAAAAGAATTCAATTACTGCGGAAAAAACATTGAAGACCTCAAAAAGATGTCAATGGATGAATTTGCAAAGCTGCTTCCTGCACGGCAAAGAAGATCGCTAACAAGAGGATTCACAGATGCACAGAAGAGATTCCTAAAAAGCCTCAAGGTCAAGAAAGACAATGTAAAAACTCAATGCAGAGACATGGTAATCATACCAGAATTTGTCGGAAAAACAATCCTGATACACAGAGGCAATAATTTTGACAGGGTACTTATAACAACAGAAATGCTTGGGCATTATCTAGGAGAATTTACCTATAACAGAAAAAAGGTAGCACACTCAGCGCCTGGAATAGGAGCAACAAGATCAAGCGCAGCAATCTCAGTCAAGTAGGCAAAAAAATGAAATTTGGATACGCATTCAAGGATTATGGAGCAAATATGGCAAGAGCCATCGGAAGAGACTTAACCATATCATCAAGGCAAAGCCTTGAAGTTGCCAACATGATCAGAGGCATGAAAGTCCAAAATGCAATCAAGAATCTTGAAGATGTTACAAAAATGATAAGGCCAGTCAAATACAGAGTGAGGAACAGTGCACCACACAAAAGCGGATACGGACCAGCCAAATACCCAATTTCCTGCGCAACACAAATAATCAAGATACTAAAGCAAGTGCAGGCAAATGCACAAGTGAAAGGGCTGAACACTAGCAACCTGGAAATAATTGCAATCATAACAAACAAGGCAAGCACACCATACAGATATGGAAGAAAAAGAAGGATCAAGGCAAAAAGCACACATGTTGAAATAATTGTTGCAGAAGGAAAAGACAAGAAAGAGACAAAAAAGGAAAGAGTTGTGAAGAAAAAATGATTGAAAGAAAATTCGTCGCTGACAAAATAAAGGAATTCCAAATACAGGAATTCATAGAAAAAAACCTGAAAAAAGTTGGCCATTCACACACAAAACTTGTCAAGACGCCATTAGGAGAAAAGATTGTCGTTTATGCATCAAGACCGGGCCTAATCGTAGGAAGAAAAGGAGAGAATATTAAGAAATTGACAAAAACACTCAAAAAAAGATTCAATCTCGAAAATCCCCAGATTGAAATCAGTGAAATAACAAACCCGAACCTTGACTCCAACATAGTTGCAGAAAAGATGGCAAATTCACTTGAGAAATTTGGAACAAAAAAATTCAAGGCAATAGGCCATAAAACAATGTCAGATGTAATGGGCGCAGGCGCATTAGGCGTTGAAATCAAGATTTCAGGAAAGATCCCGAGCTCTAGAGCAAAATCCTGGAGATTTTACCAGGGATACCTCAAAAAAGCAGGAGAAATTTCCACACAAGGCGTTAAGAGGTCTTACACACAAGCCCTCCTAAAAACAGGGATAGTGGGCATAAAGGTCGCAATCATGCCACCTGACACCAAGCTTCCTGACAATATAAGATTCAAAGATGAACAAGAAGCTAATAAAGTGGAAGAGCCAAAAAAAGAAGAAAAAGAAAAACCAAAAAGAAGAAGAAAGAAAAAAGATGATGCAGCAAAAGATATCAAAAATGATGACGCAAAAGAAGCTAAGAATGAAGATAATAAAGAACCCAAAATTGATGAAAAGGATGTAGAACAAGATGCCTAAACTGATAAATGAGCTTAAGCAAATGAGCAAAGATGACCTGAACAAGAAGATGGAAGATTTCAGGAAAGAGCTCATGAAACTAAATGCACAGATAGCGTCAGGGACAACACCAAAAAGCCCTGGTCAAGTGAAAAATTTGAAGAAAAATATCGCTAAAATTCATACTATCTTAAAAACAAAGGAGGTAATAAAAAAGAATGAGTGAAATCTGCCAAACTTGCGGATTGCCAAAAGAGCTGTGCGTTTGTGAGAGCATAGCAAAGGAAACACAAAAAATAGTTGTGAGCATAGAAAAGAAAAAATTCGGCAAAGTCAACACCGTCATCAGAGGCATAGACACGAAAGAGATTGACATCAGAGAGCTTACAAAAAGGCTAAAAAACAAGCTTGCATGCGGCGGAACCTACAAAGACGGGGTAATAGAGCTGCAAGGAAGCCACCAGTCAAAGATCAAAGAGCTGCTGAAGGAAAATGGATTTTCACCAGAAAGAATTGAGATGAGAAGCAGCCAATAAAAATTTGCAAGGTTAACAATCATGAAAAAGAAATCAAGAGAAATCGGAATCGAAATAAGCAAACCAAAAGAAATATGCACTGACAAGAAGTGCCCTTTTCATGGAGCTTTAAAAGTACGAGGAAGGACCCTAAAAGGAACCGTAGTCAGCAAAGACACACATAAGTCTGCAACTGTTGAATTTATCAGAAAAAAATTCATCCCAAAATTTGAAAGGCATGAAGCAAGAAGGACAAGGCTTAGAGTACATAACCCAAGCTGCATAAATGCAGAAATAGGGGACATTGTAATGATCATAGAATGCAGGCCGCTCAGCAAGACCAAGAAATTTGTAGTCATAGAAAAGCAGGGAGAAGACATTGCATTCAAGCAGAAACAAGAAACAATCCAGGATGCTAAGGCAGAAGAGCCAAAACTGGAAAAGAAAGAGCAAGGTGAATAAAAATGCAAGCAGTAAAATCACATATAACAGGAGCACTGAACCAGGGAGCATTGATCGAAGCCTGCGACAATTCCGGAGCAAAGCTACTTAAGTTTATCACAGCAAAAGGCTCTAAAACAAGAAAAGGAAGAATGCCGACTGCGGGTGTTGGAGACTTAATATTAGCTGCAGTAAAAAAAGGGAAACCAGAAATGAGAAAAGAGGTTGTCCTTGCAGTAGTTGTTAGGCAGAGAAGGCCATACAGGAGAGCTGACGGCACAAGGATATTCTTTGCCGACAATGCGGCAGTTGTCCTAAAGGACGACAAAGGAAACCCAAAGGGCACAATATTCAAAGGGCCTATAGCAAAAGAAGCCACATCAAGATGGCCAGGAATAGCAAAAATCGCAAGCATAATTGTATAAGGTAAAAATGAAAACGTTTTCAAGAAGTTGGATCTCAAGCAAAAGCAAGAGAAAACAGAGGAAATACCTGTTTAACGCACCACTTCACATAAAGCAAAAGATGGTCGCATCAAACCTATCAAAAGAACTCAGAAAAAAATACAAGTTAAGATCAATCGGAGTCAAGAAAGGCGACAAAGTCAAGATCATGAGAGGGCAATTCAAGAAAAGAACAGGAAATGTCGAAGAAGTAGATATCAAGAATATCAGGGTTTTTGTTGCGGGAATAGAAATGCAGAGAAAAGAGGGAAGCAAAAGCTTCTATCCATTGCATCCATCAAACCTGCAGATAATCGAATTAGCAGCTGACGATAAAAGAAGAATCAATCCACAAAATAAACAAGAGAAAACAAAAAATGACAAAAAACCATCTCAAAAGGAATAAAGCCCCAAAAAGCTGGAACATCAAGAGGAAGGAGAATTCATTTATTATGAGGCCTTTGCCTGGACAATCATCATTCCAACTTGGCATGCCATTGTCAACTGTCCTAAAAGAATATATCAAAGTGGCAAACAGCCAGAGAGAAGTCAGATACCTCTTAAATAATAAGCAAGTCATGGTAGACAACAAAGAAACTACAGAGCCAAAAACGATAGTTGGCTTCATGGATGTCGTATCAATCCCAAAACTAAATAAGAGCTACAGGTTTATGCTAAACCAAAAAAGAAAATTGCTTGTTGTCGAGATTCCACAGAGCGAGTCAGATAAAAAGATATGCAAAGTTGTCGGAAAGACATTGTTCAAGGGCAAGATACAGCTGAACCTTTATGACGGAAGAAATATCCTCTTGGATAAAGATGGGTACAAAGTGGGCGATTCAGTCCTAATATCATTGCCAAAAGTCAAGATAATAGAGCATTTTAAGCTTGAAAAAAAAGCCTACATCATGCTTACAAGCGGCAGCCACATTGGACAAAGAGGCACAATAGAATCTATAGAAAACAGAAAAATCACGTACAAAAGGAAAACCGGCGAAGTTTTTGAGACAGATGCAAAACACATGTTCATAATAGGAAAAGAGAAAGAGGCATTAAAAACCGAATAAAATGGCAGTCTTAGCTGAACTCAAAATGGAGAATAAGGAACAAAATATTATGCGCTCTATAAAAGTTGAAAAAATCACATTGAATATCGGAGCAGGAAAAGAGCAAGCTGTCCTGGAAAAAGGGATATCCCTATTAACAAATATAACAGGAATAGAGCCTGTGAAAACATTTTCAAAAAAAAGGATACCAACTTGGGGAATCAGGCCAGGCCTGCCTATAGGATGCAAAATCACATTAAGAAAGAAAAAAGCAGTTGAGCTGCTCCAAAGGCTGCTTAAGGCGAAAGATAATGTGCTTAAGCCAAGGCAATTTGATGATTCAGGCAACTTATCATTCGGAATCCATGAATATGTTGATATTCCAGGAGTAAAATATGACCCAAAAATCAAGATAATGGGCCTTGAAGTGTGTGTCACGCTAGAAAGGCCGGGATTTAGAGTGAAGAAAAGAAAAATAAAAAAGGCCTCAATAAGAAAAAACCATAAAATAGCTAGACAAGAAGCAATGGCTTTCATGAGATCAGAATTCGGCATAAAAGTAGGGGATGAATAAATATGACTGCAAGCTCACACAAAAAAGTATTCAAGCAACTGAAGGCAAAGCCAATCAAGCTAAAGAAATTCATAAAACATAATTCCCCAAAACCAAGAACTTGCGGAATCAACAAGCACAAATGCAGAAGGTGCGGAAGAACCGGCGGCTATATCGGAAAATATGGACTAAATTTGTGCAGGCAATGCTTCAGGGAGATAGCAACTAAAATTGGATTTAGGCAATACAGCTGAGGAAACAAAATGACACTAAATGATACTTTATCAAATGCTTTATCAAAAATAATGAATGCTGAGACAAAGAAAAAAGACAGCTGCAACATATTTCCAAGCTCAAAAATCATAAAAGAAGCTCTTAATATAATGAATGAGAACCAGTATATCGGATCATCAAACATTTTAGAGAGCGGCAGAGGAAACTCACTTCAAGTAAACCTAATTGGCAAGATCAACAAATGTGGAGCAATAAAACCAAGATTTACTGTTAAAAAAGATGATTTTGAAAAATTTGAAAAAAGATATCTGCCTGCAAGGGATTTTGGAATCATAATAGTCTCAACAAACCAGGGAATAATGACTCATAACCAGGCAAAAAGCAAAAAATTAGGAGGAAGACTTCTAGCTTACTGCTATTAACAATGAAAAAAAAGAAGGAGTCAAGGGAAGAGATCGAATTGCCTGAAAAAATAGAAGCAAACTTAGAAAATGGGCTGTTAAAAATAAAAGGTAAGAAAGGAGAAACACAAAGGAATTTTTTCCATCCCAAAATCAAGCTATCATTAGAAGGAAGAAAAATAGTAGTGGCATCAAAAGAAAAGGGAAAAAAAGGAAAAAAAATGGTTGGCACTTATGTTGCACACATTAAAAACATGTTCAAAGGAGTGGAACAAGGCCACTCATACAAGCTAAAGATATGTTCAGGTCATTTCCCAATGAATGTTAAAGTGTCAGGAAAAGAATTGGTGGTTACAAATTTTTTAGGTGAAAAAGTTTCCAGAAGGACAACAATCAAAGGCGATGCAAATGTCAAAGTGGACGGCCAAATCATAACTGTCGAAAGCCCAGACAAAGAAATTGCTGGCCAGGTTGCTGCTGACATTGAAAAATTGACAAAGATCAGCAATAGGGACCTCAGAATTTTCCAAGATGGGATCTACATCATAGAAAAAGGCAATAAACCTATAAGGTAATAACATGGACAAAAGACTACTCAAAATCAGAGAAAATGTGAAGAATAAAAAACCTGATTTCATCAGGCAGGATGCACATAAAAAAGCAAAATTGACAAGAAAATGGAGAAATCCTAGAGGAGTAGACTCAAAGATCAGGCTCAACAAAAGGGGGTATAGAGTTGGCCCATCGAAAGGATACAAATCACCTCAAGAAGTAAGACATGCACTGCCTAGCGGCATGAAACCTGTCATGATAAGCAACTTAAGCGACCTTTCAAAAATCAACAAGGCAGAGGAAGCTGGAATAATATATTCACAAGTTGGACTCAGAAAAAGAATTGAAATACTAAAAGAAGCTGAGAAAAAAGGGATCATCATAGCAAATATCAAGGATCCAAAGAAGTATGTTGAAGAGGCATTAGAAGCTATGAATAAGAGGAAAGAAGAAAAGAAAAAGATGCATAGCGAGAAAGAAAAGAAGAAAGAGGCAACCAAAGAAAAAGGAAAAACATTAGAAAAGACGCTAGAAACAGAAGAAGACGAAAAAACCAAGAAAGATAAGGAAAAAAAGGAACTGGACAAAATGCTTAGCCAAAAACAACACTAGATGATAATATGGACCTAAAAACACAGAAAAAACTTGCAGCAGCCGTCCTTGGATGCTCACCAAAGAAAATAAGATTTGATACAGAAAAGCTTGATGAGATAAAGGAGTCCATAACCAAAGCCGACATAAAGAACCTGATCGCAAACAATGTTATAATCAGATTGCCAGCAAGAGGAGTTTCAAGAGGAAGAGCAAAAAAAATAGCAATCCAGAAAGCCAAAGGGAAAAGAAAGGGACACGGATCCAGAAAAGGCAAAAAAGGCGCAAGGACAAACAGAAAGAGAGAATGGATAAACAAGGTAAGACTCCAAAGAAGATTCATAAAGGAATTGAAGGAACAAGGATCATTGTCAAAAAAGGTCAACCAGATGATCTATATGAAGATCAAGGGAGGCTTTTTCAGAAGCAAGAAGCACCTAAAACTATACTTAAACGAACATAATTTGATTGAAAACAAGGCATAAAATGGCACACAAAAGAATTCAAATAATACCATTCAAAAGGAAAAGGAAGAGTATCACCAATTACAGCAAAAGGATCTCCTTGCTCTTGTCAAAAAAGAAAAGAATGGTGGTAAGGAAAAGCCTGAAAAACATCATTATCCAGTTTTGCGACTATGACCCAAAGGGCGACAAGATAATCTTAACAGTCAATTCGGCAGAGCTCAAAAAGACTGGATGGAACTACCAGACAGATTCAATACCTGCAGCATACCTAACAGGATTGATGGCAGGAAAAAGAGCCCTAAAAGCAGGGATTAAAGAAGCTGTGCTTGACATCGGATTATATCCATCAAATAAGGGCTCAAAACTTTATGCTGCATTAAAAGGCTCGATTGACACAGGACTAAAAATTCCATGCAACGATAAGATGTTCCCAAGCGAAGACAGGATAAACGGCGGACACATCAAAAAATACGCAGAAAATGTGCAGGCAACAGACTTACAATTCAGCGAATACAGAAAGAAAAACATTAAACCAGAGAACATAACAAATGTTTTTGACGAAGTCAAGAAGAAAATAATGAGCACATAAAAATGGAAACCAAAAGAACAAAGAAAGATGAAGAAGAAATAAAGAAGATTGAAACTCCTGAGGTTGAAGTGGTTGAAGGAATCAAGGAAGAAGAGCCTGCCGAAAGGATAGAAAAAGGCACATTCAACAAAGAAACCTGGCACCCAAAAACAGGACTTGGAAAAAAAATCAAGAGCGGCGAAATAACTAGCCTTGACCAAGTGCTAGACAATGGATACAAGATATTAGAAGCAGAGATTGTAGATGCACTTGTACCTAACATTAACATTGACCTACTGCTGATCGGACAGTCAAAAGGAAAGTTTGGAGGAGGCCAAAGAAGAGTCTTCAAGCAAACACAGAAAAAAACAAAAGAAGGCAATAAACCTAGCTTCTCCACAATAGCATTAGTAGGAAACAATAATGGATATGTCGGATTAGGACATGGAAAAAGCAGAGAAACAGTGCCAGCAAGAGAAAAAGCAATAAGAAAGTCAAAATTGAACATAATCAAGATTGCACGCGGCTGCGGAAGCTGGCAATGCAACTGTAAAGAGCCACATTCAGTCCCATTTACTGTAAAAGGAAAATGCGGCTCAGTTGTAGTAAAACTGATACCTGCACCAAAAGGAACAGGATTAATCATTGAACCTGAGCTTGGCAAAATACTGAAGTTTGCGGGAATCAAAGATGTCTGGTCAAAAACATCAGGCCATACAAAAACAAAAAGCAACTCAATAAAGGCAACTTTCGATGCTTTAAAAAACATAATCAAAATGAAACATGGAGCAAAAGATGCAGAAAAACTCGGAATTGTTGAGGGCCTTGCAATAGAAGAAAAGGCTGCCGAAAAGGACAAAGCTGAATAAAATGACAAAAAAAATCGCAATCATAAGAGTAAGGGGAAAGATCAACAGAAGCGCAACTATTGCTGAAACCCTTAAAAGGCTTAACCTTCACAGGCAAAACAATTGTGTTATACTAGAAGAGAAGCCAGATATAATGGGCATGGTCAGAAAAGTAAAGGATTTTGTAACCTGGGGAAATATGGATGAAACACTTGAAAAAGAGATGAACCAAAAATTCAAAAACCCAAGATATTTCAAATTAAACCCTCCAAGAAAAGGATATGGCAGAAAAGGAATCAAAAAACCATTCAGTATAGGAGGAGCATTAGGCAACAGAGGACAAAAGATAAATGACATACTAAAAAGGATGATCCAATGACAATAAACAAAAGAAAGAAGAATTCCAGGCAAAGAGGCACCATGACCCATGGATGGGGTGCAAAGAAAAAGCACAGAGGTGCAGGGAACAGAGGAGGCAGAGGAATGGCTGGAACTGGAAAAAGAGCCGACACCAGAAAGCCATCAATATGGGATAACCCGCTCTATTTCGGAAAGCATGGATTCAAGAAAAAAAATATCAAATTAAAGGTTAATGCAATAAACTTTGGGGACCTTGACCAAAGGATGGACAGATATGTTTCTGAGGGAAAAGCTAAGAAAAAAGGGGATTCTTATGAGATAGACCTCAAAGATATCGGATACAACAAGATCCTAAGTTCGGGAAAATTAAGCAAGAAGATTATAATCAAAACATTATTGGCGTCTGAAAAATCAGTAGAAAAAGCAAAAGAAAACAACTGGCAGATTATTCTTGAAAAATCTGAAAAAAAGGCAGCAGCAAAACCACAGGTTAAAAAGGCGGCTGAACAATAAAAATGGGAATTTTTGACAGCATAATCAACAATCTTCCAGAAGTAAGCGGTCCAACCCAGAAAAAACTTTCTTTCAAAGAAAAAATGAAGTGGACTGGAACCTGCCTAATACTATTTTTTATTCTTGGATTAATACCCTTATTCGGGCTAGGCGCAAATGCGCTGCAGCAATTTGAATTCCTATCAATCATACTGGGAGCTGAATTTGGATCAATAATATCACTAGGAATAGGACCTTTGGTTACCTCTTCAATAGTCCTTCAGCTACTTAACGGCTCAGGAATAGTTAAGTTTGACCTTACCACAACTGAAGGGAAAAAAAGGTTCCAAGGCATACAAAAATTATTAAGCATCTTTTTCATAATATTTGAAGCATCAATATATGTATTCATGGGCGGGCTTGCACCTGAAACACAATTTATCGGGACACCGATCTACCTGGAGCTTCAGCTCATACTGGTATTCCAGCTATTCTTAGGCGGAGTAATAGTGATGTTTCTGGATGAAGTGTGCAGCAGATGGGGATTTGGCTCAGGCATCAGCCTTTTCATTGCAGCAGGAGTATCAAAACAGATAATAGTAAGAGCATTGTCATGGCTTCCAAGCCCAACAAATCCAGGAGTTGCAACCGGAGCAATACCAGCATTATTCCAAAGCCTGGCACAAGGGGACCCAAGAACAGCTGTACTTATGATTTCAGCTGTGTTAGCAACAATAATCGTATTTTTGATCTCTATTTATGCACAATCGATGAAAATCGAGATTCCATTATCATTTGGAAGGATTAGAGGGCATGGCATCAGATGGCCATTATCATTCATGTACACATCAAACATCCCTGTTATACTCATTGCAGCCTTAATGGCAAATATTCAACTCTGGGCAAGCCTCGTTGAAAACTGGGCTCAAGGGTCAAGCTCAAAAGTGATTTCATTTCTTTCAGTTTATATTTTTGGGCAAACACAAACCGCAAATGCAGGATATGGACTAGTACAATGGGTGAATCCGCCAGACATTGTAAGCCAAATAATAAGAGGCAGCTTCACATTCGGACAATTAGGAAACGCAGCAATATACATGCTCATAATGATCTTAGGATCAGTTGTGTTCTCAATATTTTGGGTGCAGACAGCAGGAATGGATGCAAAAAGCCAGGCACACCAGATAATGTCTTCAGGACTGCAGATACCTGGATTTCGAAAAGACCAAAGGGTTTTGGAGAGGCTTTTGAACAGATATATCTGGCCATTGACAATAATGGGAGGAGCTACTGTGGGATTTTTGGCTGCACTAGCAGACCTCTCAGGAGCATTATCAAGAGGAACTGGAATATTGTTAACTGTAATGATCGTTTATAGGTTATATGAAGATATTGCAAAACAGCATATGCTTGATATGCACCCAATGCTTAGAAAATTCATTGAATAATTTCAAAAAAGGTGTTAGAACATGGTCTTAGAAGGAATACTTAACCCAATATTTTCTCCATTGTTAAAAATTGATCCAATCTGGAGCATAACAATAATCTCAGTAGGCCTAACCTTTATCTCCACATTAATCTATAAATTAGTCACAGACCAGTCAAAGATGAAAATATTAAAGGATGACCTGAAGTCTGCCCAGAAGGAGATGAAGGAACACAAAAATGATCCCACAAAAATGATGGACATCCAGAAAAGGGCTATGGAAAAAAATTTTGAATACATGAAACATTCTTTCAAGCCAATGCTAATAACCATGATACCAATATTGCTGATCTTTGGATGGTTAAACCTTCATCTTGCCTATGAGCCGATAAGACCCGGACAACAATTTATGGTCAATGCAAATTTTGTACCGGAATATATCGGAAATGCCACATTATCAAGTGAAAAATTGGAGTTCATCAGCAATCAGACAACTGTGGTTGAGAATGGAATCGCATCTTGGAAACTTAAGGGGGAAGCTGGAAGTTACTTGCTTGAGGTTAAATATGACGACAAACCCTTCATAAAAGAGCTTTTGATATCAGATAAGAGGGAATATGAAAGTGTTCTGATGAATATTAATGATCCAAACCTGAAATCAGTAGGAATCAACAATGACAAAGTAATTGTGATGAACTTATTTGGCTGGAATATGAGCTGGATCTGGGCTTACATAATAATCTCTATAATTGCTTCAATAATAATAAGAAAAGTGATGAAAGTGTATTAGACACATTTGGAAGATTTGAGAAAGGTTTTAGACAGAGAGTTCGGGCAAAGATTTAGAAACATTTTTAAAAGCATGCGGATTAGCAAACAGAGGAAAAATGGCAATAGTAAAACATAGAACAAGAAAATTAAGGAGAGTATCCAAGAAACTGCCAGGAGGCAGAATCGTTGTGCATTATGTAAAGCGAAAACCCCAAAAAGCAAGATGCAGCAATTGTGGAGATTTGCTAAAAGGAGTTCCTAGAGAAAGGCCGTACAAGATGCAAACAATGCAAAAGTCAAAAAAAAGGCCGGAAAGGCCATTTGGCGGCGTATTGTGCTCAAAATGCATGAGACGGCTAATGATAAACAGATCCAGAGCTTAAAATTCAGACAGTAAAAAATAGGATACAATGAAATCTCACGCAACAATGGCGACATGCTGCAAGTGATGTGAGATCGGAGGAAAAAATGGCAATAAGCATAGGAAGAGTCTGCATCAAAATTGCAGGAAGAGATGCTGGAAAAAAAGGAGTAGTTCTAGATATAATTGACAAAAACTTTGTCCTGATAGATGGAGAAACGAGAAGAAGGAAATGCAACATTCTTCACATAGAGCCTTTAGACCAGATGATTGATATCAAGAAAAATGCTTCACATGATGATATTAAGAAGTCTTTTAAAGAGCTTGGAATAACAATAAAAGACAGCAATCCAAAGCAAAAAGCAGAAAAAACAGCTGCCAAAGCAGAAAAGAAACCTGCAAAAGCGAAAAAGGCAAGCAAGAAAAAGAAGGAATAGGAAAGACAAATACAATTGACTTTTAATTTTTATTTGATTGTGAATATAATTGTCCAGTGAATTGTGGACTAAAATTTATCAATAAGGATTATTTCTTCCCAACAAGAGAGAAAAGTTCTGTTAGATTTATCTCTAAAGCTGCAACCGGCGCCTCTATGCCGAAATTCTGAAGCACAGAAGGATGCATCTCGCCAATATAAGCAACTTTTTTCCCAGCAACAGAGACCCTGCCAACACGGCCTTCAATAAAACTGCCATGTGCTGCTTCTTCAATCTTGTATTCAAGGCCAAGAGCCAAGAAAAGCGCATTCAAGACCTTCTTGATCTTTGTAAAATCAGATTTCTCACTGCAAAGCACAACTGCAACGCGCTCATAATCATACACTTCATCAACATCACGTACAGAAACAAGACCTTGCTCAAAAATATTTTGAGGATATTCAACATGCTTATTTTTTGACAAAAAGTCAAGAAGCAATGGAATAAGCCAAGACCTTAGAACAGAATAAGTTTCGCTCATCATATTCTCTATCTCAACAGTTCCGAAGTCCTTAAGATTCATCTTATTATAGAGAATCTCCTTATTGCTCAAAATTGGACTAATGATCTCATGGACGGATAATCCTATAAGGAGTTCACGCACTTTGTCAATGAAATGGACTAATGGATAAGTCTCTCCAAGAGAATAACTTGAAAGCCTAGACTCCTTGATGCGATCATAACCAAAGAAAATAGCGATGTCTTCAACAACATCAACTTCATGCAGAATATCTCTTCTATAATCAGGAATAAGCACAGAATCTTTAGCTGTATCATAGCGGGCTTTTTCCAATGATTTCCTTATTTCAGCATCATTAATATCAACACCTAGCATTTTACGGACATTTGCAAAATTGATTTTTATTGAATCATCAAATGATGCTGGAGTAACAACCTTTTTTTTCTGATATTTCACCTCAACACTGTTAATCTCAAAACCCCTGTCAGAAAGGGCATAAGCAAAAATGTTGATTGCAAGCAAAACACTATCCATATCAGTTCCTGTTGCCTCAACAAAAATATTTTCATCACCAGGCTCAATCTTGCCAGTTAGCGCTGAATTTATGATTGGAGGAAAACTCAAGACTTCTTTGCTGTCATCAACAAGCAAAGGCAACTTTTTCTGATCCTTAAGAATCCAAGCATATTCCCTTCCTTTAGGATGATCCTCCAATATTTCCTGCTGAGTCATCTCTTTCTTGAAATCCAAAGGTATAAATGAAGTGGAAGTTGGATGTGTTGCCTTATAATGAATTGGAAACTTAATCTTATCATACTTGTAAACACCTAAAGCTAACTTATCACGCCTTCGGCCATAACTCTCACACAATTTTTCCTGAAGCTGCACTATTTGCTTTATCAGATAATCATCAACCTTGCATCCTTTTGCAACAAAAGCTGCAATATATGGCCTTACTTTCGCAACAGAAGGATCAACTAAAATCTTGTAAGGGCCTTTTGCAGTTTTTAGTTTTGGACATCCTTTTTCCTTACCCAAAATACCTTTTATCATCCTAGCTATTCCCTCAACGCTCCAGAGATAAGGAAGATTTGTATCTCCTAAGCTAACTGTAACTTCATCTTCATCTTTCTGATAATCCTCAAGCTCACATTTGCCAAATTCTAGAAGAGCTGAGAGTTCCTCAATAGTGAGATTCTTGCCAACAAGCTTCTGAATATCTTTCAATGAAAAAGTTATTGTAGGCATTTCATATCACTCTTGCATTTCTTATAAAATCAAGATCATAACTAAACAATTGCCTGATATCCTTAAGATTCAACTTGAACATCGCCAGCCTTTCAAGGCCAACACCCCAGGCAATAACAGGAGCTGTAACGCCCAGAGGCCTGCACACTTCTGGCCTAAAAATACCAGAACCAGCAAGCTCTATCCAGCCAAGATCCGGATGCTTTGCCATAAGCTCTGCGCTTGGCTCTGTAAATGGGAAATATCCTGGCTTCACTTTTATCTGGTCAGACTCACAAAACTTCTCTGCAAAAAGCTTAAGGAGGCCCTTAAGATGGCTGAAGTTAATCCCTTCCTCAATGACAAAACCTCCAGTTTGGTTAAAATCAGGAAGATGAGTTGCGTCAACAACATCTGGCCTAAAACAGCGGACCATCTGGAAATATTTTCCGGGAACCTCAAGCTTTTCTGAATACAAAATCCTTGGAGAAATAGCTGTATCGTGTGTCCTGAGCAAATTCTGTTGAGTCTTCTTAAAATCAAATGCATAGCCCCAGCCTTTGGAACCTGTGCCAGCGCCATTTTCATGAACCTTTGCAACTTTTCTAACTAGATCCATGGGCAGCGACTTTGCTTGCTTTGGAGCTTTTATATAATATGCATCATGAATATCTCTAGCAGAATGGAACTGCGGCATAAAAAGTGCATCCATGTTCCAGAATTCTGTCTCAACCAAAGGACCGGTCATCTCCTTAAAACCCATTGCCAAAAAAGACTGACGAACTTCATCAAGAAATCTCCTGTAAGGCTGCTTTTTTGCAGCAAATAATTTTGGAACATTGGCCTCAATATCATATCTCCTAAAAGCTTTGCCTTTCCATGCTGAGGTCTTTAATATGTTACCAGTCAATGAGTCTATGATATCGCTGGCTTCAACATTTTCCTTGACAACTTCTTTTCCAAGATCAGTAAGCTTGAAGGTTTTTGTCTTAACCAATTCCAACTTTATAATGTCCTTTCTCCTCCTGAGCTGCTCAAAAGAAAATTTTTCTTCAGGACTTAGATCTTCAACAGACAAAGGAAATTCTTTCTGAATAAATTGCTCCTCCATAAAACCTTTTTGGAGAATATTTTTTCCTTGATCCATCATCTTGATGACAAGATCACGCTCTTTTGTTATGAAAATTGCAGCTTTTTTCCTGAGAACGCCAAGAGCAATGTTTAATTCCTCTTTTGAAAGGTTTGCTTTAGCCTTTGCCTGATTAATTGTTAATTGGCCTTTTCTCAAAGCCTCAAGAAGCCTTTTTTCAGGAAGCCCTTCTGAAAGATATTTTTTTCCATTAGGGCCAAGAACAACAATTTCCTTAGAGTCTTCCTTTAATTCAATAATTTTTTTGTTAGTAAGCCATTGCAAAGCCCTCATAATCTCAACATCTTTGAGCTTTGTTATGTTCTTTAAACTATTCATAGAGTTATATTTATCTAAATAAGGGATAATCTTTCTTTCCAGAGGATGAAGAGACCTAATTATCTTCTTTACATCCAAATTAGCCATAATTTGCCCCCAACACGAATTTTAATAAGTTCATTTTAAAAAAATATTTAAAATTCAAGAAAAAAAGACAAAGGTGATATTTATATTTATTCATTTTAGATTAACTTAGCACTCATATATCAAGAAAAGTATGTTTTTTGGCTTATTTGAGTTAAAAAGAGTTAATTTAACCCCATTTCTCTATTTGGAACAGTTTATGCCTTTAAATAAGGGCAGAGGGAACAAATTAAAAAAATAATTAAAATAAAAAATTTAGAGATTGGTAG
>Ga0209541_10003125_pt1 | contig 30778 bp, 33 predicted proteins | sample RifCSPlowO2_01_FD_184027 | JGI IMG/M metagenome (GOLD analysis project Ga0209541, IMG submission 184027) | Groundwater microbial communities from Rifle, Colorado - Rifle CSP2_plank lowO2_0.1 (SPAdes) (version 2) | ecosystem: Environmental > Aquatic > Deep subsurface > Groundwater | place... | reverse complement strand
AGGGGGCGGCGGCGGCGGCGGCGGCGTAGTTCCTGCCTGTTTTGCAGCATCGTCAATAATTTTTTGCGGATCAGTACTTTGTGTGTCTTCCATTATTTCCCTCTCTCTATCTAGCTTAGAGGAGATAGGTACGGTACGTCAAGCCGACGATGAGAAGGCTAGACCCCATAATAAGCAAAAGAAGAAGCGGTAAACTATTGCCACTCTCAGGCATCTGTTCTCCGGCAAGCGTTGAGGTGGGGGTGGGAGTGAGACTTGGCGTTAATGTTGCCGATGGGGTTGCATCACCCAAGACTTGTGTTCCGCTTTTAAGAATTTCAAACGCGTGCGTTATGGCAATGGATTTTCCATTTTCATCTTCTGTCGTCATTGTTACGCTCTGGAGTCCGGGAGAAAGCGGTACGCTCGGCGTATATCGCCAGATGCCGTCTTGCCCAACAACCACGGTACCACCGGTAGGTTTCGTGATTCCGAGTGTTATACTCACGCGTTTTCCGGTAATTCCGGTTCCTTGAATAAGCGGCAGTGTTGTGGCGATCGATGCTCCTTCAATTGGTTTGGTAAGGGAAACAATATTGGTCGTTGATGTGCCCGCAACTGCTCCTATTTGCGCATTGGCTTGTTGCTTTCTGAAATCATATGTTTTTCCTATTTGCATTTCTGGAACAGGCGAATCATTGAGACTGTCGGTTGTGGCAAATGACTCTCCGTTTTCAAAACGAACGACGAGTTGCTCTGTTACCCTTTCTTGAAAGGGGAGGTATGCGCTTAAATCTTCATTGCGTACAAGATTTAGAGGGATAAGCCATGAGCCGGACTCCGTTACAAGGGTCGACATTTTTTGTCCGTCAAGAAGTGTAAGGTAGACAATAGCGCCCTGAGCTGGCTGCCCGTTTGGAGTGACAACAGAGCCATATGCCGGTTCAAAAGCGCTCGTTACACCGCCAAGTAATGGGCCTGTTTGAATCTTATATGGTGTTCCGTTTTGGGTGTACGGTTTTCCATCGGAAAGTATAGTTGTTTCATACAATGTTTCCGGAACTCCTGATCGGAACGTGACACTGTGCGTTGTATTTTTACCCAATTTTCCTGTTGTATCGCGTTCATCAAAAATCACCTGAGATCTAGTAGTGTCGCTACCGACGCGAATTGCACCGGTTGCCGCACTTTCTGTTATCCATGAAACGGTAAAGGAAGTGTCGGAAACATTCGTTATCTCTACAGAAGTCGGAGTACTGCTCACAGACGCCTGACTCGGTAGTCGAATGACGCGTTCAAAAAAATACGCAAATCCTCCGACAAAAATGGCGAGAAAGAGTATGCCAACGAGTGTTGGGAATTTTACCGGGAAACGCATAGGTTATAATGAACGCTTCTCAAGCGATTCAAAGACATCGGTTTCAAGAGTTGGCGAAAGCGGGACGAGAATTTTTGATACCGTTGCAGGAACAGTACTGGTTTTTGTGGTTTTGATAAGTTCAAAGAAAATCCAGAACGAGACGGTAAATAAAGTAAAGAGAGAAATAAGAAGTAAGTCGCGTTCATTGTCCATGGTATTAATTTTGGTAGTACGTTGTTAATTGTAAAACAAGTTGTAATCCGATGCTACCAGGAAGAGTGCTTTCTGCTATTTCTGATGACGGAGTAAAGTTAATGGAATCAATCGTCAGGATTCTCTGGAGGGAAAGAATTCCGTCAATAAAGGTTTTAAGATTACCATAGGAATCATTGACAACGACTGTTAGCGGGTAGGGTGAAGAATTTTTTTGGGGAGATGCACTTGCTGTGGCCTCTTCTCCGGTGAGAGGAACAGATGAAATTTGAATCGAGGACGCCGATGCAACGGTTGAGGCCGCAAGGTTGCGAAGTGAAAGTGCAAGTTCTACAGGTTGTGCTGTTTGAGGTATGGCAGCAAAGACGAGATCCAGCCGTTCTCCTGCCGCTTCATACGAGGCCTGACTCTCAATGAGTGCAGAAATTTTGTCCTCCATTTGTTTGTTGACCGTTGTTTTATCCGCAATTTCTCTCCGTAAAAAAAGAATGGTACGGACAGTCGGGAGTATTGCATAGAGACCAAAAAGAGAAGCAGCCAGGAATGAAAATATTGTCGCAGAGTATGCTTTAACCTGCGGCTTTTCTGTCGCAACTTTGAATTGTTGTATATATTTTTGCGATTGTGAAAGTTGAGTCATAGTAATCAGCGTTTTTTCCCTGCCTGAGGAAAAGTTGCAACAAACTGAAACTCTATCCCGGTAAGCGGACCTTTTTGAATATCGGACACTTCTGCATTTTGTGTGTATGAACTTTGATTGATGCTGGATAAAAATTGAGAAAAGCCTGCAGTCGTCAGTGCCAAAGCTCTTGCGTTCATACCATCATTATTAAGCGCGAGTGTTTCAAAGTAGACACCGGGAGGGAGGAGTCGTTGAAGCTCTTCGAGAACATCACGTAAAACACCTTGACTGTTGAGCAATGTTTTTATCATGACCATCCGCTCTTGGAGATTTCGAAATTCGGACTCAAAATCACTGTTTGCCTCAATGATCGCTTGTTTTTGCGCAATTTCTTCATTGAGATCAGTAAGCTTTCTATCAAGGCTGAAACGGGAAATGAACGCAAGAAGTACGATGATCTCTGTGGTTATCATGATGTACCGGCCATAGGTTGTTGCCCAGGTAAGGATGCGTCCCCACGGAGAATGTTCGAGATCTCCTTCGCCGAGTAGATTGATGGTGGGAGAAGTTTTGGCAGGCATGATACTAGTATAACCCAGCTATTTCTTTTTGAGAAGTTTAGACAGACGGGATTTGAGTCGGGCGGCCTTATTTGCGTGGATGATTCCTCGTTTTACCGCTTTATCTAGCTTTGTATAAGCCTCGGTGAGTTTTTTTTCTGTGGGTGATTTACGTACCGCACGGATTGTATCCTGCAGTGTTTTGGCAATTGTAGTATTTTGCCGTGATCGTTTTCGGTCGTGTGACAGTTTTTTAATTGCTTGAGCGGTAATCGGCATGGGGCAAAGTATACAAGATTCCCACTGTACGGTCAATGCTGGTACTTTTATAATAGGTGAGCTATGGAGAAAATTTGGAGGGTTCTATCTAAAAGGCAGACAACGGTAGGATCGGCAGCGTTTATTCTTGTCTCCATGGTTGCAGCGTCAAGGATCTTGGGACTCATTCGGGACCGGTTGCTTTCTGCTCGGTTCGCCCCGGATGAGCTTGGAGTATATTTTGCTGCATTTCGACTCCCCAATCTTCTTTTTGAACTTCTCGTGATGGGAGCCTTGACGTCAGCGTTTATCCCTGTTTTTACGAAATACCTTACCCATAACAAGGAAAAAGAAGCATGGAAGATTGCGGCAATTCTTATAAATCTCGGTACAGTCTTGCTCTTGTTGCTCTCTCTTCCTGTTTTTCTCTGGGCAGAGAGTATTTCTCGTTTCTTTGCTCCGGGATTTTCTCCGGAACAAATTAGGCAGATGGCTGCATTTACGCGGTTTATGATCGGGCTCCAGGTACTTCCTCTCCTTATTGGAAATTTTTTTACAGGGATTCTGCAATCCTATAACCTCTTTCTTATTCCGGCAATGGCACCGGTTGTGTATAACATCGGTATCATCATCGGCATTATCGCCCTCACTCCGTTTTTAGGATTATGGGCGCCGGTAGTGGGTGTTGGATTTGGAGCAATACTTTTTATGGTAATTCAGCTTCCACTCCTGGTCCGAATCGGTTATCGCCATACTCTCGACACAAATCCGCAAACGCAGGGCGTAAAAGAAGTGGCGCATCTTATGGGACCGCGCACGCTGGGACTTGCTGTTTCTCAAATTGATACGACCGTAGATTTGATGCTGGCAAGTTTGCTCGGGTCCCGGATGGTTACGATTTTTAACTTTGCTCAACACCTACAACAACTACCCGTTGGACTCTTTGGTGCTACCGTTGCTCAAGCAGCTCTTCCTCTTCTTTCAAAACAACTTGTGCATGGTAATAAAGATGAATTTAAACACACACTCATCCGTGCGGTTCATCAAATTCTCTTTTTTGTCCTTCCCGCATCCGCACTATTTATAGTACTGCGTATTCCTATGGTTCGGTTGGTATTTGGTGCGTCACGGTTTGACTGGGAGGCAACGGTTTTAACCGGCATGACGCTTTCTGCATTTAGTATTTCTCTTTTTGCTCAATCTGTTTCTCATGTGTTTGCGCGGGGGTTTTATGCGCTCTACGACACAAAAACTCCTGTAATGATTGGTATTGCCGCAATTGCAATTAATACTATATTGTCCATTCTCTTTATTACTTGGTTCCAATTGCCCATCTGGTCACTTGGAGTATCGACCTCCATTGCAAGTATTATTAATGTCATTCTTCTTTTTTGGTTTCTTGACCGACGGGTAGGACGATTTTCCCGATGGGACCTCTTCGGTCCGCCTATTAAAATGGCAATTGCGGCCGGGTTAACCGGTATTGCTCTCTATATACCGTTAAAACTTCTCGATCAACTTGTCTTTGACACGACACGGGTGTTAGGGCTCCTGCTTTTAACCGGAGTCAGCGGATTTATCGGACTGTCGACGTATCTTTTTCTCTCTTGGGTTCTTGGAGTTGGCGAGGTGCGGTTCTTCTTGAGTCTCATTAGCCGCGTTAAAAGATTGCGAGTCCTCTTTGAGCCAGCAGGCGAAGTCGTCAACGGCGGCATGGGAGACAAAATGTCCTGATATTTCTTAATATTTATTCGTTGACGCGATAAAGTTTTGCGTCACCCACAGACCGTTCCAATGTAATAGTTCCTGCATTCTCCATATTTATTACCGCGCGGGTAAAATTTTCGTTGGTTTCAAGAAGCTGGGTGAGCCATTGGTTGGGGCGGAGGTCGACGAGAAGATATTCGGCATTCTTGTCAAAATCGAGCCACCAACAGTTTCGTTGTCCACACCGATTATCATCAAAATCATGTTGACGGGGCCACACGAGATATATATATTGCCGATGTGAAACATGGGGGACAAGATTTTGCTGCGTTGCCAGACGAATGTTTTCCGGAATAGTTGCTATAAGTTTACGATTATCTTCCATCCACGGTTCCTCTCTCCAAAATGCTGGTTTTGAAAGTTTATTAAGGGGAAGGTGAAAGAAAAATTGTAGTAAAACAGCAACAACAAGCAATGCGATGGAAATAAATTGAATATTCTTTTTACGGAATCGCGAGAGTGCCTCGAGTGTTCCGAGTGTAAGAATCGGAGCCAGGGTAATGCGGTGGTGCATGAATGGGCTCCACATCCGGGAAAATTCCGGACCGGTGACAAAATACTGTGCAAGATCAAATAACATTGCAAGCATTGCTCCGGGGGAAAGAAGGGGTAAGAAAGAAAACCAAGAGAGAGAATAGAGCCACACTTGTCTTTTTTCAGAGTTATCGAAGAATTGCCGAGCAATTTCGATTGGGTTAGTCGAAATCTGTGGCCAGTACTGGAACGGATAAAACAAGGTGATTATTTTTGAAGAGAGAAGACTGGCGGCAATACCGCCAAATATAAAAATTGGTTTCTTATATATGAATCCAAACGAAGCAAGAAGTATCCCCATGTTTTCTTGTGTGGCAAGCATAAGAATGAGTGTGATTGCAGCAAGTGTTTTCTTTTTTGTCTCAAAAAAATAGAGAAACCAGACGGCCAATCCAACCCCAATAACGACAGGATGAAAATCAAAAAATATTGCGTACTGAATTCCGTAAAAAAGACTATAGAGAAACGCAACGACGAAAGAGGTAAACGGTGAAAATTTTCTCAGGAGAGAAAGTTTATAGATGGCAACGACAGAAAGACTTATCCAAAATGCCTGGAATAGTAAAAGAATTCTCACGTCATTCCAGAGGAAGTAGAGGGGAGACAAAAAGGGGAGTGTGAGAGTTAAGTGATCACCTAAAATAAATCTGTCTTTTATTGTATTAAACGGGGATAAAAATCGGGAATACTGCCAAACCGCCTGATCGTAGAGTCCAAGATCAAATCCGCCCGACTCAAAACGCACGTGGCGGATTATAGAGAGAGCCGCATATGCAATGGAAAGAAAAAAAATAGCGATCACTTTATTTCGAAATTTCTATAATTGCGATGCTTTGGGCAGCCATGAATACGTCTCGTTTGAGCGTTCCGTCAGTAACGACTTCAGTAAAGCGCACGTCTCTTCCAAAAAGGAATCGCTCCCGCCATGAATACGATCCCGGGTCAAGGTTAGTAAGTGTTACGGGAACATTTTCACTATGTGATCCTCCCTCATCAAAATTTACAAGCAACACGCGAATCGTGCTATTTCGGGAACTCGCAAATCCGGTTACCCAACTGCCTTCTCCTGTAAGAAGAAGTCGTTTACCTGTCATTGCGTCAATGAAATTAAAGACAGAGTAGCGGGGTTTAGGTTTCGTACCATTATCCTCGTGGGTAATAAGTCCCCATCCGGATCCGTCTTCTTGGTTGGGGCCGTCTTTGAGTTGAAATGAAAAGAGATGTTGGGGCCTTCCTGAAATTAGCTGTCGGATAACAGCCGCTGTGTGAGCAGCTGCATAGGTTGTCCCATACCGTTTGTCTTTTCCGCCAGTAAATCCGAATTCAGTAATGAGTTTTGGTATAAGGGTAAAGTTTGGGTAAGGAAGGAGCCATGAAATAATGTCGCGCTGGTCTTTATTAAACCGAGTGGGATTTTCCAAATATGAGTGCCACGAAAGAAAATCCACTCTGTTGCCGCTTTGGACGAGTGCGAGAATCCAATTTTTGTATAATCCTGTGGTTCCGGGTCCTCCCAGGAAAAATCGATTGACGCTTGTTGCGTTATTGGCGCCAATACTTGCATATCTATAGAGCGTAATATAGTCGGAGACAGACCATTTACCAAATTGTGCAAGATCCGGCTCGTTCCACACTTCATAAAAGACACCTGTGATATTGCGTTGATTTTTACCGCTGTAGTGTTCAATAGTTTTTTGAACCACAAGCGACCACTCATCCCAATTTTCCGGGGGACTAGTGATATTTCCATCTTTGGCAATTGGTGCCGGCATGAATGATAGTGATAGAAGCGGTTTTGCGCCTGTTTGACTAATTGTGTCGATAGCAGCGTCGAGCCGTGACCAATCAAAAGCGAGACTTCCATCTGATCGTGTGACAACATTGTAGTGATCATAGATGTGATCGAGTCGGATGAGTCGTGGTTTAAGTGCGCGTACTTCACTTACCACAGGAGCGAGCATATCCGTAGACTCTTCGCCTCCCTGGGCAAAAGCGTGAAAAAATGTTGTATCGATATCTTCAAGCGTTGTTTTAGTATCAACAATGATGTTGGCTGGAGTTCCGAGCGCACGTATTAGGAGAGATACAGTTTGGTAGGAAACGAGAAGGAGGAAGGGAAGAAAGAAAATAATCGCAATAAGCGAAATAATACTTGTGGTTTTTGGTGATACCCGTCGTTCAAGAAAGTTTGCCATAACGGGAGAGGACTCCACTTAGTAAGAGTAAGAAGCCGAGGGAAAGGAGGAAAATTGTTGTTTCAACAGTTCCGGCAACAGGAGTGGCGCTATCTGTTGACGCTTCGTTCCCACCTCCTGCAGCAACGATAAATGACGTAGATGATGTTTGCGTTTGGCCGCTTACCGGATCAATCGCACTAGCCACCACGCTATGGGTACCATCAACAAGAGGAATGGTTGGAGTGTATGACCAATTACCATTTGCATCAGCGGTAACGGTTACCGTAACGGGGTTAGAGCGAATAACGAGGGTTACTGTTGACCCCGGTGGAGCTTTACCGGTAATAGTAGGTAATTCGTCAGCAACGCTCTCATTCTTTTCCGGCGCTATAATAAGGACTGCAGATGAGCTTGCATCACCAGATTGCGTACTTTCTTCTTCGTCAGAAAGCGTCGGGGTAGGAAGAGGGACTGTTGTTTCCTGACTTCCACCTGTAATAGTTACTCTGGCTGGTGTTGTTCCCACAAGCACATTTGCACTCTCTTCGCCAAGACCTCCGACAAAGGTAGTGGAAGCAAAACGAACAGATACAGGTGCTTCTGTTGCAGCGAGTGCTTTAAAACGGACGACTGCGGCGGTTCCGATTCCTGTAATTGGTTGAGATGTATTTGGTGCACCAACCGCAATTGATGCAGTACCGGAATCAACACTCCCGGAGGTAAGTATGTTTGGGAATAGTTGGCCATTGGTTATACTTTCAGCTTGAAGTTTTTCAGGGTCAAAGGAGAGGGCAATTTCAGCCGTGACGACCTGGTTTTCTCCAGTATCAATTCGTACATCGATACTAAAGGATTCGCCGGTCGTTGTTTCAACCGTTGCAGGGAGTAGGGAGAGGGTTGTTGCGGGGGTTGCGCGTTTCCGCAGTTCCTGCTGTTGAGAAACGAGAAATACCGTTACCGGAATAGCAAGAAGCACTAGAATAGCAACAATAATGAGTATCACTCGTTTCATTACTTCTCTATTATGGCCAAATGCACCCCCCTTGGCAATACCTTACCCCTTGACAAATATTAGCACTCTGTATATATTAGTGCTAACTCTATGGATCCGACACAAAATTTGACCCAACGACAGATTCATATACTCAAAGCAATTATTGAGGAATACATCAATAGTGCCGAACCGGTCGGATCTGAAACACTCGAGAAAAAGTATAATTTTGATGTGTCACCGGCAACGATCCGTAATGAAATGGTTCGTTTAACTGACCTTGGGCTTTTAAAACAGCCGCATACCTCTGCAGGAAGATCACCAACGACCATTGCCTTAAAATATTACGTCGGCAATCTCATGAAAACAAAAGACATGTCGGTCGCAGAAGAAGTTGCTGTCAAAGAGAAAATTTGGGACTATCGGCAAGAGGTCGACAAACTTCTTCGCGAAGCTACAAAAACTTTGGCAGACAAAACCAAAGCATTAGCTCTCACAGCAACCAATGAGGGTGATCTGTATTATGCAGGAACTGCCAATATATTAGAAATGCCTGAGTTTTATGATTACGAACTCACCCACGACCTTTTAGCATCATTGGATCAGTTTGATTTTTGGTGGAAAGTGCTTGCTGCCCATGAAGATCCGTTTTATATATTAGTTGGTGAAGGTCCGATGTCGCATGGAGCTCTTTCACAATGTAGTTTTGTCTATCATAAATTTTCTACCCCGCACGTATCCGGCGCAATTGGAGTCGTTGGGCCTTCCAGACTCGATTTCTCCACAGTTATTCCGGTTGTTCGGTATATGGGCGGTCTGATTCGGCAATTGGGGAGCAATTGGTAAGATGAAAAAGAAAATTGTTGATGACTGGAAGACAAAATATGTACGGGCGTTAGCGGATTATCAAAATCTGGAGAAGCGTACATGGAACGAAAAAGAGGAATCGCGGCGATTTGCGATACAAATTTTTTTAGAGCGACTGTTACCGGTAGTTGACACATTTGAACGGGCAACGAAGCATATTAATGATCAGGGCTTAACACTCGCACAAAAAGAACTCGAAGCGGTTTTAGCTGAATTTGGAGTAACGAAAATTAAAACAGCCGGGCGTGAATTTAATCCGCATGAGATGGAATGTATTGAAGTTACGACAGGTGAAGAAAATAAAGTTGTTGAAGAGTTGCAGTCCGGATACAAATTGCATGAAAAGATATTACGAGTTGCAAAAGTAAAAGTTGGTACGGAGGTATAAACATATGGCTAAAATAATCGGTATTGATCTTGGAACAACAAATTCATGTGTTGCGGTGATGGAGGGTGGATCTCCTAAGGTCATTCACTCTGCTGAAGGCCGCAATGTTATCCCGTCGGTCGTTGATCCGATTAAAAATATCGTGGGAGATGTCGCAAAACGTCAGATGGTGTTAAACCCCAAATCAACAGTATTTTCCATTAAGAGACTCGTGGGAAGAAAGTTTACGGATAAAAGCGTCCAATTTGACATGAAGTGGCTCCCGTATACGATTAAATCCGGTAAAAACGAGATGGCGGTTGTTGAAGTGGAAGGCCGACAATTTACCCCACAGGAAATTTCCGCAAAAATTTTAAGCAAAATTAAAGCAGATGCAGAAAAATACCTCGGTGAACCGGTAAAACAGGCCGTCATTACGGTGCCTGCTTACTTTGACGACAGTCAACGCCAGGCTACCAAACAAGCAGGTGAAATTGCGGGTCTTGAGGTCATGCGGATTCTCAATGAACCGACTGCCGCGTCTCTTGCCTACGGACTTGATAAGAAAAACGCCCACACGATCGCTGTCTATGATTTGGGCGGAGGAACATTTGACATTTCCATTTTAGAGCTTGGCGAAGGCGTCTATGAAGTTAAAGCAACAAATGGTGATACACACCTTGGTGGAGATGATTTTGACAAAGTAATTTTAGACTGGCTTGCAGAAGAATTTAAAAAAGAGCATAATGTTGATCTTCGAAAAGATCCGCAGGCACTTCAGCGACTCCGTGACGGAGCAGAGAAAGCAAAAATTGAACTCTCAAGTTCAACAGAGGCAGAAATAAACCTGCCGTTTATTACTCAAGGGAAAGAAGGGCCATTGCATCTTGTCGTAAAACTTAACAGAGCAAAACTCGAAAGCTTAGTTGGTGATCTAATAACTAAATCAATTGAACCGGTCAAAAAGTGTTTGGCTGATGGCAAAAAGAACACAAGCGACATTGATGAAATAGTTATGGTCGGCGGCATGACGAGAATGCCCAAAGTTATTGAAGTTGTCAAAAACTTCTTTGGCAAAGATCCCAATCGATCAGTTAATCCCGATGAAGTGGTTGCCGTGGGAGCAGCAGTACAGGCAGGTGTTCTTGCAGGGGACGTTAAAGACGTGGTTCTTCTTGATGTAACACCGTTAACGTTGGGAGTTGAGACTTTAGGAAGCGTTTCAACGCCATTAATTCAAAGAAATACAACGGTTCCTACAAGTAAAGCCGAAATTTTTTCAACAGCGGCTGATAATCAAACATCAGTCGAAATTAATGTACTTCAAGGGGAGAGACCGATGGCAGCTGATAATAAATCTCTCGGTCGCTTCATCCTTTCCGGCATTCCTCCGGCACCTCGGGGGGTACCACAAGTGGAAGTGACCTTTGATATTGATGCCTCAGGCATCCTTGCCGTCACAGCAAAAGATAAGGCAACAGGGAAGACAAATACTATTAAAATTACAGGTTCGACGGGACTATCCAAAGACGAAGTCGAAAAAATGAGGAAAGAAGCAGAAGAGCACGCAAGTGAAGATTCTGCAAAGAAAGAGAAGATAGAAGCGAGAAATAAAGCGGACAACATGATCTATGTGGCCGAAAAAACTCTTAAAGACGCAGGCGACAAAGCCAAACCAGAGGATAAGACCGCAATTGAAGAAAAAGTGAAAGCCTTGAAAGATATTCTTGAGTCGGGAAGCAAAGAAGACCTGGAAACCAAAACAAGTGAACTTTCCGACGCAGTCCAAAAAATTGGAGCTAGTATGTACCAAGGTCAGCAAGGACAAGATCAACCTGTTGATGATGGGCAGAAGTCCGGCAAAGCCGGATCCGCCCCTGGCGGAAAAGATGAGAAGAAAGTAGAGGAAGGGGAAGTGGTGAGCTAACAATGAATAAGAAAAGTAAACAATTCAATATTGAGCTATTTGTTGTCTGCGATTATGCTATGTTTTCGCAAGATGGAAAGTTATCACTGCTTGGAATTTTCGATAGAATCTTTACCAAAACATTACCCGCCAATCATCCAAGAATGATCGTTGCAGCCACGTTAGTTGGTAATGGCAATGAAGAATGCAAGGTCAATATAGAATTCATTGCGCCTGATGGTAGTTTGGTAATGCAAAATCAATCGCCATCAATGATGGTAAAATTGGGACCAAATGGAAAAGGGAATGTTATTAGTGAAATAGTTGGATTTCCAATACAAACAACAGGGCAGTATAAAATCCGCATGCTCATAAATGGAGAATCGAGACGAGAGATCCCCCTCTATGCGCAGAAGGTAGTAGTTAATGAAGGCTTTGGAAAACAACCCAATTGATCAATATTTACGTGCTACGCTGGATACAGAGACCGCAATAGGTGAGCAGGTGACATGGACATTCCCTTTTCCAAGCATATGCTTTAGTGAAGATGATGTAAGTTGGCCCCTAATAGGTGCACCTCTAGTAGTAGACGAAGAGAACTTAAATCGTTATAGTACTTATTCTGATGGTAATGATGGATACTTCATCTACAAAAGAACAGAATTAGGATCCCCAGAACCGCTATATCAGGTCGTTGCAACTTATATTGGTAGAAGAATAGGCGTATCCATTGCACAGTCGGCCATGATGTTGTCGAGAAATTATCAAGGCAACTTTATTTTAGGAAAAGTTTCTCATTGTCCTTCTATGAAAATGAAGCCTTTAGCCGGGAACGATGATATTCCTGATGTAAACTTATTAAAACAGTTAAATCCATCCATATTGACAGGAGACGGTGTTTTAAGAGCAGCTTTGCGTGACAGAGATCATCGTTGGAGTCATGTTATGGTTGGGACAATGACCGATGCGATTCCCTATACTTACGATCATGGTCGTAGCTTTTCAAATGCCGGTAACGATTGGGACGAAAAAAGCTTGTTGAACAGTAGTGTCGGATCATATTTTTGGGAGATACGGATGGAACGCCAAGAACTTTTATCTTATATACACAGATTTATAAAAATTCCTAATTGGGAAATTACAGCTGCCTGCCTTGCTCCCGCATTTTTTCTACAAAGATTTCATATTGCTAACAAGACTTTTTATTTAAAGCGCGCTTCTCAGATGGCATCCTTTCTGATAGCGTGCAAAAAGACCCTAGAACATGATGTCATGACTTATTATGATGGTCTAGTGAGGACAGTTTCTTATGGCTAATAAAAGAGATTATTACGAAATATTAGGAGTATCCAAGAGTTCTTCGCTTGATGAGATAAAGAAGGCGTATAGGAAGTTGGCTCTCGAGTGGCATCCGGACAGGAACAAAAAGCCGGAGGCAAATGAGAAGTTTAAGGAAATAAACGAAGCATACGCCGTGCTTTCAAATCCAAACAAAAAACAGCAATATGACCAATTTGGTCATGCCCCTTTCGCCCCCGGAGGCGGGGGCTACGGCGGGCGGCCGCAACAGGGTCCGTTTACCTACACCTATTATACAGACGGAGGCCAGGAGGGTGGATTTCCATTTGGCTCTGATTTTATCGATCCATTTGAAATTTTTGAACAATTTTTCGGCGGGGGATTTGGTCGTTCGGCAGGCTCACGATCTCGTCGGGAGGCCTATCAAATTACGATTGACTTCATGGATGCGATGAAGGGGGTAACGAAAGAAGTTCACCTTCCCAACGGCAGAAAAACAATTAAAATTCCAGCTGGCGTTGATACAGGATCGCGTATTCGCTTCGACGATTTCGATCTGGTTATTGAGGTTCGTCCCGATCGACGTTTTAGGAGAGAGGGAGACGACCTTATCATCGAACAAGAAATTCCCTATTCTTTGGCAGCGCTGGGTGGAAACATTGACGTGCCCACGATTGATGGGGATGTAAAACTTCGGATTCAACCAGGCACCCAGCCAGGAACACTCATCCGTCTTCGCAGCAAAGGTACTCCTCACGTACGCGCCTCCGGCCCGCTTCGCAGCGAGGCGAGCCGCGGCGACCAATACGTCCGCATTCAACTGATAGTTCCCACCCATCTCTCTCGTAGACAGCGAGAGCTTCTCGAAGAATTGGAAATTTGACATAAAGACATATTTATGTCATAGTAAATTCACTATGCAGCTTGTAAGGACAACACTGAGACTCCGAAAAGATTTAAAAAAGGCTCTTGAGCGATTAACGGTGGAACATGACACCAGTTTACAGCGTATTTTCCATGAAGCGCTTGAGATGTATGTAGCGGGGAAAACTAAGCGTAAAGCCAAGCGCATTGTCTTTCATACGCACGATTTAGGGGAACCACTTGATAACCTCACAAGAGCAGATTTCTATCCAGGGCCGCATGTTAGTTGACAGTAATATCATTGTTTACGCCATTAATACCTCTTCTCCAAAACACAAAAGAGCACAGGAGTTTTGTCAGCAAAAGAAATCTAACCTTGTTGTTACTCATCAAAATGTACTCGAGTCGTTACGAGTGCTCACCCATCCAAAATTTTCTCATCCCATGGCCGCCAGAAGCGCTCTTCGCGCTGTCAATGCTATCGTTTCTGCGTTTTCATTGATTACGCCGCTCTATGAAACACTAGAAATAACCCAGATGTTTATGAAAGAGCATTCGCTTGTTGCAGACAAAATATTCGATGCGTACCTTGTAGCAACGATGCTTACCCATGGCATAACCGAGATTGCAACAGATAACGAGCGGGATTTTGCACTATACCGAGGCATCAAAGTAGTTAACCCTTTTCGAACGAGAGGGAATTAGAAATGCGTTACCGTTTAGTTAAACCAACCCCAGTGAAACGAGTAACGAATCCAATTCTTTTATAAAATTGATTTGGATAGGTTCCCTCTTCTGTAGAAATAGAATGTACGATGTTACCCATTTGTTGCGACTGATGAACCGCATATAGCGTGGCAAGTTTGCCGAATCCACCCCCTCGTTCCGTTTGTAGTGACCCAACATTCGAAATATAGCCAACGCCTTCAAAACTATGTAATAGCGAGGTGGCAACCGGCTGTTTTTCATCATAAACAGTAAAATATTGAACCCTGTTTGACGTACTAAATTTCAACCAAGCCTGCCGATAATTTTCAAGGTAATCCTTTACTGATCCATATGGGTTTTGAGGGTCGTTGGGCTGTAAAGAAGCATCCCATGTAGATAGAAAAACCTCGAGTGCCTTTTGATCCTCAACTTTTCTTACTGAGGAAAAACGTGATTGATCAACAGGAGTCCCTTCAAAAAACATCCAGCTATCTTCCCATGTTCGCGTGTAGCCATGCTCTATAAATTTTTCCAATTCTTCTATCAAAGGTGAGCTATTTTCAAAATATAGTATAGGAGATTTACCAAAAGCATGAAACTGATACTCTAATTCAGCGAATTCTTCATTAGATAGCATCCTGTTTATTAAAGCAAAATTACAATAGGGAGCGGCATTTTTTCCGTATGTGAAACTGTTGCGAACGGAAGTGTAATGAGTTCGTCAAACTCAACCCCCGTCTGAAGCCGTTGATATATGGCTAAAAAATCGTAATTAGTCAAGGTAGCCTCTTTTCCTATATTAGCAGTTTTGGCTTTAGGATCTCCTGATTCATGTATTGTCATTACCAAGGATTATATGAGCGAGGAGTTGTAAAATCAAATGGGCTTGACAGGGCACCAAAAGGTACTATAATAGTACCATATGGATACCATTTCATCTGCAACCGTCAAGGTAAATCTTCCCACAGGTATTTTGCGCAATACCAAGAGTGAAGCAAACAGGATTGGTATTTCAGTCCAAGATTTCATTCGTATGCTTTTATCTACGTATTTTGCCCGTTCCGGGTCTATCCGCGCGATCTCTCGCGATGAGGAACTCTTTGATCGCGCACAAAGCGAGATTGCCAAAGGGCAATATACCCGTGTGACTTCAGCAAAAAAACTCCGCCAATATCTCGACTCTCTCGACCAATAATCTCCGCGGAAAATGGTAAGAAAGCAGCTTGCTCTTTTCCAAACAAATCCCGTTCATCCGTCGCTCCGACTTCATAAAATCGGAAGTCGTCAATTTTGGTCAATATCTGTTGATAAAAGTATTCGCATTTTAATTCTCTTTGAAAAAGATAGGATTTGGGTATACCACATCGGGAAGCATGAAGATGTGTATTAAATTATTGCAAGAACTTGATGTCTAATATATAATAGGGTTTGTTGAATGAGAAGAAGGTGGGGATACCCGCCTTTTTTTATAAGTGAATACCCGCCGCAATTTACTTTGCGCCTCAAGTCGCTTGCTATTCGCAGGCGGCGCAAAGAGCATTTGCTGGCGGGTACAGAGACCGCTAGCCGTTTCATTAAGAAATGAAGCCGGCTGCGGATACTAGTATGCCAGCAATCGTAAGATCAGAATTTGCATTAGCGTTAAATCAAGTCGCCACAGAGCGTGGGATTGACCCCACTGTGGTCTTGGAGACCATTAAAGCCGCAATTCTAGCAGCGTACCGCAAAGATTACGGGATTGAAGAGCTTGAACTATTGACTGTTGAACTTAACCCCGACTCAGGTGAAGCTAAAATCCTCAAAGACGGAAAAGACATTACTCCCCCGGGATTTGGTCGTATTGCCGCACAAACAGCCAAACAAGTCATTCTCCAGCGTATTCGAGAGGCTGAAAAGCAGGCAGTATTAACCGACTACCAAACCAAAGTCGGAACGATTGTTTCCGGTATGGTGCTTCGCTTCGATGGTCCGACAGTTATTGTCGAGATTGGTCGAGCTCAGGCAGTCATGCCTCCGCAAGAACAAAATCCGGCAGAGCGCTATCACCTCAACCAGCGCCTTACCTTCTATATAGAAGGAATACGAGAAACCATGCGCGGAAGCGAAATTATCGTTTCCCGTGCTCACAAAGGACTTGTTGAAGGCCTCTTTAAACGCGAAGTTCCTGAGGTTAGTCAAGGGTCAGTAGAACTTAGAGTTGTTGCCCGGGAAGCCGGCGGAAGAACCAAAGTTGCAGTATTTTCCAATCAACCAGGGGTTGATCCTGTTGGTTCTTGTGTCGGGCAGAAAGGTGTCCGGGTCCAGGCTGTTATCGGTGAACTTGGCAATAATGAAAAAGTTGATATTATCCAGTGGAGTGATGATGCAAAACAGTTTATTATGGCGGCACTGGCTCCTGCAAAAGACCTCGAAGTTGTTTTAGACGAAAAGAAAAAATCAGCAGAAGTATTAGCTCCGGACGACCAACTTTCGCTTGCTATTGGCCGTGACGGACAAAATGTGCGGCTTGCTGCAAAACTTACAGGCTGGAAAATTGATATTAAAGGCAAGAGTGTACCGGTTGAATCCACACCTCAAGCGGTATGAAACAGTATGTTGAAAACAAAGATACAGCGTCCTCCTGTCGTTGCCGTTCTCGGGCACGTTGACCACGGAAAAACAACTCTCCTTGACCATATTAGAAAATCAAATGTTGCAGCTAGGGAGCATGGGGGCATTACCCAACATATCGGCGCCTACCAAATTACTCTTAAAGATCGGAAAATTACCTTTATTGATACTCCGGGTCACGAGGCTTTTGCCAAAATGCGATCTCGGGGAGCGGTGGCTTCTGATATAGCTATTTTAGTTGTCGCAGCAGACGACTCAGTAAAGCCCCAAACAGTTGAGTCAATTACGCAAATTAAGGCTGCAGGGGTGCCAATTATCGTTGCCATCAATAAAATTGACTTACCGGGAGCAAATGTCGATAAGGTGAAATCAGATTTAGCTAAGGTAGGGGTGCAAGTTGAAGGGTTTGGCGGAGATATTCCCTTTACCCAGCTTTCGGCAAAAACAGGAAAAGGGATACCGGAACTTTTGGATCTTATTCTCCTTGTTTCCGAGATGAATGACCTTAAGAGTGATTCAAAAGCTCCATTTGAATCTGTGATTATTGAAACAAAAATCGATAAGGGCAAAGGTCTTGTTGCAACCCTCATTGTTAAACAAGGATCGTTAGCAGTCGGAACACCTCTTTTTGAAGGAGCAAAAAACATTGGTCGGGTAAGAGCGCTTATTAACGAAAAAGGAGAAAGACTCGATGTGCTTAACCCCGGTGATCCTGCAGAAGTTTTAGGTTTTTCTAAACTTCCTTCTATCGGAGCTTTGGTTCATGAATCCGCGCAGGCAGAAAAACAAATACTTCAGGCTCAAGTACCCGCAAGAGACCTCGCCGGATTTATGGCAGCGATGGCAGAGGCAGATAAAAAGAAGCTGACAATTCTCTTAAAAGCTGATACAGCAGGTTCCCTTGAAGCAATTGTTGCCTCACTACCAAAAGATCGTGTTGTTATTGTGCGACGGGATTTGGGAGACATAACAGAAGCGGATATTTTAGACGCAAAATCAAGTAAGGCATTCGTTGTCGGGTTTAACGTCAAAGCGGCACCTTCGATTGAAAAGCTTGCCCGCACGGAAAAAGTCGTCTATAGAACATACACGATTATCTATGAGCTTCTTAAAGAGTTAGGAGATGTTGTTGAAGGTCTTGAAGAAATTCTTGCTCCGGAAAGAGAGCTTGGAATAGGTCAAATTATTGCAGAGTTTCCCTATGAAAATTTACGTGTTGCCGGTACAAAAGTTCTTTCTGGAAGACTCGCCCGCGGGGACACAGTCAAAATCGTGCGTAAAGAGGAAGAAGTAGCCCGGGGAAAGATCAAATCTATGAAAAAAGTTAAAGAAGAAGTCAATAAAGTGGAAGAAGGGGCGGATTGTGGCATTTTGTTCGATAAAAAAGTTGACTTTGAGCTTGGTGATGCTATAATCGCGGTCACGATCTAGAGCTATAGAACACTGTATGGGAGCGCTCAAAGTTTTATATCATGAGGGTTGGGAGGCAATTATCGTTGAGGAAGGTGAAGTTTTAAAATTTTGGAAAAACGTAGATTTGCCAAATAAAGAAACAGTATTTGCATTAGTTCATCAACATGATGTGCCTGGAGAAGTTAATATAAGAGTTGAATTATCAGAAGGCGGACACAGAGAGGCTCATGTTTATCATGGCAGACTTGGTGAGGGTGGTGTTGTAGATTTTGGTACTCCTGGCATTGGAGTGACCATTGCTCATGAGGCTGGTCGGAGAAAATAAGAGGTGAGTATGGATACTCAAACAGACTTGACAAAAATTAAAGAGCTTTTAGATAAGGTGCAGGAAGTCCTTATCGTTACGCATGATAATCCGACGTTTGACAGTATCGGAAGCTCTCTTGCTCTCTCTCTAGGGCTTTCAGGACTCGGAAAAAAAGTAACCGTTGCCTGTATAGATCCTGTCACAGTTTCACTTTCTAGTTTTGTGGGGGTTAATAAAATTACCACAGACCTCGCCAAAAAGAATTTCATTATCTCTCTTGATTACGTTGACGGCTCCATTGAAAAAGTCAGTTATAATATTGAAGGCAATAAATTTAACCTCGTCATCGAACCCAGACCGGGATTTCCGTCGTTTTCTCCCGACAAAGTGAACTATTCCTACGCTGGTGGCAACGCTGATGTTATTATTGCCGTTGACACAATTCATTTGGGAGGATTGGGAAAGCTCTATGAAGAAAACAAAGAGCTTTTTGCAGGAAAACCAATGGTTAACGTTGACTATCACCCGAATAACAGCCATTTCGGCGCTCATAACGTTGTTGACCATAGCGCCTCATCGACAGCGGAACTTGTCGCAGAGCTTCTCTCAACACTTGGGGCACCATTAACAGCTGATATTGCAACTAATCTTTTAAACGCCGTATACGGAGCGACTGATAATTTTCAAAAAACAACAATTAGTGCTGGTTCATTTGAACTTGCTGCAGTATGCCTTAAAGCCGGTGGGAAAAGATTTACTAAGTCTCTTGCCGGTGAAGAAACGCCGTCAATTGAGACTGTAAAAGATATTCCTGTTGCACCCCGTTCGACAAGCTCAGGGCAGGCACCTGCTGATTGGCTCAAGCCCAAAATTTTCAAAAGTTCTAACCTCATTTAACTCTATTTTGTCGTGAAGGTAAATATTTCTGTTTGGACAGAATCCAGCGTGATTTGGTATGAGTAGGTCGTTTTTGGAGAGAGCGCAGAGAGACGAACTGTGTGAGAGGTTTGCGGTTGAGCGTTTACAACGACGGTGTTTTTTAGAGTAGTTGTCCAATAGGTGAGCGAGGCCGCAACGGGTTTTTGGGTGGTGAAGGTGATATATACCTCGGTTGGGGAGATTGTGCGGACAACTGGTTTGCCTACGAGGCCTCGCGCCTGGGATTCCAACTGTTGCTGTTCTTGAATACTTTTGACTGTAATAAATAATCCTCCTGTAATAATGACAATGAGAAAAATAGGCAGAAGTATTGCATAGGCAGAAGGAAGCGGGATATGCCATGTTTTAAAAAATGAAAGTTTAACAGATTGAGCGCGTTTGAACCTCTTTAAGTTTCCGTTTGGGAACCAATTACCACCACATGTTTCGCAGCGGAAGACAGTGACATCGTCTGGTACACTTTCACTTCGAAAACGAACGAGAACGGTTTGATCTTTTGGACACAATCTGGAATTCGGATTTCTTATTGTGTTGGCAGTATGGGGTAAGGCAGCAAGGTCGGATTGTTGAAGAAAATTCGTTTCACTCTGATCCGTCCATACCCCGCCACAATATGAGCACGCATCGAGCTTCACCTTCGGTGTCGTCCCGAGGGTAATGACCATCATATCGCGCAAGCAATCCGGACAGTTCATGATTTTAGTGTAACAGGAATGAAAAAAATCTTGTAGAATTGCTGTAAGTCTGATAATGTAAAACTAGATATCCGGCCGGTCATCAAATTTTACATTTATGAAGACAAAAGAGTTCATTTCTAAAGCGACAGACGGACTTATTGGAAGCGCGGTGAACGGCGTTTTGTGGTATCTCTTCCTTGTTGGTGCAAGCTTTGGTAAATCAAAAACGAGTTATGGAATGCATAAGGCATTTCGTGAAGCAGACGAGGCACTAAATGAATTTAATTATGACACCTTTAAACATGTTCTTTCCTATTTACGACGGCTCAAGCTTATTGAGAAAAAGAAAACGTACACGGGGTTTGAAATTGAGGTAACAAAACTTGGAAAAGAACGGCTCGCACAGACTATTCCCAAGTACATGGAGCAGCGACCATGGGACGGACACCTCTATGTAATCTCGTACGACATTCCTGAATCTCGCCATCACTCCCGAAATACACTTCGCGATTATCTCAAGCGCATCGGGTGTGCGCGTCTTCAAGAAAGCTTGTGGATGACTCCCTACAATCCGCGCGTTATTCTTGATGAGTTTATGGAAGAGCATGGTATTGCGGGAACAATGTTAATTTCAAAATTGGGTAAAGACGGTGCAATTGGTGAAGAAGACCTGCCTTCGCTTCTTGAGCGTGTGTACCAATTGAAAAAGCTAAACGAAAGGTACAAAGATTTTCTTTCGAATCTCAGAAATAGACGAATGAATGTATTTCAGGTAGCAGTGAAGTATCAAAGCATTCTGAAAGATGATTCACAGCTTCCTTTTGCGTTGCTCCCAAAGGATTGGTTGGGAGATAGAGCGTATACGGAGTTCAGAAATTATGTAAAATTATACAACCGGCCGGTTGTCTAGTTTTACATTTGGTGAACAATTTTTCCATTTATCGGGGTTTCTTTGGCATCTTTGCCTGTAGTTTTTCCGGTGGGAATTCTTTTTTCTGACCCGTGAGTCCATTGATGACGTCCATGCTGGCTTCCGGTCCAAGCAGACTTAAAAGTGAAGCAAACATAGCTTTTGTGGGATCCTCACCAGCCCGAACAAGTGCACCAACTGCTAAATCATCACCTACTTTTTGTTCCGGGTCTTTTGAATAACTTTTGTCTTGCATTGCTTGTGCGACAGCGCCAAAAATTCCCGTTATTGGCCCCAGAGGCCCTTGTTCAGGGTCGTCATAGAGTTTGCCGGAAAGGGCTTCATGTGCTTCGATAATATGTCCTTTTGCTCGAAGCGCCCCGGCCACCCGACTTCGAAAAGCTGAAACGGATTCGTCTTTGTCGCGCTTGAGCCCGACGATGTTAGCTCTTTCTTGAAGAAAAAAGTCAGTTTCTTTCTGTTCTTGTATTTTTTCTAGTTTTGCCATACTATTCTCCTTTCGGATTGATCTGACGGGAAGTATACCTCTCTCTCTACTCCGTCAAGTCCATAGGCTTTTGAGATTAGCGGTTCTTGTAAATCAAAGGCAAATGGTGTATACTTAGATTCTTGGAGCAAAGATGTGCTCCATTTTTACTAGCCTCTATGCCAGGTAGTGAATTCGCGCAAGATGCGAACCTACATGGGTATACGTAAAGCTAATATTTTGGAAAAGGAAAAGTTTTTTAAATAGTAATGTCCGTTTTCGCATCTTTGAAAAAGATGCAAACGCGAATCTACTACCTGGTATGGCCACGAAGAAAAAAACCGCGAAGGGTAAAGTCGAAAAAAAGGCAAAACCCAAAGCAACAAAGGTAATAAAAAAAACCACCGGGAAGAAAAAAGTCTTGGTTTCAACAGTGACGGTTCCCAGTGAGGAAAAATTAGATATAATTAAACAGTTTCAGGTAAAAGAAGGAGATACGGGAAGTCCTGAAGTTCAGGTTGCACTCCTTACCAAACGCATTGAAAAGCTTGTCGGACATCTAAAAATAAATCCGTCCGATAATCATTCACGAAGAGGGCTTTTGGGACTCGTCAGTAAGAGGAGACGCCTCCTTCACTATTTAGAAGAAAAAAATCAAAAAAGATACAAAGAAATTAGTCAGAAATTAGGACTAGGAAAGTAATGGTTTCCACGATGAAGTTAATTAAAAAATCCGTTGAGATAGGCGGAAGAACCCTCTCACTTGAAGCCGGCCGATTCGCAGAGCAAGCAACTGCGTCAATCGTCGCTCAATACGGCGACACAATGGTGTTGGCTGCAGTCACCGCGTCAGGTCACGAAACCACACTTGATTATTTCCCTCTTTCGGTTGAATACGTCGAAAGGCTCTACGCAGGGGGAAGGATTAAAGGATCACGGTGGGTGAAACGTGAAGGAAGACCGTCAGATGATGCAATTTTATCCGGTCGGCTTGTCGATCGATCTATTCGACCGCTTTTCCCTAAATCATACAAACACGATGTCCAGGTTGTTATAACAACACTCTCCATTGACGGTGAAAATGATCCCGACGTATTAGGTCTCGTTGCAGCCTCGGCTGCACTTGCAATTTCTCCTATTCCCTGGGAAGGGCCGGTTGCGGCAGTCCGCATGGGATACATTAAAGAACAAGATAATGGGAAAGGCCAGCTCATTATTAATCCTACAGTAACAGAGCAGGCTTTGTCGGAATTTGACGTTGTTGTTTCTTCAACTCTCGATCGGGTGATGATGCTTGAGGGAGGATTTTGTGAGACGGGTGAAGATCTCGTTTTAGAATCTATTAAATCTGCAAAAAATGAGAATAAGAAAATTATTTCTGTAATTGCCCAACTCGTTAAAGAAGTCGGAAAACCAAAAATTAAAGCACCTGAACCAGAAGAAAAAACAACACTCAAAGATTTTATCCTCAAAAACTATAAGAAACAAATGGAAGATGTTTTCACAAAACATGCAGCAAAGGAATCCGGAAGTGAAGACGTGCAAGCGCTTGCAGTAGAGATAGCCGGGGATGAAGCTCAATGGAATGTTAAAGATGTGCTTAACGAACTTGATAAACTATTTAAGAAAAAACTCCGGGAAGATATCATGAAAAGCGGAAAACGTATTGATGGCAGAAAAATCGATGAAATTCGTCCTATTGGCATTGATGTGGGTATATTAACCCGTACACACGGAAGTGCGGTGTTTGCCCGTGGGCAAACGCAGGTTCTTACTGTTGCAACTCTTGGGACCCCCTCCCTTGAACAGCTTATTGAAAGCCCTATGGGAGAAGAATCCAAGCGATACATCCACCACTACAGCATGCCTCCGTATTCGGTTGGAGAAACAGGGAGAATGGGAACGCCCAGTCGGCGGGAAATCGGACATGGAGCACTCGCTGAACGGGCACTCCTTTCTGTCATTCCGAGCGAAGATGAATTTCCATATACTATTCGTCTTGTTTCAGAAGTATTTTCAAGTAACGGCAGCACGTCAATGGCATCAACATGTGGATCAACCCTTGCACTGATGGATGCAGGCGTTCCCATTAAAGAACCGGTTGCCGGAATATCGATTGGCTTAGTTACTGAAAAAGAAAAATACGTTCTGTTGACAGACATCATGGGCGTTGAAGATTTTGGCGGTGATATGGACTTTAAGGTTGCCGGTACTAAAAACGGGATTACCGCAATTCAACTTGACATGAAAGTTCATGGAATTACCGATGAAATAATTAAAGGAACTCTTGAATCTGCAAAGAAAGCCCGCATGACAATTCTCGCGAGCATGCTTAAAGTCATCGGATCGCCTCGGGCAAAACTTTCCCAATATGCTCCCAAGGTGCAGGTTGTTAAAATTCCTGTTGATAGAATTGGTGAAGTTATCGGTCCCGGAGGCAAAACCATCCGGCAGATTATTGCCGTAACAGGAGCTGTTGTTGACGTGAAAGATGACGGCAGCGTGTTTATTTCAGGGACGAAAGAGGACGGAGTCGAGCGGGCAGTGACATGGATTAAAGGAATTACTCATGAAGTAAAATCAGGTGAAGAGTTTGAGGGGGAAGTCAAACGTATTTTGCCGTTTGGTGCATTCGTCGAAATTTTACCCGGCAAAGAAGGCATGGTACATGTTTCTCAAATGGCATCGGGCTTTGTCAACGACCCAAATGACGTTGTGAGTCTCGGTCAAAAAGTGAAGGTGCGGGTTATTGAAATCGATGACCAGCGCCGTATAAACCTTTCTATGCTTTTTGGGCAAGACGCAAGCAAACCTGTTGAACGGAGACCCCAACCTCAAAAACCATTTGATAGAAGGCGGAGAAGGTTTTAACGGTGCATGGCGATAAATGCCGCCTGTTCAATTTTCGAAACTGGCCTGTCATCCCACCAATTTGCCATAAAGATTCCATTATTTAAAACATGCTCGTTCCAGAACTCTTTTCCTCTTTGAAGTCGTTCCGCAGATTCATTTGGATCCATTGGAGAAAAATATTCAAAATCCATACCAACTATTTCTAAAGTAAGTTGTGGATCCTCATGGATTCTGTACGCATAGCCGTCAAAATCAGAATTGTCATAATTATTGCTTGTAATTATATCGCTTAAAACTCGCTTGGCCTTGTCTTTCCAGTACATGGCTTTAACTCTCGCAAAGGATTCGAAAGACAGACTGGGATCTCCCTCTGCATACCCTATTGTCGTTTTATGTTTTTGAAGTTTTTTGGCTTCTTTAGCGATATTTTGAAATTCCATCTCAAACTGATCTTTGTGCCGGATAATTGCAGCAGTTAAGATCTCCGCCATTTTAAGAGAAGGAATGAAATTTTTTTCAAATTCAAAAACCGTAAATTGAAAACCATCCAGAAAGACGACATATCCGATCGGATCCTCCCAGCTTACTTTGATTTCATCTTGATTTACCATTGCGTGCTCACGAAAGAAAGCAGCAGTTTTAAATTCATCGGTTGAAGAGAGTCCTTCAATGTGACCATGTCTCTTCGTATCAGTATGCCGAGCAGTCTTTTTTTCTTTGAGAATATATTTTTTTCCAGCAACCTCGATTTCATACACGCGATCTTTAATAGTTCTTCTTTTTATCCAATTGACAGGATTGAGAAGTTCATTGTGGTCAGCAACTTTACGAGGATTCATGAAAATTTGTGTTCCACTTGGGAGCTTTGCTTCATTGTTTTGATCGAGTGAAATTGGTCCGGACTCTCTCATTTCTCCGGCTAGAGCTAACAATTTTATATCTCTTGCTAGGCGATATCGCTTAATAACCATAGCTCGTTCTTCTGTGGTAATTCCTTTCTGAAAATATCCATGGTCAATTGCTTCATCTAACCATTGTTTTCCGTAGGGAGTGGTAGCATATTGTTCGAGTGCGGTTTGTGGATCGAGATGGAAAGGAGCATTGGTAATATCGGGATGTATTAATTCGTCGGGAACAGCAGGTAATTCCAAATATTCTCCCAATTGTTTATGGAATCGTTTCTCAATTCGACCAATGTTGTCATTAATAACGGCAGTTGTTTTTATTACTTTATCTGGAAGATCTTCAGAGACTGGTGATGATACAAAAGGCAAAATAGCCTCTCGGGTTCCATGATCGTTTTGAATTTCTCTTTTTAATACTTCAGTTGTCAGATTCCATTGCTGATCAATTGTTTCACTAGGAAACTTTTTTGCGGACTGAGCATCTAAAATTGGAATTCTTTTAGGAATATTTTCTAGACTGATAGCTCCAGGCTCACCCATAGTCTTATTCTATCAAAAAGGGCTCGAAATTGAGATTTGTAGTACGAGATTTGATATTATGAAAACATGTCCAAGTTGATTGACGAAGTTGCCTCTCTCAAACAAAAAATAACTGAAGCTCATATTTCTAAAGATTTAGAAATCAGGGTTATGGGAAATTTGGAGGAAATTGAAAGGTTGGAAAACGACATCACCGCACGCGTCCATGTGGAACAAATGCTCAATTACATTGAGTGGGTTGTGAATTTGCCGTGGAACCAGAGGACGACGGATATCCTTGATTTATCGAAAGCGAAAGAAATTTTGGAAAAAAATCACTACGGCCTTAAGCCTGTTAAAGAACGGATTTTGGAATATTTAGCTGTCCTTAAACTCAATCTCGGAAGAGCTAAGGAAAAAGAGGACGAAACCAAACTTTCTCACGCAATTTTAGCTCGCAGGGCTCCGATTTTATGTCTCGTCGGACTTGTCGGAACCGGAAAAACCACACTTGCCAAATCCATTGCGCAAGCAATGAACCGTCGATTTGTCCGGATCCCGTTTGGTGGCATGAGCGATGCACTTGATTTACGCGGACAATCCCGCGTTCGACCAGATGCAGAGATAGGATTGGTTCTTAAGGCGCTTCGGTTCGCCGGTAGCAAAAATCCGGTCATGTTACTTGATGAAATTGACCGTGTTGCAGAGGCTTCACGGGGAGATATTATGGGAGTCTTAGTTGAGCTCCTTGATCCGGAGCAGAATCAGGCATTCACCGACCACTATCTTGATTTCCCGTTTGATTTATCCGAAGTTCTTTTTATCGCGACAGCAAATAATACGACCAATATTGCCACAGCAGTTTTGGACAGACTTGAACCGATTCAGATGCCCTCCTATACCGACGAGGAAAAAATAAAGATTGCACGTGACTATGTTTTACCTACACTTCTTCATGAATCGGGATTAACGCCCCAAAATTTGCAAATTGATGAAACTATCTGGCCAAAGCTCGTTCGCCCACTGGGATTTGATGCAGGTATTCGAAGTCTTGAGCGAACACTCAATAGTCTCACAAGAAAAGTAGCAAGAATGATTGTTGAAGGAAAAGGAAAGAGTTTCCGCGTGAGTGAGAATAATATTAAAGAATTTATAGAAAGCTATTAACGAATGAAAGACTCCATAAGACTCGTCCCTCTGGGTGGTATAGGAAGTGTTACCAAAAACATGTACGTTTATGAGTATCGCTATGACGGGAAATTACGCGATATTCTCATTGTTGACTGCGGTATTGGATTTCCTGACCCGGAAATGTACGGCGTTGACTTAGTGATTCCGGATATCCAGTATCTTTCGAACAAAAAACAATTCATACGGGGACTCGTTTTTACGCATGGTCATGACGATCACATTGGTGCAATCCCATATTTATATCCGGACCTCAACAAAATCCCGATGTGGGCAACCAAACTCACAGCCGCGTTTGCTAATTTAAAACTCAAAGACGCACAAATTCGTGATCGTGTGACCCCGGTTCCGTTTGAAAAAACGCTTTCAATAGGCCCGTTTCGTGTGCATTTCGTCCGGGTGACGCACTCAGTTCCCGATACGTCAAACCTTATTATCGAAACTCCGATAGGTGTTTTATACCACGGCAGCGATTTTAAATTTGATGCAACACCTCTCGACGGGAAAGTATCGGAGATATATAAAATTAACGAGGCAGGGAAACGGGGAGTTTTGTGTTTGCTTACCGATAGTTTAGGGAGTGAACGGGCAGGCCAGACTCCTTCGGAACAATCTATCGGTCTTACCATAGAGCGGGAGCTTAAACGCGCATCCGGAAGAGTGCTCTTTACCACTCAGTCAAGCAATATTTCTCGCATTCAACTCGCCATTGAAAAAGCCATTTTTTATAAACGCTCAATTGCGTTTTTAGGAAGAAGCATTGATCAAAACGTGGAGGAGGCGATAAAAATTGGTTATATGCGCTTCCCAAAAGAATCACTCATTCGTGATCGTGACCTCAAAAGACTTCCCGCAAATAAGCAGTTCCTCGTTGTTGCGGGCAGTCAAGGGCAGGTCGACTCGGCTCTTGCTCGAATTGCCCATGACGAGCATAGATTTGTTCATTTAGAAGAAGGGGATACGGTTATTTTTTCTGCAGACCCTATTCCTGGTCATGAAAATGATGTCAATACGCTCATAGATCAAATTTATAGGAAAGGAGCCAGAGTTTCATATTCGGACATTATGGAAGATCTCCATGTGTCAGGGCACGGTAGTCAAGTTGACCTCATGCTGTTACTTTCTGCACTTGGTCCTCGATACGTCATGCCAATGGGGGGAACATATAAACACCTCATGCAGTATAGACGCCTTGCTCAAGATCTAGGGTACGACAAGCGCGACGTAATAATCCCGGAGGAAGGAGAAATACTGGAGTTTCAAGAGGGAAGTCCTCCCCGCGTTGTCGATCATATCACTCTAGAAAACATCATGATTGATGGGTTGGGGATTGGGGACGTTGGCAACGTTGTGCTTCGCGATAGGCAAACGATTGCTAAAGAAGGGATTGTTGTCGTTGTCGTTCCAATAGAAAAATCAACCGGAAGGATGACAAGTCAACCGGATATCATTTCCCGCGGATTTATTTTTATTAAAGAGTCGGGTGCGTTAGTAAAACAGGCACGACATGTTGTAGCCCAATCTATTCGATTGAAAAAAGGACGAATGTTAGACTGGCAATTTGTGCGGAAGCAAATTGAAGAAAACTTAGGCCGCTTTCTTAAAAACGAAACCGGTCGCACTCCCCTCATCGTCCCCGTTGTCGTTGAAGTGTAGCTATCGAGGCTCTATACTAACACTACGGTTATGAAATGGAAGCGAAAGAGAAAATACCATAAACGAAGTCGATTGTTTAAATTTAAACTTAAAAAACAAACGACATACACAGTCGGAGCTATTTGGTTGTGGATAATCGCCGGAGCCATAACACTCTCATTTTTTGGCGAAGGAGTGCTCCTCAATCGTTTACGGGATGAGTTAGTGTATCAAGTGGGATGGACCTACTATCTTCTTCCGCCCTTTCTTGTCTCTTTAAGTTTTCTTTTTTTCAAAGTAAAGTCGGAGTTTGGTAAATCCAATGTTCCACTCGGTTTAGGACTTGGCGTTCTTTCTCTTATAGGACTAACACAAGCGGGGACTATTGGCGAATCGCTCTGGGAGACTATTTCTAGTGCAATCGCAGGGGAAGGTGCGTTTTTGGTTTTCTTGGGACTTTTAGTTGTAGGACTCATCATTCTTTTTGATACATCTCTTGATCGATTTGTAAATTTTCTCCTTGTGGGTATTCAGACACTTTCTGACATGATGAAAAACATGGTGAAAAAGTTTGCTGCAAGAAAAGATGCGTTTACTCCGCGCCAAATTCCGTTAACCATAAAGGGTGAAGATACACAGGGTAAGATTGCTAAAGCTCCCATGATCCCCCCGCCGATCCCTTCAACAAAAGGGGCGCTTAAAATTACCGTCCCGCAAGGATCAGCGGATTTAGGCATGTGGGAGTATCCTCCGCATTCACTTTTATCTGATGGTCCTGGAGAAAAAGCAGACAGGGGCGACATTCGAAGAAATGCAGCGATTATTGAAAAGACGCTGGATAGTTTTGGGCTTGCCGCAAAAGTCACGGAAGTAAACACAGGACCGGCGGTTACTCAATATGCGCTTGAAATTGCTCTGGGAACTAAAGTAAGCAAAATTACTTCTCTCTCGAGTGACCTCGCACTCGCCCTAGCAGCACCAACGGGCCAAGTTCGCATTGAAGCACCAATTCCGGGAAGAAACCTCGTGGGTATTGAAATTCCAAATCGAGGTTTAGAGTTTGTGACACTCAAGCACATGTTAAGTTCGGAGCTTATGAGAAAAGCCAAGAGTAAACTCGCTGTTGCATTAGGGCTTGATGTATCGGGCAATCCCATTATTACCGACATTGCGAAAATGCCTCATGTTTTGGTTGCCGGTACCACAGGAAGCGGGAAATCAGTACTCATTAACTCGTGGATTTGTTCGCTTCTTTTTCGAACAACTCCCGCAGAGGTTCGACTTATTATGGTGGACCCCAAGCGCGTGGAGCTTATTGGCTATAACGGGAATCCCCATCTTCTGACTCCTGTAATCGTCGAACCGGACAAAATTCTTTCAGCGCTGCGGTGGGCGATGAATGAAATGGAATCTCGCTATAAGCAGTTTGCCGAAGTTGGTGTCCGTAACATTGATGGATTCAATGAACTTTCTGGTTTTCAGGCGATGCCCTATATAGTGATTTTTGTCGATGAACTTGCTGATCTCATGGCCTATGCGCCGGTTGAGGTGGAAGATGCAATAACAAGACTTGCCCAAATGGCTCGGGCTACTGGCATTCACCTGGTTGTTGCAACCCAACGACCAAGTGTTGATGTAATAACAGGACTTATTAAAGCGAATATCCCTTGCCGTATCGCGTTTAATGTATCCTCAATGGTTGATTCCCGTGTCATAATCGACATGCCTGGTGCTGAAAAACTTCTCGGGCGCGGTGACATGCTCTATATTCCTCCGGATCAAAGCAAACCGAGCCGTATCCAGGGAACATTTGTGTCGGATAACGAGGTGAAAAAGGTTGTGGACTATCTTAAAAGTAAAAAT
>Ga0209541_10003124_pt1 | contig 30779 bp, 48 predicted proteins | sample RifCSPlowO2_01_FD_184027 | JGI IMG/M metagenome (GOLD analysis project Ga0209541, IMG submission 184027) | Groundwater microbial communities from Rifle, Colorado - Rifle CSP2_plank lowO2_0.1 (SPAdes) (version 2) | ecosystem: Environmental > Aquatic > Deep subsurface > Groundwater | place... | reverse complement strand
GCTCTTCGGGGGTTGGATGGTAATAAAGGGTTATACCTGAATCTGGATTAAAATATGTCTTTGCTCATGATAGGGCATTAAATTTGATGGTTTTTAAAATCTATCTTGAAACTAGTTTCAAACATAGGTTTAAATAGGGGTACATTTTAAAAATTGTATAAAATAAATAAACTAAATCAAAATTGTAAGGAGGTTTAACAATGGATAATTTAGAAGTAATAAACTTGAATAAAAGCGAAAAGTTCAGGTTAGGGAATACAGAATATTTAGTTATAGTTATTGGAGTGATATTACTAGCAGTTGTTTTTTATAACACTATAAGGATATCTGATCTTGCTGGAACTACTGGCAATACTATTGGTTCTATCTTGCCAAGTGTAAGCGCAAGCGAAATTCTGCCTTCAGGTGTTCCAAAGATTTATGGCGAGGAGCTTAATATAAAGTATGATGATGTTTCAGCGAATAATCCTCAAAAAGCAGACGCAACTATAGAAGTTCTTAGCAACTTTGACAGGACAATGAATCTGGAAGGAGAGAACTTACAGAGATATATTAATATAGCAAGTAAGATAAGCTGTGAATATTGCTGTGGAGCAGAATCAATTATATTTAGTAATGGACAGGCTGCATGCGGTTGTGCTCATAGCTATGCAATGAGGGGATTAGCAAAATACCTAATAACCAAGCATGGAGATGAATACACTGACGATGAAATTTTGGAAGAATTAGGGAAATGGAAAGTTTTGTTTTTTCCAGGAGTTCATGAAACAAAAGCAAAAGTTCTCAAAGCACAAGGAGTTGAAATAAATTACATTAATCTAGCCAGTAATAAATATAGAGGAATTGAGAAAGGACAGAGTAGTGGCAGTGGAATGGTTGGAGGTTGTTAAATTTAAGATGGATAAAAAAACATTTTGGATAGTTGCTGGAATTTTGATAGCTATCTTGCTTATAGTAGTTATCTGGCAGACAGCTAAGATAAATGCTATAGTAGCTAGCGGAGAAGTCATAAAATCTGCTTCAAGCGCAGCAACAAGTGCAGCAAGTTCAAGCGGAATGGTTGGAGGTTGTTAAATTTTATTTTTTTATAAAATGAAAACAATAAATCTAATCTTGATTATAGCAATTATCTCCCTAGTTGCTTTAATGCTCTATGGAGCCCAAAAACAAAAGCTCTCTGGAAGTGTAACAAAAGGAGATTTTTTTGAAGGCTATATAACAAACCAAGAATTATCTCCTGGAGATAGGCTAGAAGGAACTGGAGTTTATGATAAAAGCTGCAATCCTGTTGAAAACGGGCTAACTCAATGTGATGCAGGAATACAAACTGAAAAAGGATTGTTAAATTTTAATTATAAACATTTTATGCATTCCCAGGCATGCATAAGTGAAGGCGATAAACTAATTGTTGAAGTTTCTGAAGGAGGAAAAACAAAAGTTACCAGGATATAAAATGGAGAAAATAAAATCAATATTTACATTTATATTTCTTATATCTTTTATATTTCTAAGCCTAAACTTGGTTTCAGCTCACTGCCCTTTATGCACAACAGGAGCTGCTGTTGGGATTGGCGCAGCCAGGACTTATGGAGTTGATGACAGCATTGTCGGATTATTTTTAGGGGCATTTATAGCATCATCAGGATTATGGTTTAGCAACTGGATGAAAAAGAAAAAAATGTATTTTTCACTGCTTCCAATTATTTCTATAATTATTTTTTTCTTGTTATTAGCTGTTCCCTTTTACATAAAAGGAATTATAACAGATTTTAAGATGGTTATCTCAATGCCAGAGCATCATTCTATGCTTGGGATGGGAATATATGGAATTGACAAGCTTTTATTTGGCATGATTCTAGGAACATTGCTTATTTCAGGGACCTTTAACCTAAGTGATTATATAAAAGCAAAAAGAGGAAAAGTATTATTTTCTTTTCAAGGAATGATATTTATGTTCATCACACTATTAATTTTTTCATTAATATTTTGGTTTTTAACAAAATAATCAAAATGCAAAAAGAAAATTTCATAAAAACAATTCAGGAAATAAAAGAAAAAAATGAATTAGACTTGTCTTCAGGAGAGGATTTAAGCATAGGGTTAATGAATCTTATTTCTTTAGAAGAGCATTTTCTCTTTAGCTACATGAAAACTGAAAATGAAAAATTTCTTGAATTTTTAGAGCAGGTTAGAGAGATAAGAAAAAAGCTTCTTTTAAAAATTGTCAAGAAAGAGGAAAAGGATTACAGTGAAAAATGGTGCATAAGCAAGCATTTGCTAGCAACCTCAATGAGGCTTAGCGAAGTTGGAACAAAAGAGCTTCACGAAGGGAAGAAAAAATCAGCTGAAGAGCTTTTCACAGATGCATTTAATGTTTATAATTTGTTTTGGCTTGTTAATGGCTTTGCTAAATCAGATAATAAAGAAAAAGTCTCGACCTCAAAGCTGTCAAAAATTTCTCAATTAATGAAAAGATTATTAGATTGTTGCAGAGAATGAAGAAATTAAAATGAAGAAAATAAACTGGAATGAAAAAATTAATGAAAGAGATTACCTAATTGCTATTTTAATAGCCTCAATTATAGTTTTGTCATTTTTTATTTATGCTAATTTCATTCCAAAATCATCTACTGCAAAAAAAACTTCTGTAGATATTATAAAAATAATAGGAAATTGCGAAGAATGTTTTGATATTGATTCTTTTATAAGCAGTTTATCTGAAAAAAATGACTTTGAGATAAGCTCAGAAGAAAAATTAGTTTATGATTCTGAAGAGGCAAAAAAAATAATTGAAAAATATGAAATTAAGAATGTTCCTTCATTAATTGTCCTTTCTTCTGAGATCGATAAAATAGCCCTGGGAGAAGGTTTTTCTGCTGGCAAAGATTATGCTGTATTTAAAAATGCTGTTCCCTATATTGACCTTGAAACAGGAAATGTAAACGGGCTTGTTGAAATGATAGAAATTTATCCTGATTGCAAAGAATGCAAGCCCTTGTCAGGGTTAAAAAACCAGCTTGAAGCAATTGGGGTGAAAATAAAAAATTATGAAGCTATACAGGATAATTCAGAAAAAGCCAGGAAAATTATAGAAGAAAATGCTCTTTCTTTTTCTCCTGTGCTTTTAATTTCAGAAGACATAGAAAAATATTGGTGGATTTTTAGCGCAATAGAAAATTCTTTTATTAAAAAAGATAATTATTATATTCTAGAAAACCCGCTTCCCCCTTATAAAGACTTGGAAGACAAGAAAATCAAGGGAAAAGTTGAGCTAACTTATATAGAAAATAAGTCATGCACTGATTGCTTAAATATAAGTAAGCTTAAGACCTCTTTCCAGCAAATTGGGATTTATATAGAAAAAGAAGATTATTTGGATATTTCATCATCTAAAGGAAAAACTCTTATAAAAAAATATAACATAACTGAGATACCTACTGTAATTCTTTCTGAAGAAATTAAATATTATGGCTCTTTAAAAAGCCTTCTCAGCTCTGTTGGAACTTTTGAGGATGATGAAAAATTCATTTTCAGAAAAGTTAGCTCATTAAATGCAAAATATCAAAAAATTTAATGGAAATAAAGATAAAATCAATTATTTATGGAACATTTGCAGTGATAGTAGTATTGCTTTTAAATCTTTTTGTCTTATCTCTTTTAGGGTTTCCAACAATGGCAATGGAAGTAATAAAAAAATATTGGATTTTAATTGCTTTGCTTTTAGGAGGCTTTGGTCTTCAAATTGGATTATTTATTTATTTCAGGCATTTAAATACAATAACCTGCTCTACAACTGTTGTTTCAGGCGGTACATCTGCAATAAGCATGATTTTATGCTGTAGTCATTATCTATTAAACCTGCTTCCCTTTCTAGGTGCAATAATTGGAATATCTGCCCTAACAGCTTTGTCTAGCTATACCTTATATTTTCTTTTATTAGGAATATTTTCAAATATTTTAGGGATAGGAATTATCTTATATCAATCAAAAAATAAAAATGGCAAATGAAACTTTAAAATATCTTGGAATAGGCCTTGGCATAGGAATATTCATCTTAATATTAGTAATAAGTGTTTTAGTTAGTTTTGGAGCAAATATAAATATAAAAAACACTGGTTCAAGTAATTATGGAAATATGCCAGAGGAATGCAAAGCTCCAGCAGGCCAAGATATTAATTCATGGAAAGAGCATTTAGGCCATCATGAAAATACTAAATATTGTTTGGAATATTTTAAATGACATGGCAAAAAATTTGAAAGGAGGAAAGTGCAAGGTAAAAAATGGATAGTACAACAATAATAATTATAATAATACTGCTGGTTGTGCTTGGAATATTTATAGGAACTCAAATTAGCGGGGGAGGTTCAGGAATAGGTTCAGGCTCTGCTTCATATCCTATTCAATATGGTGGCGGCGGATGCGGAAGATAGCGAATTAGAAAGCATTTAATTTATAAAGATTAATAAATACTGAATATTATAATTGATATTAAAATGGAGTATAAATGCAGAGAATGTAATAGGAATTTTGATACAAGAGAAAGCTTAGAGCAGCATAACTTAGCAAAGCATTCAGCTAAAGAAATTAAAGGATCTAAAAAGATAAATTTTAAGAAATATTTTATTTTCTCAGCACTTATCTTAATAATCCTGTTTTCAGTTTTTTCAATTTATTCTTATTCAAAAAAGCCAGGGGAATATGATGATTTTGCAAAGTGTCTTAAAGAAAAAGGAGTTGTTATTTATGGAAATGATTATTGCGAATATACAATGAAACAATTAGGTTTTTTTGGAAAATCAAGAGAATATCTCAATTATGTAAAATGCATTGACAATAAGAAGTTATGTGATGAAAAAGATATTAAAGTCACTCCAACATGGGAAATAAATGGAGCCATGTACCCGCAGGTTCAAACTTTTGAAGCTTTATCTAAGATAAGCGGGTGTGAATTATAATTTATAATTAAAAATAAATAAATTAAATTTGATATAATAAAAGTTAAGGAGGCAAAAATGGGATGCTGTGGTGGAAAGAAAAAGCCTAAGTAAAAATAATTAAATACTGAAAAGTATTTTAATATTTACTATTATTAGTAATTATGGAAATTAAACTTAAATCAATAAGTATTGCTAAAAATCAGGAAAAAAAACATTTTGGCGAATGGAAAGATGTAGTTACTGATTTAGTAATTAATGAAGAATATAAAGATGCACTTACTGGTTTAGAAGATTATTCTCATCTTGTTGTTATTTATTGGATGCATGAAGTTAAAACCTGTGATATTCGTCATATACCCCAAGGAAAAATTGGAAAAGTGCCAGAAGTTGGAATTTTTGCATGCCGTTGTCCCCAACGGCCAAATCCTATTGGAATTTCAACTACAGAGATTATTTCTGTTAAAGACAATATCATAAAAGTAAAAGGGCTTGATGTAATTGATAACACTCCAATTCTTGATATAAAACCTTACACTCCACAATATGACTCTGCTTTAAATGCAAAAGTGCCTGAATGGGTAGATAAATTAGACTATTAAGAAAACTAAGATGTTTGAAAAGATAAAACAATCTAAATTTGTAATTAAAGAAATCTTTAAAAAAGACAATTATTTAATTTTATTTTTAGTTGTTAGTATTATTATTTTTATAATTTTCTATTTTCTCACACTTGCTACAACAACTGACCAAAGCTTGAGCATTTTTATAATGATGAATGGCTTTTGGTACATGCTCTCAACATTTTTCTTGTTAGGAATTGCAGCAGTATTATTTGGTTTATATGTTATGCTATTGATATTTAAAATTAAAAATAAAACCAAAAATTTAAAAAGGAAAGTCAGTGGCTTATTCGGAGCAAGCGGATTAATAACCGGATTGTTTTCAGCAGGATGCCCTATGTGCGGCGGTTTTTTATTTGGAATTTTCGGAGCTCCTCTGGCATTATTTTTCCTGCCATTTAAAGGCCTTGAATTAAGAGTTCTTGCTATATTATTACTAAGCTTGTCTGTTTATCTTATTTCAAGAAGCTTGGTTGAGTGCCATATAAATTTAAAAAGTAAATAGAAATTATTATTTTATCATGGATATTAAGAAATTAGACAAAGTATCAAAAATATTAATTATTATCTTAGTTATAATTGCAAGCTATTTTATAGTTTTAACACTAATAAAGCCATTTTTTATTAAACAGCCTTTTTCAATGGCAGAGATGATGAATCAGGTGATAAATAAAGGGCTGGAAACTGAGAATTATATAGCAGCAATTATAGCAATTATCTTAGGCTTTTTTCTTTCTATTTATTTATTTTCAGAAGACAAAGAGCATGAATATAAAATCATAAGAAAGACCTTGTCAGAAGATGAGAAAAAAATTTTAGATGAGATTAAAAAAGCTGGAGAGATTACTCAAGATTCTTTAAGGTTTAGGCTAGATTGGAGTAAGGCAAAGGTTTCAACAATTTTAACTAATCTTGATAAAATAAATTTAATTCAAAGAGAAAGAACAGGAAAAACATACAAGGTTTATCTGCAGAAAAACAATAAATAATATATATAAGGTTTAAAACCGTTTAATTGGCAGGTTATATATAATCTTTATATCTAATAATTTAGGAGGTAAAAATGAAAATAAATATTTTAATTGCCTTTGCTATGCTTTTAGTCATAGGAACTGGGATTGTAATTGCAGCTAGTTTTAACACTGGAAAAAATACTAGCCATCTGAGTGAGATAACAGAAGGAAAAAAGTTAGTTGAAGCTAATGCTGATTGCAATGAGCTTTCAGATGAGCAGCTTGAAGCAATTGGAGAGTATTTAATGGAGCAAATGCATCCTGGGGATTCTCATGATGCAATGCATGAAATGATGGGCATGGTAGAGGGAACAGAAGAGCATGAAACTGCCCATATAAACATGGCAAAAATGATGTATTGCGGAGAATCAGAAGGGATGAATAATATGCCAGGGATGATGTCTAATTGCATGGAAATGATGGGAAAGGGCATGAATATGAATGGCAATATGATGAACATGCATAGCAATATGAATTCAGGAATGATGGGAAGCGAACATATAAAAGGCTCTTCAATGATGTCTTGATTTTATTTTTTATTGACACATTTAGCATAACCTTTATAATATAAAAAATCTTATTATTTCAAGCTAAATTCAGACATTAAGTAATAAGATGCTTAAAATAAATCCCTGGTTTTTATTTTCATTGTTATTTTTATTATTATGGGCTGTGATTTTTTTATTGAAATCTTCTCTAAGAAAAGAAATGTTGTGGGGGAGTATTTTAACTGCTCCTTTTGGATTAACAGAGCCTTTATTTGTCCCAGAATATTGGAATCCTCCCTCTTTATTTAATCTTGCAGCTAAAACAGGCTTTGACATTGAGAGCATAATCTTCTGTTTTTCAATAGGGGGTATTGGAGTTATTCTGTATGAATTTTTTTTCAAAGTTAAACATAAAAAAATAAGCAAGCATGAAAAACATAACAGGAAGCATAAGTTTCATTTATTTGTTTTAATTTCCCCTATAATAGCATTTCTTATTTTATCATTAATAAAATTAAACCCAATATACTCTGCAAGTATTGCTATGTTTATTGGAGGTATCACTACTTTGTATTGCAGGGCGGATTTAAAGAAAAAAATAGTTGTTGGGGGATTATTGTTTCTTGGGCTCTATTTTCTTTTCTTTTTAATATTTAATATAACCTACCCTGAAATTGTTTTAGAGATATGGAATTTAAAAGCTATTTCAGGGATTTTGATTTTAAGGATTCCATTAGAAGAGTTGATGTTTGCATTTACATTTGGGATGTTATGGTCAAGTTATTATGAGCATATTAACTGGTATAAACTAGAAAGAAAAACTTTAAATAGTCATATGTATAACATATCCATATGATATTTAAAAACATATTTAAGTATAAGCATAAAATTTCTAAAGAAGAGCTGTACAAAGCATATAAAATTTTTTTTGGAACCCTTGTATCAGGCTCAAGACTTAAAATAATAAACTTATTGAGAAAGGGAGAAAAAAATGTATCTGAAATTGTGGAAGAGTTTAATATGGACCAGGCCGCTGTTTCTCATGATTTGGCAAGATTAAAAAAATGCGGATTTGTTTTTTCTGAAATAAATGGAAAATACAGGTATTATAAATTAAATGAAGAGACAATAAAGCCTTTAATGACACTTATTGATAGGCATATGGCAGAATATTGCATTCATATACTAAGAGGTGAAAGGAGGTAACGAGTAATTCCAAATTAGTATCTAAAAATTGAATAAATAATTTGGAATTAGGAGGAATAATAAAAAATAAAATGGCTGAAAAATTAAAAGTAAAAAAAGTCGGAATTTCACTTGCAATTGTCTCAGGAATACTTTATATAGCCTGTGCACTGCTTGTTGCAATTGCCCCGGAATTTACAACAAATCTATTCAGTAACATCTTTCATGGAATTGATATAACTCAAATAATAACTACTTCAATTTCCCTTGGAAGCATAGTTATAGGGCTTATAGAAATTATTATCTATGCATATATTACAGGTGCATTATTTGCATGGGTATATAATAAAATCAAGTAAAAATAAATGCAAGGAGTGAAAATGAGTTTATTTAGAAAAAAATGCATATACTGCAGAAAGAAAATTAATAAAGGACAAGAGATATTTAGGAATGTAAAAATTCCTGGATTTATTGGAACAAAAGAAAAAGCGTTTTGCTGTCCAGAACATGCAAATGCTTATGAGAGAGAAGTTGAAGAGCATTTAAAAAAATCAGAATCTGAAGGAAGCTGCTGTCATTAAAATGGGAATTAAGAAGTTATTTGATAAGATAAAGAAAAATCACTGGCTAATGATGTTTATCTGCTGTGCAACTCCTTTGATTATGCTGGTTATTGCTGTTTATCTTTTTGACTTGGATAATAAGTATTTGTTTTGGTTTATACTTTTGTTATGCCCTATACTGCATTATTTTTTAATGAGAGATATGCATAAAAATAAAGAAAAAAATAAAAAAGTAAGCTAATGGAAAATCAAGAATTAATGCAAAAGAATAAAGAGCTTTTTAATTTAGCTGCCAAATACTATGATAATTGGCTAGTTAAAGTTTTATCTAAATATGAGTTCAAAAAAATTTTTAAGCATATAAAAATTAAAGATAATTCAAAAATCCTTGATGCTGGATGCGGAACAGGAAATCTTCTTGTTAATTTGAATAAAAAAGCAAAAAATCTTAGATTATATGGAATTGACATTTCAGAAGAAATGTTAAAAGTTGCTAAAAGAAAGCTAGAAAACAAAGTAAAACTGCAATTAATGCCTGTTGAGAAAATTAAATTTAAAGAAAATTCTTTTGATTATGTTTTCAGTACAGAAACCTTTCATCATTTTTCAAATTCAAAAAAAGCTATTGGAAATTTTTATAAGATATTAAAAAGAAATGGAAAATTAATTGTTCTTGATTTTGATTTTGGCTTTTTGTTAAATAAATTTTTTCATTTTGTTGAGCCTGGAAACAATAAAATGCATTCCTCAAGAGAATTTAGAATTTTATTTAAACAATATAAATTCAAAAACATTATCCAAAAAAGATTTGGATTATTTTTAATATTGACAATAGGAGAGAAGTGAACTATTCAAACCTCACATTCCCTGCACTCCTGAATATTGCAGGTTTCACTGGCTTTTCCACATTTCAAGGCCCATTTTTTCATCTGCTTTATAATGCTAATAAAATCTTTTCCACTTTTTGTCAGTTTATATTCGCATTTTATTGGAACTCTTGAATTATCAATTTTCTTTTCTAATAATTTTTCTTTTTCAAGCTCTTTTAACCTTAATGAAAGCATTTTTTGAGTTATGTATTTAAGCTTGTATTTTAATTCTGAAAATCTCTTCCATTCATAATTTCCCTTGTAAAGCTCAAGTAAAATTAAAAGAGTCCATTTTTTTCCAATGACATTGGATATATTGTAAATTGCGCATTCTTTTTTCATAGTATAACTTATGATACCTAATATTTATAAAGGTATCTTTTTTATACTATGTATAAAAAGATAGTTAACAAAAATGGAACATGAAAGATTGTTTGAATTAGCGAGACCTTATTTAGATAGAAATTTAGATTATTAAGATGGATAAAAATATAAAAAATCTGGATTTAAGAGAAATGCCTCCCTTTGAAAGGCATGAAAAAATATTTGGAATGCTAGAAGAACTGAAGGACCAGGAAACTTTAAGAATAATAAATGATCATGAGCCAAAACCTCTTTATTATCTGCTTCAGGCGGAATATAAGGGGCAGTTTGAATGGGAGTATGAAAAACAGGGACCAGATGATTGGATATTTAGAATAAAGAAAATTTCAAAATCAGATGACAAAAGAGAAAAAATAAAAGGATTAATTAAAAAAATTCACAATAAAGAAGATTTAAAAAAACATAAAGAAGAAGCTAGAGATATTCTTAAAAATATTTCCCCTTCAGATTTGGGATTAATAGAGCAAGAGATAATTAAAGAGGGCATAACGAGAAAAGAAATGAGAAAACTTTGTGATATTCATTTAGATGTTATGAAAGATAATTTAGCAAATAAAGAATTGAATCTTAAGCCAGGGCACCCAATCCATACTTTTATGGAGGAGCATAAGGAGATTCTTGGTTTTGTTGATAAATTAAAAAAAGTTTTAAAAAAATCTGAATCTCTTGGTAATTTTAAGGATGCAAGAAAAGAGATTGAAATGCTGAAATTTGCCGCGAAACACCTGGTTGAAGCTGAGAAACATCATCAGCGAGAAGAAGAAGTTTTATTTCCTGAAATGGAAAAGTCAGGCATTAGTGAGCCCCCTGAAATCATGAGAGAAGAGCACAGGGATATAAAACCAAAAGAGAAGGAGCTATACAAGCTAGCTTGTGAATGTGAAAAATTATCTTATCAGAATTTTATAAAAAAAGCCAAGGAAATTATAGAATTTTTAGCTGAAGAACTCCCAAACCACATTTATAAAGAAGATAATATATTATATCCAATGGCTATAGAACTAATTAAAGAAAAAGATAGATGGGAAAAGATAAAAAAAGATTGCGATAAAATTGGTTATTGCTGTTTTACTCCAAAATATTAAAATGTTAGAAAAAAGTCCAACAGAAATTTTAAGAAAAGAGCATGAAAAAGTTTTGAAGATACTTGATAATTTAGAGAAAAATATAGATGATAAAAACATAGCCTCAATGAAAAAGGAGATTTCTGTATTAGAAAGAGAATTTGATAAACATTCATTGAATAAAGAAGAAAAAGTTCTATTTCCTGAGATTGAAAAGTTTATGCCGAGAGAAGGAGGCCCTACTGGAATGATGATTATAGAACATAAAGACTTAACAGAATCAATGGGAAATTTTAATTCAGCAATAAAAACAGAAGATATAGGTAAATTAGAAGAAATCGGAAACCACATTATAACCTTGCTTAGAGAACATATAGACAAAGAAAATAATATTTTGTTTATGATGGCTGATATGCATCTTGATGATAAACAGAAAAAAATAATATTAGAAAAATTTAAAAAATTTGATAAAGAATAATAAAAGAGGATTATTAACAAATTTTTATAATTTATGTCAAAAATATCTATTGTAAACGGCGATAATAGAGCAAGAAATATAGCTGCAGCTATCAAACTTATAAAAGGAGATATAGAAAAAGCTATAAGAAATAAAAAATCAAAACAACTTTTTATAAAAATAAATGCAATAGACACTAATTTCCCTCTTGCATGCACGCATGTTGATGCCCTGGACTCTGTTCTAAATATTTTTTACAATAAATTTAACAATGTCATTGTTGGAGATAATACCTTTGTTTTTGGTAAAAATAAAGGAGGGATATATAGGCAGATATTAAAAAGATATCCAAAAATTAAATTATCTGATCTAACAGAATTTGAAACAGAGAATATGAAATTTAAGAGATTAGATGGGAATGTAAGCATTGGCAAAATCTCTTTACTGCCTAAAAAATCTTTTACTATTTCATTAGCTGTTCCAAAAACCCATGACACCTTTGTATATACTGGATGTTTAAAAAATATGTTTGGATGTGTTATTAAGAATAGGGGAGATTTACATGCAATAAATCTCTTTGACAGACTCTTTTTAAATAAATATATAAAAAGTAACAAGATTAAATGGGATAATTTAGTTAATGTAATAAATAAGACGAGACCTGATTTATGCATTTTAGACAGTTACAATGGAATGGAGGGTGATGGTCCTTTATTAGGCACAAAAGTAAAACTCGGAATTGCGATGTGCAGTTTAGATGGTGTTGCATTAGATAAACTAGCTTCCAAAATCTGTGGTTTTGATTATGTGCCTTATTTGAATATGCTATCTCGCAGATCTGATAATATAAAAATTGTCAAAGAAGGTTTTAATAATATTGGAGAGATATCCAGGACATTTAAGCCACATTATTTATATAACTATCAGATAAACACCTCTAATGACTCATTAATTCCTCTTCTTGATATCAGATTTATTATTTCAATATTAAAACGCTCATACAGAATTAAAGATAAAATAATAGCAAAATTAAAAGGATAAAAAAGTGAAATTAGAAGGCCTAATAGGAGAATTATTTTTGGATATTTCTATTAACCCGTTTTCAACAGAATGGATTGTAAATAGCCCAAGAGCCAGTGAAGACTCTATTAAAACAGTTTATTGTTTTCTAAAAGGTAAAGGATTAAAGGATGATTAAAATCTTAGATTATCTAGACCGAAACATTTAAATAGTTGAACAATTGCTCAACTATCATGAAAAATTTAAATATAAGGCAAAACCAGAGTTTAATAGCTGAAAGAAATTTAGAAATTGACCATAAAGTCCTTAATTTCTTTTCTAGTCTTGCTGACCCTACAAGGCTGAAAATATTGTTAAGCATGGCAGAAAAGCCAAAGACAGTTAATGAGATTTATGATGCTGTCGGAAAGAACAGAATGACTTTGTCTGCTATTTCACATCAGCTACGGCAGCTTAGTGATTTAAACATTGTTTCTTTCGAAAAAAAAGGAAAAGAAAAATCGTTTTCATTATCTAACAAGTTCTGCTGGTGCATATTAAGGGACGCATTTAAGCAATTTGGAAATAATATAAAAATCAAATGCAAAAAATGCTCAAATTTAAATAAGGAGGAATTAAATTAAAATAGCTCAAATGACAAAACAAGTTTTTGATGTTAGTGGAATGCACTGCCAGAGCTGTGTAACCCTAATTACTAAAGGATTGCAAAAAGAGCAAGGAGTAAAGTATGTTAATGTAAATCTTGCAACTGAAAAAGCGACAGTAGAATTTGATGATTCAAAAACAAATCAGGATAAAATAATCCAGATTATCTCTGGTTTGGGATATAAAGCTAAGCTTGTAACAGGAGAAATAAATCCTGAATATGAAGCTCAAAAGAAACAAAGGGAAATAAAAAAATTAAGAAATACTTTTATTTTCAGCTTAATTTTTGCATTTCCAGCATTAATGATTGGAATGGTATTAATGTGGTTTGGGATTCATGTTCCTTACATGAACTTAATCTTGTTTTTATTAGCTACTCCAGTCCAATTTATTGTTGGATGGAATATCTATAAAAGCGCGTTTGGAGCATTAAAAAATAAAACAGCTAATATGGATAGCTTAATTGCAATCGGAACAAGTGCTGCTTATTTTTACAGCATTTATATTGTTTTATTTGAGCCAACGGGAGAACAATATTTTGAGGCAGCTGCTATTTTAATAACTTTTCTTATTTTAGGAAGATATTTAGAAGCTATTGCAAAGGGAAAAACAAGTGAGGCAATTAAAAAATTAATGAATTTATCTCCTAAAATAGCAACTGTTATAAGAAATGGAAAAGAGGAAAAAATAAAAGTTGATGAAGTTGTTGTTAATGATATTGTCATTGTTAAGCCAGGTGAAAAAATTCCTGTTGATGGTGTTATTATTGAAGGAGAATCAGCTATTGATGAGTCAATAATTACAGGAGAAAGTATGCCTGTAGAGAAAAAGAAAAATGACCTAGTCATTGGAGCAACTATAAACAAGCATGGAAGCTTTAAATTTAAGGCTACAAAAGTTGGGGCAAATACAACCTTATCACAAATAATAAAATTAATTGAAGATGCCCAAGGAAAAAAAGCACCTATCCAGAGATTCGCTGACAGGATTTCTGCATATTTTGTTCCTATTGTAATTTTAATTGCAATTTTATCATTTTCAATTTGGTATTTTATTGTTGGCTCTGAATTTTCATTTGCATTAATAATCTCTGTAGCTGTTTTAGTAATTGCATGCCCCTGTGCTCTTGGATTAGCAACACCTACTGCAATAATGGTTGGGACAGGAAAAGGAGCTGAAAAAGGAATTTTAATTAAAGGCGGAGATGCTTTAGAAACAGCTCATAAGCTCTATGCTGTTGTTTTTGACAAAACAGGAACATTAACACAAGGAAAGCCAGAACTAACTGATACAATTCCTACACAAAACAAAATAACTGAAAATGAATTATTAAAGCTTGCAGCAAGTGTTGAAAAATATAGCGAACATCCATTAGCTCAAGCAATTGTAAACAAAGCAAAAGAAAAAAAGATTAAATTAGAAAATATAAGGAATTTCAAAGCAATTCCAGGGCATGGAGTTGAAGGAATGGCTAAAAAGAAAAAAATAATTGTTGGAAAGCCGGAATATATAAGAAAACTTGCAGGCCTGGGCTCATTTGAAAGTAAAATTGCAGAATTAGAAGAAAATGGAAAAACAGTTATTGTTGCATTGCATGATAAAAAAATAATAGGCATATTAGCTATTGCAGATACTATAAGAAAAGATTCTATAATCGCTGTAAAAGAGCTTGAAAAGCAGAAAATTAATGTTTATATGATTACAGGAGACAATAAAAGAACAGCTAATGCGATAGCCAAGCAGTTAGGGATAAAAAATGTAATCTCAGAGGTTCTTCCAGAAGATAAAGTTAAGCATGTTAAAAAACTTCAGAAAAAAGGAAAAGTTGCAATGGTAGGTGATGGGATAAATGATGCTCCTGCTCTTGCACAAGCTGATATAGGAATTGCAATTGGCTCTGGAACAGATGTTGCAATGGAAACTGGAAATATTGTTTTAATGAATAATAATACTCTTGATGTTGCAAGAGCTATTAATTTAAGCAAAATTACAATTAAAAAAATAAAGCAAAATATGTTCTGGGCATTATTTTACAATTCAATCGGAATTCCAATTGCAGCTGGAGCATTATATCCTTTTACAGGCTGGCTTCTCTCTCCTATAATTGCAGGAGGTGCAATGGCACTTTCATCTGTGAGTGTTGTGCTTAATACTTTATTGATGAAGAGGAAGAAGATTTGAAAAAACAAATAAATAATTTGAAATAGGAGGCAAAAATGAAGACAACTTTAGATATCAGAGGAATGCACTGCAAAAGCTGTTCTAAGCTAATTGAAAGTGAGCTTCAAGATAAGGTTAACATGATAAAAGTTGAAGAAACTGGAAAAGCAGTGATTGATTTTGATGAAAAAAGGATATCTCTGCAGAATATAAAAAATATAATAAAAAAATTAGGCTATCAAGCTTAAATTAAGATTCGAAACATTTATATATTAGAATATTCTAATATATTTATGAAAGAGATATACCAGTTACATGCAGAAATGTGCAAGGTGTTTTCAAATCCAACAAGATTGGAAATCTTAGATATATTAAGGGATAAAGAAATGTCAGTAACTGAACTAATAGAGGAAACAAAATTAAGCCAGGCAAATATCTCTCAGCATTTATCAATAATGAAATCAAAAGGCATAGCTGATTCAGAAAGAAATGGGAAAAATATTTACTATAAATTATCAAACCATAAAATTATAAAAGCCTTTGATATTATTAGAGAAGTCCTAACTGAAAGATTAGAAAAAAACCAGAAAATAGTCCATGAGGTAAAAATATGAAAAAGATAATATTAGCAAGTTTGTTTAGCATGTTTGTAATATTATTTAGTTTTTTAGCTATGGCCCAAGAGGAGCATAATTTTGAAAAAACTAAACAATTAATAGATTCTGGGATTAGTTGTAGCAAGCTTACTAATGAACAGCTTGAAGAAATTGGAGATTATTACATGGAACAAATGCATCCTGGTGAATCCCATGAAATCATGGATAAAATGATGGGTGGAGAAGGTTCTGAATCATTAAGGCAGGTTCATATTAATATTGCTAGAAGTATTTATTGCAATGAAAATGCAGGTGGAATGATGGGTGGTGGCATGATGTCTGGCAGTGGCATGATGGCAGGAAGAGGGATGATGGGGAATAATTATCAGGAACCTCAATATTATAGCACTGCTTCTTACAGATTTAGGGGATTTGAAATATTTTTTTATGTAATATCAACTCTGGTTATTATCGCTTTAATCTTAGTGATAATTTTATCAATAAATAAATTAAAACAAAGAAGGAGGTGAAAAAATGAAAAAAAATGAAAATAATTTGCTAATTGGAATAATAATTACTGTAGCTGTGTTCTTACTTTTAGGAATTTTTGGTTTTGGCGGAATGATGGGTGGGGGTTATGGCATGATGGGAAATTGGGGCTATGGCTCTGGAGGCATGTGGATTTTTGGATTTTTATTTATGACTTTGATTTTAGTAGCTCTTACCTTATTTATTCTCTGGCTAGTTAGACAATTGCGAGAAGATAATAAAAGAAAATGAAAATAGAAGATTTTGCTTATATTTTAGAAACAGAGAAGAGTTTTGATGAAGCAGTTGTCTCAGTTTTAAAAGCAGTTGAACAAAAAAACTGGACAATATTTCAAATCTATGATGTAAAAGAAAGATTAGCTGCAAAGGGTTTTGAACAAAAACCATTAAAAATTATTGAAATTTGTTCTGGCAAATATGCAAATCAATTTCTAAATAAAAATAGATTAATATCATTATGTATGCCTTGCAAGATCAACATTTTAGAAGAAAATGGAAAAGTAAAGATAGCGGGTATGAGGCCAACAATGATTTCCCAATTCTTTCAAGAGGTAAGCAAGAAAGAAGCTGAAGAAGTAGAAAAAGATATTAAAGAAATTGTTAATAATGCTAACTAAGAAAATGAAACATGAAAACATAAAAAAAGTTGAATGGATATTAAGAATAGCTGTATTTGGAACTTTTCTAGGACATGGGGTTTTTGCTTTGTTAGGTAAACAAAGTTGGATTTCTTATTTTACTTCTGTTGGTATTTCAGAATCTGCCGCTATATTTTTACTTCCATTAATAGGTGCCCTAGATGTTTTAGTAGCACTTTTTGCTTTGATAAAACCAATTAGAGTAGTCCTCATCTGGGCAACTTTGTGGGCATTTGCTACAGCGCTTATTCGTCCAATTTCAGGAGAACCAATATGGGATTTTGTTGAGAGAGCTGCAAATTGGGCTGCTCCATTGGCTTTATTATATTTAAGGGGGCTTCCTAAAAAATTGGAGGAGTTTTTTAGTTAGAAATGAAAGATAAGATGGAGCAAGAAAACCTAACTAATGAACTTGTAAATGATTATACTAAAAGCAAATATGATAAAGGATATTTAAAAGAAAAAATAAATGAAATTTTAGAATTTATACTCCCAAAAATTACTGTTATTGTTAAAGATAGAGAAGAGCAAGAACCAATCATTCTGTGGAATTCCATAAAAGAAAATGAAATAATTCCAAAATATAAAAATAAAGTGAAATTTGTTAAAATTGATATTGAAGAAGATGAAAAATTAATAAAGCAGTATAATATTCTTTCAGTACCAACTCTGATTCTTCTTAAAGACGATAAAGAAATCTGGAGGAAAAGTGGTTCAATATCCAGAGATGAACTAATGGGAGAATTAGATAAGACAATAAGATGAAAATAAAACTTATGCCCCCAATGATTTTTTATGGATTCATACTATTGGCGATAATATCAAATCTCTTTTTGCCCATTAAAAAGATAATAGTTTATCCATATAATTATTTGGGAATTGTTTTAATTTTAGTTGGTTTATTGATTGATATGTGGGCTTGGATGTTGTTTAGAAGGAGAAAAACAACATTAAATCCCTTCAAAAGACCATTAAAACTTGTAAATAGCGGATTATTTAAAATAAGTCGTAACCCAATGTATTTAGGAATGGATTTAATCTTATGGGGGACATCTATTTTATTAGGTTCTTTAATAACTTTTATTTTCCCAATTCTTTTTACAATCTTAATAAAAAAATTATTTATAGAATTTGAAGAAAAAAATTTAGAAAAGAAATTTGGTAAAAGATATTTTAATTATAAAAAGAGAGTTAGAAGATGGATTTAGTAAGAGGTGGTTAAGTTATATTTTTAACATCCAACTTTTTGAGTCTATATCCATTTTCTTTATGAGATATACTTGGTATATCCCATATATAAACTTATCATCTATGCTATAGTTACAAAGATAAATTTTCAGGGCTTGAAGAATAAACTTGAATCATAGCAAGATTAGGCTTTAGATGAATCAGAAAACCCAGCCCTTGATTTTTCCCAATTCCAGTAAAATTAAGATATCCCTGAATCTCTCTTTTTGCAACTCTAGAACAAGAATAATCTAACGGAAATGACTCTGCTCTAACTCTGCCATTATAAGAATATCCTCTAGAAAGCATTTCAAGGCAAAGCTCTCCTTCAATGTCAAATCCCATATTAAAATAACAAAACTCAGCCTTAAAAATATTTCTATACTCAATTCAATAAAAAGTAAGATTTAAAAAACATGATTTCTAGATATTTTTACAATGGAAAGAGCCAGACCAGGGTATACTGAAAAGATGATTGGGCTTAGTGAAGATTATAATATTAGTAATGTTACTAGGACTAAAGAAGAGTTGAAAGCTCTTCTAGAACAAAGAGCTAAAAAATTGAGAATAAATCCTGGAGATATAATTCAGATTACACATCATGAATACGGGAAATATCAAGAACCTTCGAAAGGGTTAATGATGGTTGTGTATTATCAAGAACTCACAGATATAAGATCTAGAGACGCAGAAATAATGAGAATTTTATGTCCTGACAAAAGAGATGATGAAGATTATGAAGAATCTCAAATCCAAAATATAAGTCCATACAAGATGCTATCCTCTAATCGCAGATATTATTATGAAGCAAAGAGGAGGGGGTATAGCAACTTGAGGAGAAGGTCCTTAAAAAGCAAAGTTGCTGCTTCTTTCAATTAACTTTATAAAATTAGCTATCTTTTTATTTTTATGGCAAAAACAAAAGAAAAAAAGAAATTCAAGATTCTTGCGGCAGCTGACTTTCATGGCAACTCATCAATAACAAAAAAACTAGCTGAAAGAGCTTACAAAGAAAATGTTGATTTAGTTATTTTAGCAGGAGATATTACAGGGCCTGTGGATTCAGATAACTTGCTAAAGCCTTTTTTAGACAAGGGGAAAAGAGTTGTCTTTGTCCCAGGAAATTGGGACAGCTCTAATGTCTCTGATTTTCTCTCAAAATTATATGGAGTGAAAAATATAGGGGAGCATTATGTTAAATATGAAAATGTTGGTATTTTTGGGATAGGAAACCCGGACTGGAAATTAAATTTAGATGAAAAAAAGACTTTTGACAAATTAAAAAAAGATTTTGAGAAAATAAAAAACCTTGAAAAGAAGATAATGGTAAGCCATCTTCATCCAGCTGGCACAAAAGCAGAAATTTTCGGTTTTCCTGGAAGCAAAGCCTTAAAAAAAGCAATTGATGAATTCCAGCCAGACTTATTTATTTCAAGCCATATCCATGAAGCAGAAGGCTTAAAAGAAAAAATAGGCAAGACAACTTTAGTAACTGTTGGGAAAAAAGGAGAGATTATTGAGATATGAGAAAATAAAACATGCTAAAAAAAATTCATCCTAAAAATATAGAACAAAAGGAATTCAGAGTTTTTAATCCTGGAGATGTCAAGCAAGCTGTTGAGATTCCAGTTAAGCCAAAACCATCCCTTGAGGAAATTGAAAAAATCGAAATTATTCACGGAAAAGATGAAAAAGGAAATGCAAAATTAGCTCTTTCAAAAAAGCAAAAAAAAGATAAAAAAGAAAGAAAACCAAAGATAAAACAAACAAAAAAATCAGGGGATTATATTTTAATAATAACTGAAAAGCCCCAAGCAGCTGGAAAAATCGCAGCAGCTCTTTCAAATGGAAATGACAGAAGAATTTCAGCTTCTCCAGGAGTTTATTATTATGAACTTGAAAGAAATGGAAAAAAAATAATAGTTGCCTGTGCAGTAGGGCATTTATTTACATTATCTCAAATAAAAAAAGGAAGTAATTACCCTGTTTTTGACATTGAATGGAAACCTAATTTTGAAGTAAGAAAGACAGATTTTACAAAAAAATACTATTCAGTTATAAAAAAATTAGTTGGAGATGCTTCTGATATAATTATAGCCATGGACTTTGATGTTGAAGGCGAGGTTATTGGATATAACATTATCAGGTTTATAGCTAATAAACCTGATGCAAAAAGAATGAAATTTAGTTCACTTACAACTAAAGAACTAGAGGATTCTTATGACAATGTTCTCCAGACAATTGAATGGGGCCAGGCAATTGCAGGGGAGACAAGGCATTTTTTAGATTGGCTTTATGGAATTAATTTAAGCAGAGCTTTAATGCATGCAATAAGGAAAGCTGGCAAATTCAAAATAATGTCTATCGGAAGAGTTCAGGGGCCTGCATTACATTTAATTGTTGACAAAGAAAAGCAGATTTTAGCATTCAAGCCAACACCTTATTGGCAGGTTTTTCTTATAATTGATGACGGAAAAAACAAGTTAGAAGTTAAATTTGAAAAAGATATAGTAAAAAAAGACGAGCTGGAAAAATTCAAAAATCTGCAGGGAAAAACAGGAATTGCAGAAACAAAAAAATCCAAGCAGATAATACCTCCTCCAGCCCCATTTGATTTAACAAGCCTTCAGACAGAAGCTTATAAATTTCATGGGATAACACCCTCTCAAACACTTCAGATTGCGCAGAAATTGTATTTAGATGGGTTAATTTCATATCCAAGAACTTCAAGCCAGAAAATTCCAGAAGGAATGAATCCAAAGAAAATCCTTGAAAGATTAAAAGAAAATTTTTCAAAGCTTATTGAGTCAGCAGTAAGAGAAAAGCCTGTTGAAGGAAAAAAATCCGATCCTGCGCATCCTGCTGTAATCCCTACAGGAAATTTTGGAAGATTAGAAGGGCAAGATGAAAAAGTTTATAATCTTATCGTAAAAAGATTTATATCTTGTTTTTGCGAAGATGCAGAGCTGGAAAATAAAAGAGTGGATTTTATTGTGGATAATTTAAAGTTCAATGCAAGAGGAATGGAAATACTAAATGAAGGATGGATGAGTGTTTATCCAGCAAAAATACAAGAAAAAGAAATAGAAGACATGAATGGAGAAGCTAAAGTTGAAAAAGTTAATATTGAAGAAAAAGAAACCCAACCCCCTAAAAGATATTCTCCAGCTTCAATAATATCTGAACTGGAAAAAAGGTCAATCGGGACCAAATCCACCAGGTCAAACATCATTGACACGCTCTATGACAGAAATTATATTGAAGGAAAATCAATAAAAGCAACTCCTCTTGGAATAAAGCTTATTGATTCTCTTGAAAAACACTCTCCAATAATAATTAATGAAAAATTAACAAGAGATATGGAAAAAGAAATGGAAAATATCAGAAATTCAAAAAAAGAGCTTGACAAAAAACAAGGAGCAGTTATTAATAAAGCAAAAGAAGCCCTAATAAAAATCTCAACTGATTTCAAAAAGCAGGAAGAAATAATAGGTAAGGAATTAGTAGAAGCAAATAATTCTTTATGGGAGCAACAAAAAGAAAACAACAAGCTTGGAATTAAATGCCCAAACTGCAATACAGGGGAATTAACAATCAAATTCTCACCAAGGTTTAAAAATTATTTTATAGCATGCACAAACTATCCAGAATGTAAGCAGACTTATTCCCTCCCCTCTCGCTCACTAATAAAAAAGACAGACAAAAAATGTGAAGCCTGTGGCTGGCCAATGCTCCTATCAATTAGAAAAGCAAAACGCCCCTGGCTCTTCTGCTTTAATCCCAAGTGCACCTCAAGGCAAAAAAAGGCTGCTGAAGATAAAGAGGATAATAGTAAAAGTGAAGAAGGATAAATTTTAATCTCAATATATACTCTGCATTTTAATAATACTTTTATAAAGCATAAAAAACAAAAGTATTTATACCTTATTTCTCTCGGGATAATATGATAAAAATAGAGGTTGATGAAATGCAAATTAAAACTAATTCTAAGTTTCAAATAATTGATATAACTGAAATTATTAAAAAATTTGTAGAAGAGAAGAAAGTTAGTGAAGGGGAAATTACAATAACAACAAAACACACAACAACTGCAATAAGAGTAAATGAAGGCGAGCCAAGACTTCTTAGGGATATAGAACAATATTTAGAAGAAATTGCACCTGAAAAAAAGCAGTATCTTCATGATGATATTGATAAAAGGCCTAATTGTCCAAAAAATGAGCCTAAAAATGCTCATGCACACTTAAAAGCACTTTTAATGGGGGCAAGTGAAACTCTTCCAATAAAAAATGGGAAATTAAATATAGGAAAATGGCAAAGAATCTTGTTTATTGAATTAGACGGGCCAAAAGAAAGAGAATACTGCCTTGGATTAGTGGCAAAATAATCATGAATTTAAAATATAAAAATTTTTCGCTCTTCACAACCACCCTCTTTTCCTAATCCCCTCATTGACTATCTCAAAATTCAATTCTTTTTCAGGAAGGCTCCTGTGTTTTTTTATTATTGCCTTTCTTTTTCCTCCTGAAATCTTTAATTCAATTATGCACTTACTCCAGTATTTCAAAATATCACCTCCAACAACATGAACTCCAGCTTCTTTTCCTGAATTCCAGTCCTCTTCACTTAAAAAATCAGAATAAACCTGGCTCGTAACTAAAACAGGGATTTCTCTTTTTCTTGCGACTTCATGCAAAGCTTGTATTTGTTTGAGTAAATCTGAATTTATTTTCTGCACAGCTTCAATTCCTTTTCTCCTTGCTTCAGCTAATTCTAATCTGTAAAGCATTGTCATACTGTCAACAACAATCAGCCCTATATTCTTGCTTTTTTTTAATTCTTGATACATTTTAAAAAAGGAATTTTTTTGTTCTTGAAAACTTGTTGGCTTTAAAATAACAATATTTTTCAAGACCATCTCAAGAATTCCTCCTGAAATTTGCTTAATTCTTTCAATTGAAAAACTTCCTTCACTGTCAATAAAAATTATTTTCTTGTCTTTTTTTGCATTATGGCAGGCAGCCAAGAGGACAAAATTACTTTTCCCGCTTGCTGGAGGGCCATAAAGCAAAGTAACAATATCAGAATCATAGCCACCTTCAAGCCATTTATTTAAGTCATAACTTCCTGTCATGAGTTTGTCTATGTGCCTTTTTTCTGATTGAAGTTTTTGCATGAAATTCAAAGCAAAAACAAGGTTATAAGGATTATTGTAATAAATAATTTTAAATAAAATCACTTCACAACTTTTTTAATCTTCAAAATGTAAATTTTGAATGGGTCAAGAAATCATTTAACTGATTTCTTAAATTCTTCAGAATACTTCTCCAAATCTTTCTGCAATTTGGAAATTGCGTCATGCAATGCTTTCTTTGCTGTTTTTCCTTCAGTTGTTATTTTTAACAAAATGGGCTTGCTATAGTGCTCTCTTCTCCATGCAGCAAGCTTTACATTATCATCATTATTCAAATAAACTCTTAAAATCTCAGCAACAGTCTGGTTGTCAGTCTGTATTTCTAAGTCATTTTTTTCATCTTTTAATATTTGTATTTCCATAACTAACATAAAAAAAACAGGTTTTTAAAGCTTTTGAATTTTTTGCTGTGTTGCATGATTAAGGCAGCAGGGGTTTTTTAGAGTATAAATCAATTACTTTAACTTTAGCTTTGTTTTTTCTTAGCACGCTGGTTATTTTTGATTTATCTTTAGATTTTACTAAAATTACGCCGTTATTTAAGTAAATGTTAGGCGTCTCATCAATAATCCCCCTTCTTTTATACTTATATTTTTTATTGAATGAATAGTCTACATAGCCATTTATTGCTCTTTGTATATAGGATCTCTGAGTTCTATTGCATTTTCTCAAATCATAGCTTATTATTGATAATTCTTGCATATATATACTAGAAAACAATAATACTTAAATATTTCTACTGCTTTATAAAAAGCAGTATGAAAAAGAGGAAATATATTGATAATAGGAATTGGAAAGAATATAATGAAGAGTTAGTTTTAAGAGGAGTTTATTACATCAATCCGCAGTTTCTGTATACATGGAATGAGGAAATAAAACAGATGAATGCTGGAAAAGTTGGAGAGCCTTATCTTTATCCAGAATCTATGATAAAATTTCTTGCAGTTTTGCACTGCAAGGGAAATGATTTTCGGGCTTTAGAAGGGATGATGAGGGGAATAAGGGATATATCTCCTTATGAATTTCCAGTTATTGTTTATTCTCAAATCTGTCGTCGTTATAATAAGCTTGATGTCAGTTTTGAGATTATGGAAGAAGACATGGAAAAATACCTTGAAGTTGGTGTTGATGGTTCTGGAGAAAAATCAACAAAAAGAGGAGGATGGATGAGAGAAAAGTGGAAAGTAAGAAAAGGGTGGATTAAAGTTGTAATAATGGGTGTTAAGGGAAAAAAGGGAAAATATGTTATCGATATCAGAGTTGGGAATGAAGATATTGATGAGAGAGCTATAGGCAGAAGTATGACGAGAAAAAATCAAAAACATATAGGAATCTTATATGAAGATGGATTGCATGATTGTGCAGACACATTTAATCTTTGCAAAAAATATGGTATAGCGACAGCTATCAAAATTAGAGAAAATGCATCAGTAACAACAAGAGGTTGTTCAGCAAGGAAAGAAGAAGTAATAATCTTCAAAAGTATGCCTTATGAAGAATGGTCAAGAGAAAAGAACTATGGCCAAAGATGGCCATTAACAGAAGGAATTTATTCAGCATGCAAAAGAATAATGGGAGAGTATGTAAGTGCTACAAAAACAAGAAACATGTATCATGATGTTAAAGTAAAATTCTGGGCTTATAATCAATTAGTGAGGCTAAAAAAGTAAGGAGTTAGAGAGAACTAGCTTAAATTACTGTATTCATGCAACACAGCTTAAATTTTTTGAAGCGAAAGTTTTATAAATCATCAAGAGCATAATTTTTTGTAAAATGTTAATAAAAACTAGGATGATTACCTTAGCAGTATTTTAAGGTAGGATGCAATAGAGTAATCACTAGTTAAAGCCATAATTCTACATAGCAGTTGGAGGTTTTTAGTTATATTTTCATAATCAAATCCAGTTTATCCTGCTGGCGGATGCGGCTATCTGGTTTATAATTAGGCATGCAAGTTTCTCGCGAGAGAGCGAACTGCTCAGTAACACGTAGCTAACCTAACCTAAGGTCAGGGATAACCTCGGGAAACTGAGGATAAGACCTGATAGAAAATAGATTCTGGAATGAGCTATTTTTCAATTTAGGGCCTTAGGATGGGGCTGCGGCTGATTAGGTAGTTGTTGGTGTAATGGACTAACAAGCCGATGATCAGTAAGGGCTCTTAGCGGAGGGGCCCTGAGAAGGAATCTGAGACACTATTCCTAGCTCTACGGGGTGCAGCAGCTGAGGAAATTCTGCAATGCGCGAAAGCGTGACAGAGTAAACCAGAGTGTTTCTCCTAGAGAAACTTTTATCTGCTGCAAAAAGGCAGATGAATAAGGACTGGGCAAGACCGGTGCCAGCCGCCGCGGTAATCCCGGCGGTCCAAGTCGCATCCACATTTATTGGGTCTAAAACATTCGTAGCTTGCTTTGCAAGTCTCTTGTGAAATCTCATATCTTAAGTATGAGGCGTGCAAGAGATACTGCATTGCTAGAGACCGGAAGGCGCAAAGAGTATGATTAAGGTAGTGGTAAAATATGTTAATCTTAATCAGACTAACAATGGCGAAGGCACTTTGCGAGTACGGATCTGACAGTAAGGAATGAAAGCTAGGGGCGCGAAAGGGATTAGATACCCCTGTAGTCCTAGCTGTAAACACTGCTCACTAAACATTAGTACCTCCTCGAGAGGTATTAGTGCTGCAGGGAAGCCGAAGAGTGAGCTACCTGGGAAGTATAGTCGCAAGACCGAAACTTAAAGGAATTGGCGGGGAGGTACTACAACAGGTGATCGCGTGCGGTTCAATTAGATTCTACACCGTGAATCTCACCAGGAGCGACAGCAGAATGAAGGTCAGTCTAAAGGGCTTACCTGACACGCTGAGAGGAGTCGCATGGCCGACATAAGCCTGTGTCGTGAGATGACTTGTTAAATCAAGTAACAGGCGAGACCCCTGTGTCTAATTGCTACGCTAAGAGCACATTAGACAGACTGCCTTGGCAACAAGGAGGAGGGTGGGGGCAATGTTAGGTGAGTACAGCCCGAATCCCCTGGGCAACACGCGCGCGTCAATGTTGCATTCAATGAGATGCAACTCTGAAAAGAGAAGCTAATCCCCTAAAATGCAGCCTAGTTCAGATTGAGGTTTGTAACCCAACCTCATGACGCTGGAATCTGTAGTAATCGTTTGTTATCAGCGAACGGTGAATAAGTCAATGCCTCTTGCACACACTGCCCGTCAAACCAACCGAGTTATGCCTTGGCAAGGCCTTTCGAGAACAAACCTTGGTATAGCAAGGTAGGTTAAGTCGTCACAAGGTATCTGTAGGGGAACCTGCAGAGGGATCACCTCCTAAAATTTACAGATTATGACATTCTTTTGATTACTCTATTCCTAGTTTAACCCTAGATGAATCCTGAAAAAAATTTCAGGAAGATAAAAATGTTCATGGACCAAAAAGCCATTGAGCTTTTTGGGCAAGAGGGGGCCCATAGTCCAATGGTAGAACACGTCGTTTGCAACGATGAAATTCGGGTTCGATTCCCGATGGGTCCATTTAAAATTAAATGATGATAAATAAAATGGAAGAAAAATCTCCAGATAGGATTGAAAGCAAAAATTATTTTAATAATAGTATGGAATATTTTACTTTACCTAAAATAGATAAGCAAATCACGAAAACATGTTTTGAACCTGGAGAAAGAAGGAGGGTTCGAACATTATTACAAAAAGCATTTGGAACGAATTAAAAGATCATATTCACAAAATTCACGTGAAGTTCAGGGATGAACTAAAAAATCACATTCACAGATGAACTTCGGGAGATTTTTCCGAGGGGAGTGGAGAACTTGGCAAAAAATCCATACTGTTGAGAAATATTTTCCTATGGATTTCATGTTCAATGATACAGGTAGAGAATAATCTTAGCCTTGCTTATAGACAACGATTTTAATAATTAGTCGTTGGCTAGATAGGAAAAATTTATTTTTTCCTAGATATATTTTAAAATTTATAGCAAGATAATTCCGAGAATTTATTCTCGGACTCCATAATTACTGTTAGACAGATAGCTTGGTTTAAGCTCTGATGAAAGACGTGGCAAGCTGCGATAAGCCTAGGGGATCTGCATGCGAGATTTGATCCTAGGATTTCTGAATGCGAAAACGCATTTAATCTAAGAAGATGAGCTACGCTGGGAATTGAAACATCTTAGTACCGGCAGGAAAAGAAAACAAATTAGTTATGCCCTTAAATAGCAGCGAGCGAAAAGGGCATAGGGCAAACTGAATCTCCTCTTGAAAAAGAGGCAGAGATGTAGTGGGCTATGGTCCTGAGCCAAGGAATTGAAGTTTTCTGAAAAGAAATGCCTTAGAGAGTGATAGCCTCGTAAATAAAATTGGTATGGATACGCCTAAAAGAGTAATGCCTCCTGGATTGGAGGTATGAATGCGGCAGAATTAACTGCTAACCCTAAATATAAGCTTAAGTCCGATAGCGAACAAGTACTGCGAAGGAAAGCTGAAAAGAACTCTTAAAAGAGAGTTAAAAGACTTGAAATCTAACAGTTACAGTTTGTTACTGTTTCTTCTCTTTGAGAAAGGAATTGTAACGTACGTCTTGAAAAACGGGCCAGGGAGTTTAGTCAAGTGGCAAGATTAACTTAAGGTAGTCGCAGCGAAAGCGAGTATGAAAATGCATTAGTCACTTGTGTAAGACCTGAATCCAGATGATCTAATCATGAGTAAGATGAAGTTTTCCGAAAGGGAAATGGAGGTCTGAACCAGTGTTGCGAACATACACTTGGATGACTTGTGATTAGGGGTGAAAAGCCTATCGAATCTGGCAATGGCTGGTTCCTGTTGAAATATGCCTACGTATAGTCTCATTAATAATTCTCTTATGGTGTAAAGTACAGATAGGTCGTGCAGAGGGTTTTTCCTACGGCGAACTTTCTAACTCTGAAACTATGAGATATTCATAATGGGAAACAGGGGCGGTGCGTAAGGTAACGTTCCGAGACCCGAACAAGGGAGACTATGGTTAAGGTCCCAAAGTTTATGTTAAGTGTATCAAAAGGAGTCTTAAACCTAAGACACTGGGGAGGTAGACATAGAAGCTGTCATCCTTTAAAGAAAGCGTAACAGCTCACCTATTGAGGTTTGAGGCCCTGAAAATGGACAGGACTAAAACATAACACCGATACCATAGGCATGCTCAGTTCATGAGCATTGCGGTAAACAGGCGTCTTTTCTGCGCAGAAGTTTCCTCGAGAGAGGGGATTGAGCGGGAAGGAATGAGAATCCTGGCAGGAGTAAGAACAAATTTTGCTGAGAATCGCAAAATATCGTAAGGGCAAGGTTTCCTTGGCAATAACAATTAACCAAGGGTTAGTCAGTATCTAAGCCATATCTTAACTGAGTATGGCGATGGACAACAGGTTAATATTCCTGTACTGAATAAATTTGTTTAGTGCACGATTTTGCTTCAGGATAGGCAGAGTTCTGAAAGGAAATCAATACAGAGAAAGGCAGGGAGTGTAATGCTAAAATCTGTAAGAATCTGTATTGTAAAACTGTCGATTCCAGGAGCCAGTGAAAAGATTGTGCATAAAATTTATTCAGCTGTACCTAGATTTGGCACTGATGCCCTAGCTGAGAAGGCTAAGATATGAAAGTTTAATCTAGTTAAGGGAATTCGGCAAATTAGCCCTGTAGCTTAGGTAGAAGGGGTGTCTATCATTGTTTTTTTAGTAATAAGAATGCATTGGTAGATCTCAGTAACAAGGGGGGTGCGACTGTTTATCAAAAACATAGCTGGTTGCTAACCCGAAAGGACTTGTATAACCAGTGAGACCTGCCCAGTGGTGGTGTTTCAAAATGTGTTTCAACGCGTCTAAGACCCATCAAACGGCGGGCCTAATTCCTGAGGCTCAACTTAAGGGTCTCGTACTCAGAAAATCAAAAATTTTCTGAGCCACAACTTTCTTATTTATACAGAAAGTTGTCGGAAACTCGACTATATGCTGGAAATCCTAAATAAAAAATTATTTAAGCTGCATTCTACTAATTAACATTGAAGTTAATAGTGAAAATGGATGCAACGCAAGGACAATCAGCAGGGAAGGACTTAAAGCTAAATGAAGAAATTTTTCATCATCTTGCAGGCTTTGTTGATGGTGAAGGAGCTTTTCCAATCCAAATGAGAAGAACACATGATACTCAATTTGGATTTACGATTACTCCTGAATTTAAAATAAGCCAGCATAAAGATAATGCAGAAATTCTTGAAATACTTCAAAAAGCACTAAAATGCGGAAAGATATCTGTAAAATCTGGACAACCGAATCTTTTGATTTTGGTTGAAAAGAGCAGAAAAAATCTTTCTGAAAAGATAATTCCTTTTTTCCAAAAATACCTTTTGATCGTTAAGAAAAAACAATTTGAATTATTTTCAGAGATTATAAAAAGACTTGAAAATAATGAACATAAAACCCAAGATGGTTATGAGAATATTGTTAATCTTATATTTCAAACTAAGGGAAAAGGAAAAAGAAAATATTCTAAAGAAGAAGTTTTAAGTAACCCTCAGAGACTACACGTCGAGCATCTGAATAAGATGAAGATATAGTCCGACTCTGGCAGTAATGCCAGTCAGCTTGCTTAAGGTAGCGTAATACCTTGTCGTCTGAATGGCGACTTGCATGAATGGTCCAACGAAATCGCCACTGTCCCTAGCTAGAGACTTCTGAAATTATTATCCGGTGAACAGGCCGGAGATACCTAATGGGAAGCTAAGACCTTGTGGACCTTTACTGCAACTTGTTGTTGTGGATTTATGATTAGTGCATAGAATAAGTAGGAGAATACGCGCAGCTTCGGCGAGGCGGCTCACAATATGTAATACTACTTGCTTTTTGTAGATTCACTTACTCTTATGAGGACACCAGCAGGCGGGCAGTTTGCCTGGGGCGGGACCCCTCTGAAAAGATATCGGAGGGGCCTAATGACAAGCTCATCCAGGTCGGAAATCTGGAGTAGAGTGTAAGGGCAAAAGCTTGTCTAACTGTTTTTCAAATAGCACGAAAAGCAGAATTGAAAGATGGGCCTAACGAACCTCAATACTCTTTTAATGGGAGTTTGAGATGACAGAAAAGGTACCCCAAGGATAACTGGGTTGTCTCGCCCG
>Ga0209541_10003121_pt1 | contig 30804 bp, 29 predicted proteins | sample RifCSPlowO2_01_FD_184027 | JGI IMG/M metagenome (GOLD analysis project Ga0209541, IMG submission 184027) | Groundwater microbial communities from Rifle, Colorado - Rifle CSP2_plank lowO2_0.1 (SPAdes) (version 2) | ecosystem: Environmental > Aquatic > Deep subsurface > Groundwater | place... | reverse complement strand
TTTAAGATTTCTTGGTTTAATTAAAATCATAAATTTATCATAATCGGACCTCGAAATTTCAATATGAAATACGTCCTTACGATTTATTCTTTTTTCTTTATACAAACGCAGATTATAAGATATGCTCAATTTATCAAGAAATTGGGTTATATTATCTGCTAAACCAGTTGATACGGTAGCAAAAGATATTCGCTTATTTGAAAGATGACCATCACTATCTAAACATCCTCGCAGAAAACCAATTGTGAAATCTTTCGAATAGGGTTTTTCAATTAGTCTTACGGTATAAGTTTTTCGTTTATTTATATCCCAAGTTAAATATTGATTAATTAAATTATAAATACTCTTTGAATAATAAATTAGATTTAATCGATTTTCATCTCTATAGGCTCTGGGTTTTCTTCCAAAAAGTTTAGTCAAAACTTTTTCCATCAAATTTCCGACATAGATTTTTTCGGTTATATTAAAGTAAAGGAATACTCTATACTTATAATCGCTAGTGATGTTCACGCAACCATCTCCAGCAAATAATCCTATAAACTCCCCCATCAATTCTTCATCATCAGGGCATATCCTTATAGGAGTTAGATTCTTTCCCCAGTTCCTTTTAACTTGCGCAAGGCTACTCTTAGTGTGCATCGCATCATATCTTGTTTTATTCATTTTAATCAATCTCCAAAGTTTTTTATTTCTTAAAGACTTTGGAGTCATTAGAAAAAGAGAACGTTAAGCGAAACTGCGTAATAGACTTTCGTGTCAAAGACCGAAAGGCTTAATTTGGCAGTTTTGCGTGTTCTCTTTTTCAATTTTAGAAGAAAGATTAGTTTAAATAGTCTGCGTCAGGAGATGTCCAGTGGTATGGGGTTTTCCCGGCCGGCGCATTTTTTATATTAAGGGATTCTTTCCTTTGACTATTTCAACAATATTCTTTTTTGTAGGTGTTACTGTTGTTGTGACTGTCCTTTTCGGCGTTTTTACAGTAGTGACTGTCTTCTTTGGAGTTACTTTTTTTATAACCGTCTTTTTAACAGCTCTTTTCTTTGGAGTTGCTTTTCTGGCAATAGCCTTTTTGGCAATTCTCTTTTTTGGCTTAACTAATTTTTTTCCTTCTATTTTCCTGTTTAATTTTATAACGCTTTTGCGCTGGCTTTTTATTTTTGCTTCAAGTTCCAAGTCTTTTCTCTTTGTGGATTTCAGCTTTCTGTTCAGAAGGTTTTTTATTTTTTTGATGTCTTTCTGGGACTTTTTTAAGGCTGAATCAATTTGCCTGTTTTTCAAGGACTGACTTTTTGAAGATAAAGATAATCTTTTTATTGAATTTTTGTTAATGGCTATATTTTTTGATATTTGCTGGCCATTGGAAACAAGGTTATTTATCTTGCTTTTGAATGCGGTAACTGCAGCAACAACATCTGATATCAATTTATTTATGTTCTCAGCTTTAGACTGTATATCCAAATTATGGTTTTGCTGCATTCCGATGTCAAATGCGCACTTGTCAAGCGCTTTACTTAAGCCTGCTATTTGGCTGTCAAGCGCGGAAATCCTTGCTTCAACAGAACCTAGCATGTTTTTCATGCTTTCCATGCCGGCATTAATGCTAGAAATATCAGCTTTTACATACCCAAATGACTCCACTGTCCTTTTTCTATGAACCAAAAAATCTTTTCTTATCCCCAACTTATACCACTCTAAGATAGCAAAAACATAGGTATATTTAAATGTTGTGGATTTTGTGGACAGCTTTATAAACAATCATTAATTATGCCTTAAACATGATAAGCATAATAATACCATCATTTAATGAGGAAAAGTACCTTCCAAAGCTATTGGATTGCATTAAAAAACAAACTTACAAGAATTATGAGATTATTGTTGCAGATGCCAATTCCAAGGACAAGACAAAAAGCATAGCAAGAAAGTACGGTTGCAAGATTGTGAAAGGAGGCCTTCCGGCAGTTGGCAGGAACAAGGGCGCAAAAATAGCAAAAGGCAACATTTTATTGTTTTTGGATGCTGACGTGCAGTTTGCCAAGGATTTTTTAAAAAACGCCATTGGCGAAATAGAAAAAAGAAATCTGGATGTTGCCGGCTACTACATAAAGCCATTGGGCAATAATGTTATTGATAAGATTTTCTTCAGAATATTCAATCTATGGACATTTGTCACTCAGTTTTTTTATCCAAACGCCTCTGGAGGGGGGATTTTCTGCAAAAAATGGCTTCATAAAAAAGTTAAAGGTTTTGATGATACTATAAAATTAAGCGAGGACATGGATTACGTTAAAAGGTGCAGCAAGTTTGGAAAATTCAGGATTTTGAAAAGCGCAAGGCCATTTATATCGATGCGAAGATTCGAGAAGGAAGGCAGATTTAAAGTTGGCTTTAAATTATTATTATCAGCATTGTACAGATTGTTTTATGGCGAGATAAGAAGCGATGTTTTTAAGTACAATTTGAGGTACAGGAAATGACTATATTAAACTGGAATAGAGAAAGAGTTGATAAATATGAACTTAGAAAGCTTAGCGAGAAGCCTTGGGAATATGAAAGTTTAGTCAGAGAGTTATGTATTCATTCCAGAAACCCCCCCTTAAACTGGATTGATAGATATGGAAGAGTAGTTGATTATTTTGAAATTTACAACGGTGCTAAATTATATTTAATCAGCTATAATAAAAAATTATGGCTTGAAATGAGGAGAAAGGGAATTCGTCAATTATTTTTCCAATCGGCAATCATCAAAGCAATCATTGAAAAGTATGGAGACGGTTTGCATATCTCAATTTCTAAAGATTACCCTGATATGACATTAGACGACAAGATTCAAGAAAAATGATTTTTTCCCAATTAAATCTTCAAGCTTACAACCTGTGAAATTCCATCATCATTCATGGAAATCCCGTAAAGTATGTCTGCTTCTGAAACAACATTGTCGTTGTGGCTGATCATTATGTATTGCGCCCTTTCAGCATACTTCCTTATCAGTTTTGCGAGCTTCTCGCTGTTGTGCTTGTCAAGGGCAGCGTCGACTTCATCAAGTACGTAAAAGGAAGCCGGCTCATGCTCCTGTATAGCAAAAATAAAAGCAAGCGCAGTCAATGTTTTCTCCCCTCCTGAAAGCCCTCTTATGTCGAGGAACTTGCTTCCTGTTATCTTTACATTTATCCTCACTCCTGCTTCAAAAGGGTTTTCCTCATTCTCAAGCACAAGGTTTGCTTCCGCGCCTTTTGTTGTGAGCATGCCAAAAAAGTTCTTGAAATTATTGTTAACAACATCAAAGGTTTTCATGAACAATTCTTTTTTCTTGCCATCTATCTCCTTCATCATGGTTAGTACATCGTCCTTTTCCCTGCCCAATTTGCCTTTCTTGTCCAAAAACTCATTGTATTGCCTTTCAGCCTCATCATAAACTTCCAAAGCTCGCATGTTGACAGAGCCGATGTCTTCCCTCATTTTCTCAAACTTTGAGATTTCATTTTTTAGTTGCTCTTCACTTTTTTCCAAATCCAGCTTAATGCCTTCATATTGCGCAAATTCCTGGTTTAAAGCTGCTAATGAAGCCGTAATCTCGGCATTCTTCAAGGAATGAAAATTGACCTTTATCTCGATTTGCCTGCTTTCCTCTGTTAATCTATCAACTCCAATTTCATTTTTTTGGACCTCTTCTTTTATTTTGTTCTGCTTGGTAAATAATGACCTAAACTTCGTATAGAACTCCTTTGCAAGTATTTCCTTTTCCTTGAGCGTTGATTCTTTCTGCAAAATTGTTTCCTGCAGCTTTTTTGATTCATTATTAAATTCGTCTTCGTCTTTGTCTAATTGTTTTAATATCTTCTCTGTCTTTTCTTTGTCAGGCAAGAATATGTTTATTATCTGCGCATCAATATTTTTTATTTCAGAGCCCAGCATTATTATTTCCTCGCTAAGCTCCTTGAATTTCTGTTCAAACGTATTTAGCTCAGCAAGCAGTGTTGGGTCGTTAAGCTGCGCAATTACGCTTCTTAGTTTTTGTTTTTCTATTTTTAAGTTTGTTAATTGCTTATTGAATTCAGCAATGTTGTTGTTAATTTTATTGATTTCATTATCAACTTGTTTTTCTTTTGATTCCAGCTCTTTCTGCTGCTGCCTTGAAATTTCTGTATCGCCTGTTTCAAGATGCATTGATGTTTCTGATTTTATTATTTCGCCTTCAAAAATTGCTTTCTTTTCCCTAAGCTCCGTTATCCTTGCCTCGTTTTCATTCCTTCTCTTTTCAAGAATTGATATCAAATTTTCAAGTTCACCAATTTTTTTTTCATTCTCCTGCAGGTTTTCAGCGACTTCCCTTTCCTTAAACCCAAATGCCTCTTTTTTGTGCTCTCTGAAGCCGCCGTGCATTGCCCCTGAAATTTCCGCAGCATCGCCATCCAAAGTTACAAACTTTGCCTTGCCTATGCCCAGCCGTGTGGCAACATGGATATTGTCGACAATTACAGCATCGGAAAAAACGTATGAAAATATTTTTTTGAATTTCTGCTCAAAAGAAACAAGATTAATTGCTAGGTCATGAACGCCTTTTGCACCCAGCATTTTTTTTGCCTCGTCATTAATTTCTTTCGAGTTTATTTTGTTTAACGGCAAAAATGTAGCTGTCCCAAGCCTATTTTCCTTGAGGTAGTTTATCAGCTCTGCTGCCAGCCTGTCATTCTCAACAACAATACTTTTAATTCTTGAGCCTGCTGCAACTTCCAAGGCAACAGCATACTTTGAGCTTACATTTCCCAAGTCAGCAACAGTGCCGTAAATCCCCTCCCTTTTGTTTTTCAATTCAAGGATTTTTTTGACAGCCAAGTCGCCTCTTGCAAATTCCTTGATTGTTATGTATTTTGCCCTCAGCTTTGCAAGCTCTTCATTCACAGCATTTAATTTTCTTCTTGAGTCAGAAAGCTGCACTGCCAGGCTTGAGTCTTCATCAAGGCACTTATTTAATTCCAAAGTTGTGCTCCTGAATACCTGCCTCTTGTCCTTTAAAGCATCAAGCTGCTGCTTGTATTCTTTTTCAACATCTATGACTTTCTTTATCTTGTCCTCAATCAATGTGATGTCATGGCTTACCCTATCCTTTTCCCTTATTAAGTTGTGCTGACTTTCCCTTAATGCAGTTATTTCCTTTTGAAGCTCGTCTGCTTTCCTGTCGATTTCCTCTACTTTCCTCTCTATGTCGGCAACATTGTCCAGCTGGTTTTTTTCCTTGAATTTTATTATTTTATTGCTGATTAGCTCTCTGTCTTTGCTTTTTGCTTCTATCTGCCCGTCATAGTCTTTTCTCTCATTTGTCAGTTGCCAGATTCTTTTTTCAATGTCTCCAATGCTGTCCTTCAAGTCATTTCTTCTTTTGCTTATTTTGTTTAACTCGTTTTTTAGTGTTTCAATTCTTGAATTATTTTTTGTCAGTTCTATTTTTAATGTTTCTACATCCTTGTTGAGCTTTATCTGCTCTATCTCCCCTTTTTCTTCAATCTCTTTCGAAATTGATTCTATTTGCTTCTTTTTCTCTTCATTTTCCTGCTTTAATTTGCTTATCTTTTCCCTTAATGAGGCTAAATCACTGTTGCCTGAATCTATCTTGTCCTTTATTTCTTTTCTATCAGTTTCTTTTTTGTCTATTTGAATTTTTAAATAAGAAGCCTTGTTTTGCTTTATCTTGTCGCTCATTTCCTTGTATTTTAAAGCCTGGTCCCTGTCTTTCTTCAGCTCTTTCAAATACGTGTTTCTCTCTGTGAGTATAAGCTCTGTCTCTCTTAAATGCTGCTCGACCTTTTCAAGCTCAAGCATTGCCTTGTGCTTTTTTTCCTCGTAAACAGAAATGCCTGCAATATCCTCTATAAGGACCCTTCTGTCTTCAGGGTGCATTTCTACAAACTTTATGATGTCGCCCTGCAGTATTACATTGTAGCCATCAGGGTCAATTTTTGCCAGCGAAAGCAGATTTGTTATTTGCTGCCTTGTCATTGCCTTGTCATTTATTTTATATATTGACTGGCCATTCTGCCTTACAATTCTCGATATCTTGACTTCCTTGTCTTCTGTTGGGAATATCCTGTTGGAATTGTCAAAATAAATGCTCACTTCCCCTTGCTTTGCCGGTTTTTTTGATTTGCCGCCATTGTAGATTAAGTTGGCTGATTTTTCTGCCCTTAAGTCTCTTGAGGATGATTTGCCAAGAACAAAGCATAAAGCATCAAGAACATTGCTCTTGCCAGCTCCATTTGGGCCCAAAACACAGTTGAAGTTGCCTCCAAAAAGAATTTCAGTATGCTTGGCAAAGGACTTGAAGCCGTGCATCACCATCTTGTTTATTCTGGTTGCCTTAATAGCTTGTTCTGCAATTACTATTTGCGGCATTGCTTGATTATCGCTTGAAACCCGTTCTTCCATGAGAATTAATGAATATTGGTGATATTTAAAGGTTATGCTACTGCTCGTCTTTGTGGTATAGGTCTAAAAATACTATCTTGTTTTCATTCCTGATGTAAGCGTAGGAAAGCCTGAAAGGGTGTATATAGACTTCCCTTGTCCCTTTCCTGACATTTCTCATGGGCTTTCCGATTTCAGGGTTTTTCCTGATTTTAGAAAATTGCTTGATCATCTTTTCTTTGAGTGAATTATCCTTTATTTTGGAGAAAATCTTTTGGAATTGGGGATGAAATTCGGCAATCACCATTTTTTAGCTTCTTTAAGAAAATCGTCGAAATCCATGCTTATGAATTCCCCTTTGTCATACCTTTTCCATGCTTCTTCAGTTCTCTTGGCAAAAATCAGGTCTTCCTCTATGTTTTTGCTGAAATCATTAGCTTTTTTTAATATAAGCTGGTCGCCGTTTTGTATTATCACTATTTTTTCGCCTTCCTTGATATTCTTTCTCATCTCGCTGGGTATTACAATCTGCCCTTTCGAGCTCATTTTAGTTATATTAATTTGAACCATAAGTAAGATTAATCTTACCTCAAGTATTTAAAGGTTTCGGTTAAGGGTGACTGCACCAAACCAACAAATATTTATACTACCTGTTCCAATACAAGAACATAGGGGTGGTACTGATGGAGCATGATTACAAGAACATTATTTCTCACATTGACATAGATCGGAGTTTGGGCGCTATCGAGCATCTTAGCTTTAACGGCATTGAAGATGAAAATATTCTTAATTTTAAAAATGATATTGAAGATGGCAATGACTCGATTGAACTGCATCTTATCAAATCCAAGTCTTATAAGGAAGCATTAATTCTGAAACTCAAGAAAAGCAATGGCACTTATTCTGACACTTGGCGGGATTTTTTAAGGGAAGAGCAAAAAACATTTGGAGGAAGCAAGATATTCTACATAGACAACGAATGCGACAAATTACTGGTTCTTTCATTGCCAAATGAGATAAGAAATAAGCTAAACATGGTTGTCACACGGTTAAACAAGATTAATGACAGGATAACAAGGATTAATGCAAGAATAAAAAAAGAAAACTTGGACATATACACCTCAAGGATAAGGGATAAAGAGACGATGAGCAAGAAGAAAGATGACATAATCAACTTTATCAACCAGAATTTGAGGGTTTAGGAGTTTTATTTTTTCAATATCAAAGTTATTTAATGTTTTTATTAATGTCAGAAATCGATTCGATTTCTGAACATTCCCAAAAACCTATGGTTTTTGATAATGCAAATTTAATATTATTTTTGATTTTTTATTTAATTTCACAGCGCATTAATTTAATTTTAAAAATCAAAAATAATTAAAACTCAAATCATCCCCTTTAACCTTCTGACAAACTCCTCAAAGTGGTGTGTTTTTACATTCAATCCGCAGGCATGCTCATGCCCTCCGCCATAGCCTTCCAATCCAGCCAAAGCTTTCTCAATCAAAGGTGGCAAGATAATTTTGCTTGACCTTAGAGAGCATTTCATCTCGTCATTTTTCTCCCTTGCAATAAGTATAATTTTGTCTGGAAACCTGTAAATTGCTTCATTTGACAAGTCGCTTGTAAAGCTTGTCTTGTCCTCTTTGTATGTGAAAATAACAAGATTGTCTTTTGTTTTCTCCGCAGTTTTCAGAACATCTTTAATCAAAGGCTCGTACATTCTGTTTACTTTTTCATAATGTTTATAAATAAAATTTCCTTGGGCAGTCTCCTGATTTAATATTTCATGCGGGCTTTCTATTCTCGTCAAGACTTTAATAGAGTTCATAACATCGTCAGTTTTGCCTTTCAGCACAAAAGAGAAAATCCTTATCAAATGCCCGAGCTTTGAATTATAAAGTATATCGCCAGGCGCCTTATAAGGCTTGTCAATCAGGTCAGGATAACCTTTCTTGAAATCATTGATAAATGGAGGTATAAACCAGTCTGCAACACAACCGAGTGTGGCAATCCATAAATCCTGCTGGACAACCTGGTGGCACATATAAGAAGTTGGATGGTTGTCTTCCCAGTTTGAAATTCTTGGATTGAAATACTTTACATTGTCTCTTTCAAAAGGGCCATGGTGGTCAATCCATATAACAGGCACTTTCATCTCATCAAGAAAGTCCTGCTCAACAACTGCAAGGTCAAGAATAAATATTTTATCTGGATCATATTCCTGAACTTTTCTTACAAAAACTGTGCCAAGCTTTGGGGTTGTTTTTACAATTATGCCTTTTCCTTCCTTTTTATATCTGTAAAGCTGCAGAAAAGAGCACAATCCATCCTGGTCGTCATCAAAAAAGAATAATGGTTTTTTGCAGTTATCCAAAAGCTCTCTTAATTGTTTTATCTGATTTGTTGATAATGCCATATATAATTAAAATCTGCTTTAATTATTTAAGGGTTTTTGTTTAATTTTAACCTTTCTAATCCTATAGAGTCAAATACAGCGTCAGAGCTTATTATTTTGTCATTGCTGCAAAACGCGGCATGGAATGCATCAAATACATTCAGATTATATTTTTCAATATATACTGATGCTTGCATACATATGGAATAAGTTTCTTCATTAACTTCAATAAGCTCAAAAAGGTTCGTAAATACTTTTATTGCATTGATTTTGAATTTTTTGCACAAAAGCGCTATTTCAATCATAACGGATACTGAAGTTCGTATTTTGCCTTTGTGCTCTTTAAGAATTTTAACTGCATTTTTCTTAAGCCAGTCACTTTCTTTTATTAAAGCAAGAAGAAAATCAGTGTCAGCGAACATCTTTGATTCTAGAAAATGCTTCTTTTTGAGCCTCTTCTCTGGCCATTTTCTTGAGTTCTGTTAAGCTATATTTATCAATACCAGATTCTTTGCCAAGCTTTGTTAGTTCAGCCAAAGGGTCTTTAGCTATTGGCACTAAAACAATCTCTTTTGGGGTACCAACTACAGCAAACTTCTTGCCATATCTGTGCAAAAATTTTGTTCCTAAAATGATTCTTCCTCTATCATCAGCCAAAACAGTTTTCATGATTCTTACTTGTGGGAAAACGTAAGAATTTGTGGGTTTATAAATGTTTCTGTTTTGAAACCACAATCTTTATATTAATAATTTACTTGTCCAAAAACATGCAAATCCCGTTCAGGCAGCACAAAGGCTATGATCCATTAGGAGACTGCGGCAAAGGAAGATGTCCAATCTGTGCAAGAAACAATGCTCTTTTTAGGATTAAAAATAAAATAGAAAAAGAAGAGTTTACAAGCGATGCAGTTGCGCCTTTTGTCGGGCTTTTTGGATACCCAAACATTAATGTCGGGATTCTTGCGCCTCCAGAGCAAAGGGAAGACGCTTGGCTTTATGATGCGCCAAAATACTGGTCAGCGGAAAATTATGAGATTCCAAGAATTGTTGATTTTCGTTCTTCTTTGCTTAATTCAAGGTACAACATTAACATAAAAAAAAGAATAAAGTTACTGGAATTATCACAGGACATTGCAATGTCCTCCAAGCCAGTTGATGTTGACATACAATTACAGGAAAAGCCAAAATTTCGCTTAAATCTTGATTCTCATATAGCGCCAACCGGCCCGAATGCAAGATTAAAGAAAGCATTGATTACAGAAAACCCGAAAATACACACAAAGGTTTACAAGGTTTTTGAGGATGTTGATTTGAAGGCGAATGAAGCAGTTAATTACCTTTACGAGAATAAGTTTGACGAGAATTTTTTGAGTAGATTATTGAGTGTTGGAGTTTTAGGTTTAAAACATAATAGAAAGCTTACACCGACCCGCTGGTCAATTACGGCAACCGATGATATTATTGGAAAAAATTTGATTAATCAAATCAAGGATTATAGTGAAATAAACTCTTATTTTTCTTTTTTCGGCAATTATTTGGGAAATTATTACTTGATTTTAATGTTTCCAGAAGTTTGGGGTTATGAATTGTTTGAAACTTATGCACCTTCAAGCTTGAACTTCAGCAAGCCTTTAAGGTACAGCACTGATTATGAGGACTATTATGGAAGAAAAAGCTATGCAGAGACTACTGCAGGCGGGTATTATACTGTAAGGCTTGCTATTCTTGAAAAGTTTAAAGAAATGAAAAAACAGGCTTCTGTTTTGGCGCTAAGGTTTATAACAGATGAGTATACAATGCCTTTAGGTGTGTGGATCACAAGAGAGGCAACAAGAAAGGCAATGAACAATAATCCAATTGAATTCTCTTCAAAAGAATTAATGATGGAATATGCAAGAAAGCTAATCAAGAAAAAATTCAACTACAATGTGGACTATCTGTTGAAAGAAAGCATTTTATTTAAGAATATCAGGCAGCAGAAAAAACTAATGCAATTTATTTGATCTTTTTCTTCGTTTCCTCCAACTCATTCAAAAACCTTTTTATCGTCTTATTCACATGCTCCGGCTGCGTCTTCAATATTTCAGAAACTTTATCAAGTGTATTTCCTTTGGATTCTTCCTTTGATGTCAATTCCAGTTCTTTTGTGTTTATTTTTTTATTTTTTTCTAGCGCCTTTTTAGCTAATTTCCATTTTTGAAACAACTCATTGACTCTTGCAGGCAATTGATGTGTTTTTACTCCAAGCAATCTGGATGCTTCTTCTAAAATTTCCCTTTCTCTCTTGCCTTCTTTTTTAGCTGCTTCTCCTGCTGTAAAGTAAAGCCTTACGATTCCATCGCTTATCTTTGCAGTTTTCAAGATTTTTATTTCACCTGCTTCAGATGTATTCCTTAAATGAGTGCCTCCGCACGCCTCAACATCAACCCCATCGATATTAACAATCCTTAACAATTTTCCAGGCACTGCTCCTCCTTGGTAAATGTTCATCCCAAAAGTCTGCTCAGCTTCTGTTCTTGGAATGAAATTGCTGTGCACAGTCAATGATTCCTTAACTAATTTATTTGCTTCTTTTTCAATTTGTTCAAGTTCCTCATCTGTAATGCTTTGATAGTGAGTTAAATCAATGGTTGCCTTGTCAATGTCTTTTTTTGCTCCTGCCTGGTTTATATGATTCCCAAGCACTTTTCTGGCAGCGGCGTTTACTATGTGAGTAGATGTATGGTGCTTTGCCAGCTGCAGTCTTCTTTCTAAGTCAATTTCGCATTCAACTTCTTCCCCTGTTGGAAATTCATGCTTGCTGCTCAAGACATGAACTATAACATTCCCTTGCTTAAAAACATCAGTTACTTTTTCGCCTGCAATGGTGCCTGTGTCATGCAACTGCCCTCCGCTTGTCGGATAAAAATAGGTTTGGTCCAGAATTATTTTATTGTCAATGACTTTCGCAACCTTTGCCTTAAATTTTGTTTTTGTATAATCATGATAGTACATCGCTTTTGTTTCTGGGATCCCTTCCAGATTTAATTTTTCCTCTCTTTTTGTAGCATGCTCCTGCTCCTGTTTTGCATGCAGCTCGGCGACTCTTGCATAGAAGTTTTCAGGCACATCAATATTTATTCCATACTTTTTGCCTTCCTCTTTAACTAATTCAGGGAGTATCCCTTGGCTGTCGTATAATTTTAGAAGGTTTTTTTCTATATTTTGTTTAAATGAAATTTCGGCAATATTTTTGAGATTTTTTTCCTGTTCTTTTTCATAAGTGAATTGTCCTTTCCCAAAAATTCCATGTAATATGTTCCTAGCTTTCTGCTTTGTTGCTTCATACTTGCTTTTTTCCACTTCCAAAATTTTTTCAACCTCGTCAAGATTTTCGCTTAATTCCGGAAACAACGGCTTCAAATAATCAGCATGCCATCTGCAAACATCAGGCAAATAAATATTCCACTTGTATTTGTCAATAAAAGAAAGCGCTCTTCTTAAAATAACCCTCAAGTTATAACCCCCTCCAACATTGCTTGGCAAAGCCCCGTCGCTCAAAGCAACCAATAAAGCGCGAGAATGTTCAGCAACCGAGTAGAGAGCTGCCAGTTCCAATATTTTTTCCCTCAATTCCTTTACATCAACCCCAATTTTTTTCGCAATATCATTCCATACCTTGTCAATATCTTCAACCTCGTCGACATTTAAGTAAGAAGAGTAAGGCAAAAATCTTTTCATCAGATATTCATCCACTTTAATGCCAGTAGCAGAGTAAAGCTTTTTTACAACACTTGGAAAAGTAGTTTCATAGCTTGTTGACTTGCCTTGAGTGAACCATGCATTTCTCTCATGCCCCATACCCATATCAAGAACTTTCAAGTTTAATTCTTTGTAGCCATTTGGAGTCTGCTCAAACATCATGTAAACCTGGTTTCCAAGCTCTAACCCTCTTGAGAAATATTCCATGCAGGGTCCGAAATTTCCTCCTCCAGCCCATGCATCCTCATGAAACTTTATTTCTTCATTTTTCAGACCAAGCCCTTGCTTAAGCCAGTTATGGATGTCTGTAAAATATCTAGCTTGATTCCAGTCTTTTGGCTTCATAAAAGCATGTTGGCCAATCATCACAAAAGCGCAGTAATGAGCGCCTGTAATTCCAATATTGTCTATGTCATTAAATCGCAGGCACATCTGCGGCACAACCAATGGGTTAGCTGGCGGCTCGACCTCTCCGCTTACAACATAAGGCTGGAAATCATAGATTGAAGCCTGAACAAAATCAGTGTCATCGCGCCATCTTGCAACTACAGGGTATCTTTTTATCGGCGTATATCCCCATTTCTTGAAAAGCTTTGAGAATTCTGTCCAAACTCCGATGTAGTCAAGCTTATTTTTTGCAGGGGTGTTGCCGATAAACCTAAAACCCCCTGAACAAGCAGGGTTGCCGCAGACATTATCATTAGATACGCTCCAATAATAAGTGCCACATTTTATACATTTTTTCCTGCTAAAACCTTCTTTCTTAAGGACAGAAGTAGCATAGTATTTATCAGGATTTTTTGAGGCGATTTCCTTAAACTGCTTTTTGATTTCCTTGTCTGTAGGCATAAATAAGAAATTAATAATAAGATTATTAAAAAGTTATTGTTTTCAATAGGTTGAAAATAACAAAAATATAAATATGTTAAAATAAATAATACAAAAATGCACTTCAAAGACAGGCATGAAGCTGGGATTAAGCTTGCAGAAGAGTTAAAAAAATACAAAAACAATAAAGATGCTATAGTTCTTGCAATTCCAAGAGGCGGAGTTGAAGTTGGCTATGAAATTGCTAAAATTCTAAACATAAACTTAGATATTGTAGTGACAAAAAAAATTGGACTGCCGGATGATGATGAGTTTGCAATCGGCTCAGTTGGCCCGGACAAAAAAGTTATGCTGAATGAGGAAACAATAAGAGTTTACAACATTCATGAAGATTACATTAAGGAAAAAACAAGGGAAATCGGCAAGGAAATTGAAAGAAGGTACAAGGCTTACAAGGGAAAATACCAACTGCAGAATTTGAAAAACAAAATTGTTATTTTAACAGACGATGGGATTGCAACAGGCTTTACAATAAGGGTTGCCATAAATTACATTAAATCTCAAAAACCGAAAAAACTGATTTTGGCTGTCCCGGTTGCACCATCGGATTTTGCCAATGAAATTAAAAAAGATGTTGAATTTGTTTGCCTGCATTCAACAAACTTGTTCTTTTCTATAAGCCAGTTTTATGAAAGCTTTCCGCAGCTTGAAGACGAAGAAGTAAAAAATTACCTTAAACTGCTCAAAATAGATAAACTTACTTAAATTCGAAGAAAACTATATATACTTATAATTTAATTTATTGCACAAAATGGCAAATGCGCTGCTTGCGACATTGATTGCTCTGGTTCTTGCATATTTACTCTCAGCGCTCTTCAAATATTTCAGCCTTCCCAGGGTTATCGGCCAGATTATGGCAGGCATTATACTAGGTATACCGATTGCAAAAAGCATGCTTTTCACAGATGAAATATCATCTGCATTTTCATTCATAACAAACATTGGAATAATTTTGCTGTTCTTTTTTGTAGGTTTGGAAATAAGCCCTAGGCAATTCAAAAAAAATTTTAAAGAGACTTCCTTGATAGCGGTTTTTAATACTTTGCTGCCCCTGATTGCAGGTTTTTTTATCAGCAAATACCTTTTTGGCTTTAACAACATCACCTCTTTGATAATTGGTATATCCCTCTCTGTTAGTTCCCAGGCAATTTCGCTTGATATTCTGGAAGAGATAAAACTTTTGAAAAGCAGGATAGGAAATCTTATAATAGCTTCCGGCGCAGTTGATGACGTGTTTGAGCTGCTGCTTATCAGCTTTCTCTTGGTGGCAGTTCATACAACGGCCTTTGGGCAGGCAAGCTTTCAAAAATTAATGATTGACATTATGGGCTTTGTATTGATAGTTATAATGATCAGGCTTTTGCTGATACCTTTTGCTTTAAGGACTTTTGAAAAAGAAAAATCGCAAGCCACTCTTTTCATGGGAGCATTGATTATAGTTCTTTTCATGGCGTACATCTCAGAGCTTTTTGGCGTTGGCTCTTTGATAGGCGCTTTAATTGCCGGCATTTTGGTTAGGCAAACGCTCATCACTGGCGAAGACAGAAAACCGTGGAGAAAGAATGAGATATCTCATTCAATATACATAATATCTTTTGGTTTCTTGATACCAATATTTTTTGTCAATGTCGGCTTAAAAATGGACGTTTCTACACTTTCCTCCAATCTTTTTTTAGTTTTTGTGCTTATTATTGTTAGCATATTAGGAACTTTGGTAGGCACTATTATAGGTGTTTTATTTAGCAAAGGCACTTTAACAGAGGGTTTAATCGTTGGATGGGGAGTTATACCGAAAGGCGATACAGAACTTGTTATAGCCACGCTTGCGCTTAACAAGGGCCTGATAAATATAGAAATATTCACAGCAATAATTACAGTTGCTATATTCAGCACATTTTTAGCTCCGATTGTATTCAGGATATTAATAAAAAGACATTCAGAAATGTTAAATAAATAAACTTAACTTAAATCGCTTTGTAAACCAAATCATTGCTCCTTACTGGCTCGTCCATCTTTATCCCAATTGATTGCCCGGGCTCTGCCATGTGGACACTTTCATGCTCTATCTGCATAGAGTGCACTTTCTGCTTGAAATCGCTTGTGTGCCCTTTTATGTGGATGTGGTCTCCCACCTTGATGCTGCCGTCTGTAACTTCTATTACAGCCACGCCTATTTTGGTGAAATAGTGCGTTACTTTCCCAACCTGCATTTCTTCCATAATTAACCCCCAAATCAGTTTTTTATTTAAGAGTATTTAAATTTAACGATGTTTAGGTTGTTAAAGAATTAACTACAAAAATTTCTCAGTTGTTGCCACTAGGCTTTTAACATGCTCCACAGATTTCCTGAAAGCTTCCTTTTCTTCGTGAGTAAGCTTCAGCTCGATTACCTTTTCAACGCCTTTTCTGCCTAGCTTTACAGGCACTCCGACAAAATAACCATTTACATTGTATTCAGAATTGCAGTAAGCAGCGCATGGTAGGATTCTTTTTTTGTCTTTCAGGATAGCTTCAACCATTTCTGCGACCGCAGCTCCAGGAGCATAAAATGCAGAGCCTGTTTTTAGCAAATTCACAATTTCCTCTCCTCCTTTTCTTGTTCTTTCAACAAGGGCATTTATCCTTTCTTCATGCATCAATTCTGTTATTGGGATGCCATTAACTGTGGAGTATCTTGGCAAAGGCACCATTGAATCGCCATGACCCCCAAGCACGATTGCATCAACATCCTCAACAGAAACGTCAAGCTCTTTTGCAATGAATGTCCTGAATCTTGTTGAATCCAAAATGCCCGCCATTCCCATAATCCTATGCTTCGGAAAATTGCTGACTTTTGCAGCAACAAAGACCATTGCATCAAGAGGGTTTGTAACAACAATTATTATTGAATTCGGAGAATGCATAGCCGCATTTTCTGTAGCTTCTTTCACAATTTTTGTATTTATAGAGATTAAATCGTCCCTGCTCATTCCAGGCTTTCTAGGCACTCCTGCTGTAATAATGACAATGTCGGAATTCTTTGTATCTTCATAGTTGTTTGTGCCTTTAATTTCAACATCAAAGCCTTCAACAGGAGCGGCTTCAAGCAAGTCCAAGCCTTTGCCTTGCGGCATTCCTTCAACAATGTCAAGCAGAACAACATCGCCAAGTTCCTTACTTGCAATCCAATGTGCTGTTGTCGCTCCAACATTTCCAGCTCCTATGATTGATATTTTCGGGCGTGACATTTTATTTGTGGGATTTTGTTTTTGTTTTTAAAAGTATTGGATTTTGATTTTTATTTAATGAAATTTTTATTAATTAGTGTTATCAGATGGTTACAAATTCTCCAACATTTTCTTATACTCATCACTATTCTTCACTCTAAAAATTATCTCCTTGTCCGGCTCTTTTGGCTGTGTCATTTCCTCTGGAGACAAAATTTTATTCAAATCTTCTTCTTCAATTAATTTGTATTTTAAAATAATATCCTTTATTGATGAGCTATTTTTTAATGCCTCCTTAACAATCCTTGAGGTAACTTGGTAACCAATGTAAGGATTTAATGCGGTTGCTATTGCCGTGCTTTTATTTAAAAGCTCTAAACATCTTTCTTCGTCCGTTTTGACTCCATCAATGCAAAATTCCCTGAACATCTTTAAGGTATTTGTTAAAAGTTTCATTGATTGCAAAATGTTGTAGGCGACAACTGGACACATTACATTCAACTCTAAAATTGAATATTGTGCTGCCAATTCAACTGTCTTGTCTTTGCCCATGACATCAAACCCGACCATAATCACGCATTCAGGAATGCTTGGGTTTATCTTGCCTGGCATTATTGAAGAGCCTGGCTCGACATCCGGCAGCATTATCTCTGCAATTCCTGCCTTTGGGCCCATGTTGAGGATGCTCAAGTTGTTTGCTATCCTCACCAAATCGATTGCAAGCATTTTTAACGAACTGGAAAAAGAAACAAAGCAGTTATAGTTTTGAGTCAGCTCAATAAGATTTTTTGAAGTTTTCAAATCAAGATTTGTCAATTCATTTAATTTCTTGACAATTATTTCATGAAATTTTGGATGTGCTGTTACGCCTGTTCCAATAGCTGTACCACCAATTCCCAGTTCTTTCAATTCTTCGCTAAAAGCCAGCATCCTGCTTATGTCCTTTGCAATGGAAACAGCATAGCTTTCAAACTCTTGCCCTAGAGTAATCGGAACAGCATCTTCCCAATGCGTTCTGCCGACTTTTAAAACTGATTTAAACTCGTTTGCTTTCTTTCTTAAAGACCATTCAAATTTTCTTGCTTCAGCAATTAAATCTTTCAATAAAAACAAAATCGCTATTCTTGTTGTAGTTGGTATGACATCATTTGTGCTTTGCGCCATATTTACATGATTGTTTGAATTCACAATATATTGGCCAAGCTTTCCCCCAAGCAGTTCAGTTGCACGATTTGCAATGATTTCATTGCAGTTCATGTTAAATGGAGTTCCAGCCCCTGCCTGGTAAACATCAAGAACAAAATAAGAGTCAAACTTTCCTTCAATTAATTCATCAGCAGTCTTCACGATTGTATTTCCTATTTTTTCATCAAGCTGCTTAAGCTCTATATTTGCCAATGCAGCTGCTTTCTTTATTGTTGCAAGAGCAACAAGAAATTCCTTATGGGCTTTAATGCCGCTAATCTGGAAATTTGTCTTTGCCCTTTTGGTAAAAGCGCCATAATAAGAATCAGAAGGCACTTCAATTGAGCCCATAACGTCTTTTTCTGTCCTATACAATAAAACCACCCTAAAGCAGAGAATAAGCTGTTTATTTTAAAGATTTTTGGTTTTATTACCATTCAATATTATTCACAGCCCTTTGCACAACTTCAGAAAGAGCAGGGTGTATGTGCACTGCCTTGCTTAAAGAATCAACTGTCAAGCCAGCTTTCATTGCTATAACAACTCCATGTATTAAAGTAGATGCATTACTTCCAAGAATAGAACAGCCTAAAATTTTTCTTATTTTTCTATCAGCAAAAATTTTGACAAAACCTTCATCATCTTGAAGTGCTAAGCCCATTCCAGATTTTATAAATTCGTATCTTCCAACAGCATAATCTGTTTTCTTTCCTTTTAAATCTTGTTCCCTTAATCCAACTCCTGCAATCTGCGGGTTTGAAAAAATTGCATGAGGCATTGCAGTGTAATCAACTTTAATTTTTTTGTTTAGAACAGTATTATAATAAACGTATTCTGCCTCAAGATTTGCGCTGTGCTTAAACAAATACCTACCAACAATATCGCCTAATGCCCATATGTTCTTTGCAGTCGTTTCGAGATATTCATTTGTTTTGATAAATCCTTTATCATCAACTTCAACATTAGTTTTTTTAACATCTAAAACGTCAGTATTCGGGATTCTGCCAGTTGCAATAAGTAACGCATCAGAAATAAGTTTTTTCTTTTTATTTTTTGATTCTGCAACAACAACAAATTTTTTGCCTTTTTTAGAAATCTTTGTTGCATTGTGCTCAGTAAAAACATTATACTTTTTCTTAAAAATTTCCGTAAATTTTTGAGATATTTCTTCATCCTCATTTGGGATAAGAAATTTAGCTCGTTGTACGATATTTATTTTTGTTCCCAATGCACCATAGAAATGGGCAAGCTCAGCAGCAATATAACCTCCTCCAAGAATTGTCATGATTTTTGGCTGTTTTTTTAATCTTAACGCTTCATCACTTGTTATGTAATTAACTTCGCTTAAACCTTCTATTGGTGGGACAGATGGCCTTGTTCCTGCTGCAATTATTACTTTATCACCTTTTATTGTTTCATTGCCAACCTTTAATGTTCTCTCTCCAATAAATTTTGCTTCAACCTTAAACAAAGTTGTATTTTTATCTTCGATAATTGCCTCTTCTATTTCTTTTGCTTCCTTATCAACAATGCCTGAGGCTCTAGAAGTAATTTTTGCAAAATCAACAGAATTTATTTTTGAATTAATCCCAAAAGCTTTTGATTTTTTAATAGTTTCAGCAACATCAGCGCTGTGGATTATTATCTTGGAAGGAATGCAGCCCCTGTTAAGGCAAGTGCCGCCCATAGGACCTTTTTCAACAACAGCAACTTTTAAGTCCATATCAGCAGCTGCAGATGAAACATTCAAGCCAGAGCCTGCCCCTATGACAATCAAATCAAAGGTTTGCATAATAATAAATTGGGGTGGTTATTTTTAAACATTTGGTTTAATAATAAAACTACCTTATAACCCCAGTCTCTATTGCTGCATTTTTGACAGCTTCTGCAACTTTAGCGGCAACTTTCCTGTCTAATGTATATGGCAGAATATTGTTTTTTGTTGGTTTTATGCAATCAGCCAGTGCATGCGCAGCGGCTATTTTCATCTCATTATTTATTATAGTTGCCTTTGCATCTAAAGCGCCTCTGAAAACTCCTGGAAATGCCAATGAATTGTTAATCTGGTTTGGAAAGTCGCTTCTGCCTGTGCCAACAACTGCGGCAACTTTTTTGGCTTCATCAGGCATTATCTCTGGCACAGGATTTGCCATTGCAAATACAATTGCATCTTTGTTCATTTTTTTTAAGTCATTTGCAGTAACCAAGTTGCCTGCTGAAACTCCAATAAAAACATCTGCCCCAACAAGTGCTTCTTTTAATGTGCCTTTTCTCTTTGATTTGTTTGTAAATTTTGCCAATGATTTTTTTGATTCGTTCAGGTCATCTCTTCCTTCATAGATAATGCCTTTGCTGTCGCAAACAATAATCTCTCTTACAGATGTGCACAATTTTTTATCAATGCCAAGGCAAAGCAATAATTTTGTGACAGCTGTTCCTGCCGCGCCTGCGCCGCTAATCACAACTTTCAAGTCATCAAGCCGCTTGTTTACTGCTTTTGCTGCATTAATCAGCGCAGCCAGAATAACTATTGCTGTCCCGTGCTGGTCATCATGCATTACAGGAATTCCGATATCAAGCAGTGCTTCTTCGATTGCAAAGCATCTTGGCGCTGCTATATCCTCCAGATTTATGCCTCCAAAAACAGGAGCAATGTTTTTTACTATGTTTATTATTTCTTTGTCATTTTGGGTTTTTATGCATATTGGAAAAGCGTCTATGTCAGCTAACTCCTTGAAAAGAACGCATTTTCCTTCCATTACAGGCAAAGCAGCCTCTGCTCCTATGTTACCAAGTCCAAGAACAGCGCTTCCGTCTGTGACAACAGCAACAGAATTTGATTTTATCGTGTAATCATAAATTTTGCTTTTGTCTAGAGCAATCTCTTTACAAACTTCTGCAACTCCAGGTGTAACCAAACTCAAGTCTTCTTTTGTAGCAACCCTCACTTTTGACTTTGTTGCCAGTTTGCCTTTATTTTCACGATGAAGTTTCAAAGCCTCTTTTTTAAAGTCCATTTTTAAAAGGTGATTCTTTGTATTTTTATATTTTTATTGAAATTATCGATTTTAAATATTTTAATTTTATATTTCAATCAATTGTCCTTATTTCAAGAATGTCCTGGTTTTTTCTTGGGTTGACATCAGAAACAACAACAACTCTGTCATCTTTCACAAGGAATTTATGCTCCTTAAGCATGTCAATGGCATTATTGACCATTGCATCAAAATTGTCGCTGAAACCTATTGTAAACGGGAATGCGCTCCAGTAAGTAATGAGTTTTTTCCTTACTTCTTCATTTGGCGTGAACACAAAAATATCGACATTTGGCCTGTTTTTTGTAACTAAGCTAAGAAGTTTTCCTGTTTTGGAAAAAACAATTACAGCCTTTGCATCAAGATTTTCAGCATTTATGCATGCGCCCAAAGCTATAGCTTCTTTGACATTTTTTGTGTTTATGGCATCTGGAGGCATTTCAAACTTTAATCTATTCTGGACATTTTTTGCTATGGTGTGCATTGTCCTCACGCATTCGATTGGATAATCTCCTTTTGTTGTTTCTCCTGAAAGCATGATGCAATCGGCTTTTTCAAACACCGCATTTGCAACATCCGTTACTTCCGCTCTTGTCGGCCTTGGGTTTTCTATCATTGACTCAAGCAGGTGCGTTGCAATTATAACAGGCTTGCCGAGCTCTATGCACCTCTTGACCATGTATTTCTGCACGATCGGTATTTCCTCAAAAGGAATTTCAACTCCCAAATCACCCCTTGCAACCATAATTCCATCTGCCTCTTCTATGATTTCATCCATGTTGTCAATGCCTTCCTGGTCCTCTATCTTTGCAATTATCATTGCATTTGAGCCAAGGCTGCTTAAGAGTTCTTTCATCTGTTTTATATCATCTTTTTTCCTTACAAATGACTGCGCAACATAGTCAATTCCATTTTCAACCCCAAGCTTTATGTCCTGCACGTCTTTTTGCGTTATTGACGGTATCCCTGTTTTTATTCCAGGAATGTTTACGCTTTTTCTCCTGCCAAGTTTTCCCTTGTTCAGAACCTTGCAAGTCACATTGTAAGGCTCCACATTCAGAACTTCAAGCGCTATCAAACCATCATCAATCAGAATAATTTGTCCCTTTTTTACTTTCTTTATTAAATTTGCATAATCAACAAAAGTGTGCTTTTCACCCTCTTGTATGTCGCATGCAGAGCTTACCGCAATCTTGAAAGTATCGCCTTCCTCAAGACCAAATTCTGTTTTTGCGCTTGTCCTTATCTCAGGCCCTTGCGTGTCAAGCATCAAGCCGATTGGAAAAGTATTTTGCTCGCTTATTTTCTTTATTCTTTTCATAACAGTTTCATTCCAATTTGCTTCACCATGCGACATGTTTATTCTTGCAATATTCATGCCAGCTGAAGCAAGATTTCTTATCATATCCTCGCTTTCGGTCTTAGGGCCTATTGTCGCTATTATCTTTGTCCTTCTCATAAGAGAAAGGGAAGCAATAGTGTTTTTTAAAGGTTTCTTGCAAGTTAAAAGGTTACATAGGAAAATAATTGAAAAGTTCGTCATAACGGTGTTATATTCACTTTTTTAGACACCTATAGAGAGGCACACGCCGTAAATCTTTATCGAGAGTCACTTTCGTATAATCTTAAAAATGCAAACTCAAAGAGATTCGCATAACGAGAGATTATACGGTTCACTTCGTTCTCCTAAGTTTTTATATTTTATGGGGAGTTCCATTTCTTTAGACTAGGTACTTTCACCTTAAATCCAATTCATTCTTCATATAGGATTTTTTCAAGCTTAATCTTATTAGTAATCCCATAAGGATATTTTTTTACAATTCCCAATGATTCAAGCCTTTTTACTATTCTGTGAACTTTAACTTTCGAAAGCCCGGTATTGTTAACTAATTCAGATTGTGTCAAAATGCCATTATTATTTTCTAGTTCTTTAATGACAGTTTTTTCATCAGGCATTACCATAGAATCTATAACTTCTTGCTTTAGTTCTTTGGATTCTTTGTACCTCAAAACGCTTATCAGGCTAAGTCCCGCCAATATGGAGATTAAAGCACCAAAAAAATTTACAATAAGTGGAATAGCCATAATTGTTCTGACATTTGGTCTTAGGGACGTATTTACAATTTGCGTAACGTTTCTGGCAAATGTACCAGATGGAAATTGGTTTCTAACATAAATAAAATAAGATTGCTGTATAAGCAAAATTATTGCCACACCTCCATAAATCAAACACAAAATTGCTACAAACCAATAAAATTTCTTTTTCCCATTTAGATTCATCGGTTTCATGTTGTTTCGTTTCACTTCGTTTCAAGAAGCATTTATATATAGTTTCGTTTCACTATGTTTCATGGTAGGTATTTAAAGTATATAAATCTTATTATCATGGCAAAATCAGAAATAATCAAGCTTCAGAATGTATGGAAAACTTACAAAATGGGGGAGGTAGAGGTAAATGCATTAAGGGGCATAAGCTCAACAATAAATCAAGGGGATTTTGTTGCAATAACGGGCGCCAGCGGCTCTGGCAAAAGCACAATGATGAATCTCGTTGGTTGTCTGGACTTGCCGACAAAAGGCTCGATTTTTTTGGATGGAAAAGACATATCGAAAATGGGTGAATCAGATTTGGCGCAAATAAGGGGACAAAAGGTTGGATTTATATTCCAGCAGTTTCATTTAATTCCAACTTTAAGCGCTGTTGAAAACGTTATGCTTCCTTTGGAATTTCAGGATATTCAAACTGACACAGCTAAGAAAAAAGCAATAGAAATCTTGCATAAGGTCGGTCTTGGAGATAGAATAGAGCATTTGCCATCGCAACTTTCTGGAGGAGAGCAGCAAAGAGTTGCAATTGCAAGAAGCTTGGCTAACAATCCAGATGTAGTTCTTGCAGATGAACCAACTGGAAACTTAGACAGCATAGCAGGAGCTAATGTTTTGAATTTGCTCCAAACTCTTTGGAAAAAAGAAGGAAAGACAATCATAATGGTTACGCATGATTTGAAGCTTGCGTCATACGCCAAAAGAATTGTTCAATTAAAAGATGGCCAAATATTAAAAGGAGGATGATAGAAATGAAAAAGATAATTTTTGCGGCAATATTATTTTTAATCTGCGCATTTGCAGTCTATGCAGTTGAATATGAATCACCTTTGATTAAGGTGACATTGCTAAACCAAGACCCGACACCTGCAAGAGCGGGTGATACAGCGGAATTAAGATTAAGGGTTGAAAATACTGGTGGCGGCACTGTTGAAAATCTCGAATTGGAAGTTGTGCAAAATTATCCATTTACAGTCATAGATAGTCCGCCTTTGCAAAATCTTGGAACTCTATATGCATATCAAACTGGCAAAAATTACATCAATACTCAATATAAGCTGAAGATTGACAAAGATGCTGTGAAAGGCAAGCATGAGCTTAAAGTTAGATACAGGTATGACGATCAAGAATGGATTTCTGTGAGCTTCAATATTGATGTCACAAGCAAGGAATTTGCGCAGATAATTTATGTTGACAAGGCAAAGATAGAGCCAGGCAAAGAAACAGAAATGAAGTTTACAATCACTAACATAGGAAATGCTCCTCTGCAAAACATGGTTTTTTCATGGTCAGAGGCTGACGGTGTTATATTGCCTGTATTTTCTGATGATACAAAATACATCAAGTATCTCGATGTTGGAGATTCTACTGAATTAAAGTATACTGTAATGGCAGATGTAAATGCCCAGCCGGGGCTGTATCAGCTTGATTTAAATCTGAAATATGAATCCTTAACAAACACAACATCGACTGTAATTAAAACCAAGGCAGGAGTTTTTGTTGGAGGAGAAACGGATTTTGATGTGGCATTTTCCCAAAGTTCCCAAGGCCAGACATCGCTCTCAGTTGCAAATACAGGGAATAATCCTGCGCAGTCAGTTTCTGTAAGAATTCCAGAGCAGCCAAATTTTAGGGTTGCAGGAAGCAATTCGGCAATCATTGGAAATCTTGACAAAGGTGATTATACTGTCGTTTCATTCCAGATAACTCAAAGCACGGGAAATTTTACTGGAGTGAATAGGCAAAGGCAATCTTCTCAAAATTCTCAAGCTTTAAATCTTCAAAATTTGACATCAGCAAGAAGCAATAACCTCAGAGTGGTCATAGATTACACAGATACAACGGGAGAGAGAAGAAGTATCGAAAAAAATGTCGAAATACAATTCAGACCTGATGCGGCAAGTCAAACTTCTGCCAATGTGAGGGCTAACAGCCAAACAAGCATATTTTCAAGCTGGATTTTTTACATAATATTGATAGCTGTTGCCGGGGCAGGATGGTATTTCAGAAAAAAGATTATTGCAGTTTTCTCAAAAAACAAAAGGTAGAATGAAATTCCAAAAATCATTCAGGCTTGCTTTGAATATTTTGTTGCATAGCAAACTAAGAAGCTGGCTTACCATAATTGGAATTGTTATTGGCGTTGCTGCAATAGTCGCCATTGTCTCAATTGGAGAAGGAGCGCAGGCAAGTGTGCAGGAGAGGCTTGGCGGGCTTGGAGCAGACATAATCACAGTCTCGCCGGGATTTCAAAGGGCTGCTGGCGGATTTAGAGGAGGATTTGGCGGAGGTGGTGGGGCTGGCGGAAATACAGCTACCACGACAAGCGCTAAGAATTTAACAAGTAGGGACATTCAAGTGATAAAAGCAGTTGAGGGAATAAGCTTCGTTAATGGAATGATTTCAGGGAGGGCTGATGTCTCTTTTCTTGCAGAATCTGCTTCTGTAAACGTCCAGGGAGTTGATACTCTGGCATGGAGCAATATGCTAACAATAGAACTCGAATCCGGACGCTATTTAAATCCCGGTGATAATAATGTTGTCGTCATTGGAAGCAGGATAGCAAGATCAACTTTCAAGCAACCTCTTGTTCTAAACAGGGATATCACAATCGAAGGCAGGCTTTTCAAAATTGTTGGAATTCTGAAAGAATCCGGCAGCGGTGGAGATGACAATAGAATTTTCATGCCAATTGAGCAAGCCAGAAATGTCATTGAAGATGCAGGCAATGAAAAAATTGATTCTATAGTCATAAAAGTAAGTGATGCAAATTTTGTTACTGAAAAGACTTCTGAAATAGATTCAATGCTTATGCTGTCAAGGCATGTGACTAACAGGACAAAGGATTTTACTGTGACTTCATCGCAGGCAACGCTGGAAAGGGTTCAGGGTGTAACTGAGACTTTTACCCTGTTTTTAGGCGCCATAGCTGCCGTCTCTTTGCTCGTCGGTGCTGTCGGCATTGCGAATACTATGTTTACATCAGTTCTTGAAAAAACAAAAGAGATTGGAATTATGAAAGCAATTGGTGCAAGGAATTTTGATATTATGATGATATTCTTGCTTAATTCAGGGTTGGTAGGGCTCGTTGGAGGGCTTCTTGGCGTCGGATTAGGCTCTGTAATTTCTTTTGTTCTTCCAAACTTCTTGTCCGGAATAGGTCCTGGAGGAAGCGTAAGAACTGTTATTCCTGCCAACCTTCTGATCGAAGCTCTATTGATTTCAATCATTATTGGAATGGTTGCTGGGGCAATTCCCGCTCACCGGGCTTCAAAATTAAAGCCAGTGGACGCATTAAGATATGAATAGTAGTTTTAATCGTTTAGTATAATGGAACTCCCCTAGTCCTTGCGGACATCTAGTCTGCTACGCAGAAATTTATTGTAAAAACTACAGTGCCTCTCAGATTTTACGGTGTCTAAAAAAGTCTGCGGACGCAGTTTTCCCACACTTCGTATGGAAAAAGAATATAACACACATTTCACGGAAAAATCGGTCGCTAAAGCTAAAACGCCAAGCGTTTTCCCGATTTTTCCTAAGTTTTTTCCAGCTCTCAAAATTTGCCAGCTCTGTGTGTGGGTTGCCTCACACGAGGGCAAATTTTGGAGGGAAAAAACCTCGTGAAATATAGTCCGTTATGTGAACTTTTCCTTTATCCCCAAAAACAGGAATTCAATTACCTCAAATTCCCTCTCAGCCTTTCAGCCTCAAGAATCTTCTTGATGGCATCAATGTAAAGTGATTCCCTCATGTCGCACTTGAAATCAGTGCATACCTTTGAAAGCTCCTTGACAGCGTTTGTCATATATGTTTTAAGCTTTTCAAGTACCTCTTTCTCGCTCCAGTAGAAATTCATTGAATTCTGAACCCATTCAAAATATGAAACAACAACACCGCCAGCATTTGCAAGTATGTCTGGCATCACAAAAATATTTTTATCAAGCAAAATATCATCAGCTTCCGGAGTTATTGGGCGGTTGGCCATCTCAAGAATCAATTTTGCTTTTATTTTATCTGCATTTTTTTTGGTGATGACATCTTCCAATGCTGCAGGCACTAAAACATCAGTTTTCAGTTCAAGCAATTCCTCGTTTGATATGCTTCTGGAATTTTTAAACTTGGAAAGCTGTCCGGTTTTTTGCTTGTGGTTTATGACATCTTTTATATTTAATCCATCTTTGTTGTAAATTCCGCTTTTTGAATCGCTCACAGCAACAACCTTGTAGCCCCATTCATGCAATATCCTTGCAATATTCATTCCGACATTGCCAAAGCCTTGCACAGCAACAGTTGTTTTCTTTGGATTCATGTCAAATTCTTCAGCAAGCTCCTGCAAAACATAAGCCCCGCCAATAGAAGTTGAGAATTCTCTTGCTCTTGAACCTCCCAAGGCAATCGGCTTGCCTGTTATTGCAGCTGGAGAATGCCTGCCTTTGAGCTTTTCATATTCATCAAGCATCCACGCCATTATCTTTGCATCTGTGTTCACATCAGGAGCAGGAATGTCAATATCATGCCCTATAAATCCATTAATCTCCCTTATGTAGCCCCTGCTTATTCTTTCAAGCTCCTCTTGAGAAAAGCTTTTTGACTCAACCATAACTCCACCTTTAGCACCTCCATAAGGAAGATTGACAACAGCACACTTTAATGTCATCAAAAAAGCAAGAGTCTTGATTTCCTCAAGATTAACCTCTGGATGAAACCTTATGCCGCCTTTTGTAGGTCCTCTTGCATCATTAAACTGCACCCTGTAGCCGGTAAAATACCTTATTTCGCCAGAGTCAAGCTTCACCGGAAAGCTGAATGTAAGAATTCTTTTTGGTATTGTTAGAATATCAAGCTCTGCCTGCCCAAGCTTTAAAACCTTGGCAACTTTGTCTAATTGATTATAGCAATTAATGCAAACATTGTCTTTTTCCATAGAAAATCAAGCAATGCCAAGGGCTTTTTTAAGTGCTTCTCTGTCATAGCCGACAATTATTGTGCCGTTTACATCAGTTACAGGCACTCCAAACTGGCCGGATTTCTCAAACATCTCGTTTCTTGCTTTCTCGTCTTCCCCGACATTAACATCCTCGTACTTGATATTATGAGCCTTCAAGAATTCTTTGGTTTTCATGCACCAGGGGCAAGTGCTTGTTGAATAGACTTTTACTTTTGCTGATTTTGCCATCTTCTATTCACCTCAATTTAACAAATCAATGATTATAAAAAACTATAAAATAAAAAACAAATCAAAAACTAGATTAACAGCATCCTTTTCCTTTCATCTTGTCTTTTCCCATTTTTACCTCCATGCTTAACCGCAGCATCCGCTGGACATCTTTCCTGAGCCGCAGCTGCACGTCTTTCCTTTCATCTTTTTGCCTTTCATTTTCCTGCTTTTTCTCTTTGCCATGCAATAATCACCTCCAAAATCAAAGAGGTTAGTAAGCTTTCCAACTTACCTTGCCCCTAAAATAACTACAATACTCAGAATCTTTTTCTGATTTTTGTAACAAAATTTTACTTGCCTTTTATTTTCTCTTGCCTTTTTTCTTTGCCATTTTGTATCCACCTCCTAAATAATTTTTATATGCTTTTCTATTTAATAATCTTTCTTTTTTATAACTGGAAGTGAGTATGATGGTTATTAACAAACTATCTTTTAGGGTTAAAGATGAGGTTTAAGTAGTTTTATATTAAATACCAGCCTGCAATTATTATCAAAGCATAGAATACCACACCCAACATAAAGTATAAAGGCCTCTCAGTTTTCTCGCTTGGCAGAGACTCCCTTATTACGCTGTAAAGCAAAGTGCCTGTGATAAAAGAAATTAACTCGCCAAAAATAGACATGGTAAATTCAAGATAGGCAATGCCAATATAAGCCCCAAAAAGAGAGGCGCTTGAATATAAAAATTTTGATGTTCCGTGCTTAAAATTGAATTCCTGCGGAAGAGTTTTGATAATAATATAGAGAAGGAATGGTACAAAAAAAAGGAATGCCTGCATTAAACCCTTGGAAGCAAAATTTACCAATATCATCCCGATAAAAAAATTATAGATGAAGAAATATGCAACATGCATACTTTTATGATACGTAAATGAGTTTTTTTTGTTTTCAACTCCTTTGTATATGTACTGCTCCACCAAGTTTAACGATACAAACCCAAGCAAAGCATAAAGAAAAATAGTTTTTCCTTCAATTACTGCACTTGACGAGATTTCTGGAAATAATTTCAAAATTATATAAGCTATTGCAACCCCTGCTGAAAAAGAAATAAGCTTTTGATTTTTCTTTATTTTTTCCGGGAAAATGTATTCTGTTATATAGTCAGCAATGCTAAGAATCCCAGCTAATATTAATGACAACAAGTGGAAAGTCATAATATCCTCTTTTTAAGATAGAAGAAATTCATAATTTACAGCCTATTTAAACTTTATGAAAATAAAATACTCAAATTTGGATAGCATATCTCGTGATTTCAATATTGCAGCTATGATGCTCTCTGCACCAGTTCTCACATTTTGCTGCTGTTTTTTTATCTTTATACGCAAAATTACATTCAGGACATATATAATGGGTTTTGTTGCTTTTAGTTATTTGTTTTATCATTTCGATATTAATAAAGTATTTATATTTAAATAAATATCGTTGCTTATGAAAAAAGAATTTTTAATTAACAAACTTTAAAAACATCCAAAATACACATTTTCTAATGAAAGAACTCTTATTCGGCACAGCAGGCATTCCGTTAAGCGCAAATCCTAGAACAACAATTGATGGAGTAAAGCATGTCAGAAAAATTGGTTTAGGGGCAATGGAACTTGAGTTTGTGCACAGCATAAACATCACAAAAGAAAAAGCGCCTGAAGTCAAAAAAATTGCTGGAGAAAATAATATAGTTTTGACTTGCCATGCCCCTTATTTCATAAATCTTAATTCTTTGGAAAAAGCAAAAATCAAGGCAAGCATAGAGAGGATTTTGAACTCCGCAAGAATTGCAAATTTATGCGGTGGCTACAGCGTTTGCTTCCATGCAGGGTTTTATATGGGGCAGGACTCCAAAAAAGTTTATGACACAATAAAGCACAATTTAAAAGAAATAACATCAACATTAAAAAACGAAAACAATAACATCTGGATAAGGCCGGAGACAACTGGCAAGGAAACCCAATTCGGCAATGTAGATGAAATTTTGCAATTAAGCCAGGAGCTTGAAAATGTAATGCCGTGCGTTGACTTTGCGCATTTCCATGCAAGGACAAATGGAAAATTTAATAGTTATAAGGAATTTTGCAGTATATTGGAAAAAATAGAAAAATCTCTTGGAAAAAAAGGGCTTGAAAACATGCACATGCACATCACAGGAATCGCTTATGGCCCAAAAGGAGAGAAAAATCACTTGAATCTGGAAGAGTCCGATTTAAAACATAAAGAATTAATAAAAGCATTGAAAGACTTTAAGGTTAAAGGAGTTGCAATAAGCGAAAGCCCGAATATTGAAGGAGATGCTTTGCTTATGCAGAAAAATTACAAATCACTTTAAAAAGTAAAAAAGATTTCATCCAAAAGTAAACGTATAAATCTTAAAACCTTTGCCTGCAATATCAATATTTATAGAATGGGTTCCATAATTTT
>Ga0209541_10003119_pt1 | contig 30814 bp, 31 predicted proteins | sample RifCSPlowO2_01_FD_184027 | JGI IMG/M metagenome (GOLD analysis project Ga0209541, IMG submission 184027) | Groundwater microbial communities from Rifle, Colorado - Rifle CSP2_plank lowO2_0.1 (SPAdes) (version 2) | ecosystem: Environmental > Aquatic > Deep subsurface > Groundwater | place... | reverse complement strand
AACTTTGGACTGAAAAATTGCGGTTCCATACCCGCTTAATCCGCCAATTCCAACCGCTAATGCTCCAATTACTATTCCGATTTTTAAGGAATTTGAATAAGGAAAAAATATTAAAAGAATTAATGCGAGCGCGGTTGAAGCTACTATTAGCGCTAATTTGATCCAGAAATATGTTCCATAAATTTTTTCCGCACTTATACTTTTTTGGGAAAGCTCCCGAACAATAGCAAGCTGCAGTCCAAAATCCGCGAAAACTCCAAAAAAAGACATGTAAGCAAAAACTAAAGTAAAATCCCCATATCCGGAAGTGCCTAAGTATCTGGTAAGAAGTCCTACGGTTAAAAACCCCAATACAACAGTTATTATTTTCCCTGAAAATTGAATTAAAGTATTAAAACCGATCTTGTAAAAAATATTCTTTTTCATAAAAAACCCGGAATTTAGCCTCTGCTAAGTTTAACATTTAAACAGCTTCTTGACAAATCTAAGCAGTTTGTTAATACTTAAGTTAAGTTGAAAAATGCTTGCTTCGCTTTATTAAAATTTCTATTTTCCTTAATTTTAATAATAATTTTAGTAAGTTCTTTTGGAAATAGTGTAAATGCAGCTTCTAACTGGCAAAAATACCCCGCAAACCCAATAGCAGGACCCTTAGATTCATGGGGAAATGCTTATAATCCATCAGTTATATATAGAGACAATACCTTTAAATTATGGTTTGAGGGAAATAGAGGTTATGGATCAAGAATTGGTCATGCTTCTTCAACTAACGGAATTAGTAATTGGACTGCAATCAATAGTCCTATTTTACAAGTAGGCTCAAGTAATGGATGGGAGTCAGAAACTGCAAATTCCAACGTTATCTTTAACAAGCAACTAAATATATATCAGATGTGGTACACCTCTTTAAATGTTAGTCATTGGAATCTTGGATTAGATAGATTTAGATTAAGATATGCAACGTCCACCGATGGCATCAACTGGGATAGACTAGATGGGTGGGCTTCAACAATAGGCGCAGATGCCTGGGCAAGCAGTACTTCTTGGGATAAAGGAGGAATTGCCAGAGGTATATCCGTATTATATAGAAACGGCATCTATCATCTTTGGTACGCCGGTACAAATGAAAATAATTTAGCAATTAGTCCTTTTTGGCGAATAGGATACGCGACATCTATAGACGGCATAAACTGGACAAAGCAAAACAATGGTAACCCTGTTATAGTTCCAACAAAAAGCTGGGAATTAAACAACGCAAGTTACCCAAACGTTATTTACGAAAATGGCACATACAAAATGTGGTATGCTGCAGGATACGGCGACTCCGGAAATCAAATTGTTTACGCAACGTCAACAGATGGTATAAATTGGGAAAAATTGGAAAATGAAAATCCTGCTTTAACTACCAGTTCATCCGGTTTTGATTCCGGAAATATAATCTCTCCATTTGTTATGAAAGATGGAAAAGTTTACAAGATGTGGTATTCAGGATATAACGGAGGGTGGAGAATTGGTTACGCGACAAAAAGCGCTGATTTAATATTAGATGTACCTAATCTAAAACAAACCGATGAGCCATGGCAGTCGGATACATATGATAGCGCCAATATTTGGAATCCGTCCAACTCAATAATTAACCGCTTCGGATGCGCATTAACTTCTGCCGCAATGATATTAAGATATCATGGAATAAATCTTTTACCGGATGAAACAGCGCTTGACCCGGGTTCTCTTAACACATGGCTTAATGGTCAGGAAGATGGATATGTAGGAGATGGATACATAAATTGGCTGGCAGTAAGCAGATTGTCCAGACTGGCCCGAGATACAAATAATATTACAGATTTCGAAGCGCTTGAATATACAAGATTAACAGGGCAGAATAACACTCAGTTAACAAATGATCTAAATAATTCAAGGCCGGATATTTTGCAAGAACCGGGACATTTTATAGTTGCAAAGGGAATAGGAGATAATACATTTTACATAAACGATCCATACTACGACAGGACAGATCTAAACTCTTACGCCAACGCATATCTGTCGCTTGGCAGATACATCCCATCTAATACTAATCTTTCTTATATTATGCTTGTAACAAATCCCGACATTCAGATTGCCGCGACAAACGCGGAAAATAAGTTTGTTGGAAATCAATTTACGGAACAACCTCTTATTATTGACGGCATAAACAGCAATATGAAGCCAATAAAAACTTTTTATATTCCAAAACCGCAAAAAGAAACTTATAAAATTCAGTTATCTTCTATAAATACAAAAGTTCATGAAATAAAAATTTACTTATATGACACTCAAGGAAACGTTAATATAATAAAACAAAATATAGTTATAGGAGCAAATAACCCGGAGTTTCTTGAAATAAGATTTGATCCTGAAAATTCGAACAATTCAATCCTGGAAAAAATTGTTACTTTTCAAAGTACTATAAAAGATATCAGGGAAGGGCAAAGCCTAAAATTAATTAACAAAGCGGTAGCAAATAACTTAATATCAATAATTACAAACGCGGAAAAAGATTATAAGAAAGGTAAAAAGAATCTCGTTTTGTTAAGACTTAAATCTTTTGAAATACTATTAGATTCAACCAGGAGAATAGGGGTCAATGAAGAGGCCTATCAAATCCTATTCTATGACGTTTCTTACTTAAAAACCCACCTATAGTTTACCCTGAGCTAGTCGAAGGGTGGATCCGAGAGGATTCGAACCTCTGACTTTTGCAATGTGAATGCAACGCTCTACCGCTGAGCTACAGATCCATTCAAGTCGGGCTGGTGTGAACGAAGCGTTCTACCACTGAACCACGGGCTCATTCCTCTCAATCTTACCACAGAATATAATGATTGACAAAGCTAGATAGATTCTGTCAAAATATAATTGTCATGCTGAACTCGATTCAGCATCTTTTTGTTTATTAATAACGAGATTCCGAATCAAGTTCGGAATGATAGTTGAAATATACCTTTATGTTTATTCTTAGAGCCCTTTATTCTTTTTTTATTGATACGCTCCAAACATTTCTTCTTGCCGCGAGCGTGTTTTTGGTTGTCTATATATTCTTTCTTCGTCCTTTCCAGGTAAACGGAGCGTCTATGGACCCTAATTTTGAAAATGGAGAACATGTTTTGACAAATTTAATAAGTCTTCGTTTCGAAAACCCGAAAAGGGGAGACGTAGTAGTTTTTAAAGCTCCGACAAACGAAGAAAAAGATTTTATAAAAAGAGTTATCGGTACTCCCGGAGACACAGTTTCCGTTAAAGACGGAGACGTATATGTTAATAATCAAATACTTAACCAGAGTGCATTTTTAAAAAGCGATGTCCGTACATCCGGCGGAGCGTTTTTGAGAGAAGGCGAAAGCATAATTGTCCCTAGTGGCAGTTTCTTTGTAATGGGGGATAACAGACCATATAGTTCCGACTCGAGAGAGTGGGGATTTGTTAAAAAAGATGCCGTTATCGGACAATCTTTCTTTGTTTATTGGCCGGTGAACAGGGCAAGATTAATCAAGAACCCCTATAATTAGGCTGCTTTTGGAGTTTCTATCTTCGAATCCGAAGAATTCGAATCAACCTTATCGTCGATCGCTTCCCCTGTTAGGATTTTGTGTAATTCTTTAATTTTTGGAGTTGTTACTTCCACATCTCCTCTTATCATAACAACAACTCTTGTTAGAGCTCTTGACTGGTAAATACTTACCTTATCGAATTCATATCTTTTTTCTATTTGTTTTGCCATTTCATCTAGCTCCGGCACCCAAAGTCTGTCTTTTGTTTTTTGAGTTTCTTTTTGCTGAGTCTCCCCTTTTACTTTGCGAGCCATATCTTCCGTCTGGCGGACAGTGCTGTTTTCGCGAAGGATTTTCTTGAATAATTCAAGCATTAATTTTGAATCTCCCAAAGAAATTAGCGGTCTAACATGTCCTTCTGTAATTACACCCGCAACCAAAGCATCTTTTATTGCATCCGGCAAAGATAGAAGTCTAATAGTATTAGAAACTGTTGGAGCGCTTTTTCCGACTCTTTTTGATACTTCATTTGTCTGCATGCCAAACTCGTCAATTAGTCTTTTGTAGGCAAGAGCCCGTTCTATCGGATTGAGGTCTTCTCTTTGAACATTTTCTACAATCGACATTTCAAGCATGCCCTGAGGAGTTGTTTCTTTTACAACAACAGGTACTTTTGCCAAACCTAAAACTCTTGCGGCTCTCCATCTTCTTTCTCCCGCAATTATTTGGTATCCTGCCGGTGTTCTTGCAACTACTATTGGCTCAAGAATTCCCTGTTCCCGAATTGATTCTACGAGGTCGTTTAAAGAATCGGATGATATAATGCCTCTTGGCTGCAACGGATTTGCCTGAAGTAAATTTATATCCAGTTCGTGAATGCTGTTTTCTTCCATAAAATATTAGCCTAATACTTCGACTACCTTTTTACCGCGAAGGCTTTTAAAATTGACAATTCCACTTGATGTTGAATAAAGCGTAAAATCTTTTCCCATGGAAACATTACTACCCGGATAAAATTTACTGCCTTTTTGTCTAATAATAATACTGCCGTTTGTTGCTTTTTGGCCGCCGTAAATTTTAATTCCAAGGCGTTTTGCTATTGAATCTCGATTTCCTTTTACTGCTCCTTGTGCTTTTGTATGTGCCATATAATTAAGTTGAGAGTTGAAAATTGAAAGTTCAAAATTCATCTCTTGTGAAAATTTAATTTATCTTACGATAACTTTTCACAGAAGTCAAGTATCAAATTAATGAGTAATTTCTTCTATTTCTACTCTTGTTAAAAGTTGCCTATGTCCGGTAACTCTTCTATGTCTTACTTTTGATTTGAATTTGGAAACTCTTATCTTTTCTCCTTTTCTCTGATCCACAACTTTTCCCAATACTTTTACTTTATCTACACTTGGAGTTCCTATTTTTGATTTATCACCGGATACATACAATAGAACTTCATTAAAAGAAATTTTTTCGCCGGAAATGCCTTCTAATTTTTCGACATCCAACACATCCCCTTTTGAAACCCTATATTGTTTCCCACCTGTTTTAAAAACTACGTATTCCATGTTGTAGATTATAACAAAATATTCACCCGATTTCCAGTATCTTTTTGTTTTTATAGCTTCTACTTATGGAAGATAAAAACCCAAGAAGGATAAAATTGGAAAGAATCGAACTTCCACCAAAAGAAACAAAGGGCAGAGTTACTCCGACAATAGGCAAAAGTCCGACGTTCATCCCTATGTTAAAGAAAAGTTGTGTAAGAATCAGAAAAAAAGCGGACATGCTAAAAACTTTGCAAAACTTATCATCCGAGTTTGAAAAAATTAAAAAGATTTTATAAAGTAGAAACGCAAAAGATAAAATAATAACAAGTCCTCCCACAAAACCGAACTCCTCGGAAAATGTCGCAAAAATAAAATCCGTATGTCGCTCCGGCAAAAATCGAAGAGCAGATTGAGTTCCTTCTCCCAAACCTTTCCCAAAAAACATACCCGATCCGACTGCAACCATAGATTGGATTACGTTGTAAGACGATCCCAAGGGGTCATGGGATGGATTAATAAAGGTTAGAACACGCTGTTTTTGATAATCATGCAAAAAATGCCAAATAAACGGAAAAAGAAGCCCTAACAAAATAAATCCAACCGCAAACCACAAAAGGGGAAAGCCAAATGTTATAAGCGTAAAAAGAGCAACACCCGCGTAAATAAGAGCGTTTCCAAGATCGGGCTGCAAATAAATCAAAAAAAACACAGGGAACAAAAGAGCAATTATTATCAGAAAATTTTTAAATGAATAATTTTTGCGTGTGTTAAGAAAAGATGCAAAAGAAACCAATAAAAAGGGCTTGAAAATTTCGGAAAATTGTATTCTAACACCGAAAATGTCAATCCATCGAACGGCACCTCTACTTTCTATACCCAAAAATAATACGAAAAGTAAAACAAATATAGACGTAATATAAATAGGTAATGAATAAAATTGAAGAATTTTATAGTTAACATTAGAAAAGATAATAAAAACAAAAATTGAAAATATTACATAAATAAGCTGCGTTTTAAAGAAGGAAACATTAATAGAAAAAAGAGTGGTCAGTCCCAAAACGACTAAAATAATAACAGGAATAAATATTCCCCAATCTATAGAAAAAACACCGTTCCTATTCATACTCTCACCAAGAATTTATCTCCCTTTGTGAGAGATCTTATTAAAGCTTTTCTTTTTATTAAATCCTCAAATTCTTTCGGCCAGTCTTCTAAAACAACTTCTATCTGATCATTAGGCTTTGTTCCCATTTTTTTCCTCTCTTCTTGGATCTTTCTAACAATTTCCCGAGCGCGACCTGCTTCCATGTCGAGATTTGATTCGTTTGCAATGCCAAATTTATCATCAGACGAATAAAACTCTTCCTTTCCTTTATATACAAGATCGTAAACATTCCCCTCCCCCTTCACTACTTCCTCAATTTTTTTACTTAATTGTTCTGGCCCTTTATAAGGAAATTCTTTAAGTGGAATTTTAACTTTTATGTCATTCATTTTTCTTCTCATATGGATCAAAGAAGCAACCTCCATACCATTTCTCATATCTATTTCAAGTTTCTTATCTATCAACGATTTATCTACTTCCGGCCAATCAGTTAGATGAACTGATTCCTCGTCTGTCAAGTTCGTATAGATTTCTTCCGTCATAAAAGGAATGAACGGAGCAAGTACCTTTGAATATGTAGTAAGTACTGTCCAAAGAGTTTGATAAGCATCATTTTTGTCTTGTCCATCCTGAACAGATGGTCCTACCCTATCTCTAATTCTTCTTACATACCAATTTGAAAGATCATTTATAACAAAAATTTCAGCGTGCCCTGCTGCATTGGCAGCATCGTATTTTTCAATCGCAGAAGTTATATTTTTTATACTCCCACTCATCCTTGACAAAATCCATTTGTCTAAAGCATTTTCCGGTATAAATTTTTCAGGATTAGGCTTCCAATTATCTATTGAAGCATAAGTTACAAAAAAACTATAAACATTCCATAATCTTAAATGGAAAAAACGCCTGATTTCGTCCGCAACACCGTAGCCAAAATTAACATTATGTTCAGGGTTAGTTCTAAGATATAACCACCTCATTACATCAACGCCGATTTTATCTGCCGCCTCGTTAAATTCAATCGCATTACCTTTGCTTTTATGCATTTCCTCACCTTTTTCATCTCTTACTGACGCAAAGCCTAAAACTGTTTTAAAAGGATTTGTATTTTTTAACGCAGTACCCATCGCAATAAGAGAATAGAACCAGTTTTTAAACTGTCCCGGGAAAGATTCTGTTATAAAATCGGCAGGAAACCAATCTTCGGGCATTGTCGAAAACGGAACAATACCTGCATCTAGCCACGGATTGCCCACATCCGGAATTCTAGTGGCAATTTCCGAGCATTTAGAGCATTTAATTTTTACGCCGTCAATCCATGGCCTATGGGGACTGCGGCCTTCAAAACTATCAAAACCGCTAACTGCTTTTTCTTTTAACTCTTCCTTGCTACCAACTACATCAAAATTTCCACATTTTTGACATTCCCATATGGGAAGAGCTAACCCCCAGTATCTTTTTTTAGAAATTAGCCAATCATGCATGTTATTTAACCAGTCAAATTCACGATCCTGTCCCCACTTGGGCAGCCAGTTTATCTTCTTTGTTACTTCAATCATCTCCTCCCTATAAGTTTGCTTTCCATCCGAAGCCTTAAGTGAAGGCTTATCCATCGCAATATACCATTCGTCAACCACTCTCCATACAAGCTCCGACTTGCACCTCCAGCAAATTGGATACCGGTGTTTATAATCTTCCAATCTTAAAAGATACTTCCCATTTTCGTAATTAGTAATATGTTCAAAAATTATTTCAGGATGTTTTTTAGCATTTTTCCCGCTAAATTCGTTCAAATCGTCAAGATAATATGCTGCCTCATCAATAAGCTCAATTACGGGAAGTTTTAATTCTTTTGCCAACTTAAAATCTTCTTCTCCTGCCCCGGGAGCAACATGGAGAATTCCCGTACCTTCATCTTCCGTAACTATATCTTTAGCGTCAACAACCCCATGTTTGTAATTTCCCAATGCTTCTTTTATTCTAGACAAATTATCAAAAGGAGCAGTATAATTAAATTTAAGAAGATCATTTACTGAAACATCTTCGGTTCTCTCAACATTAGTTCCAAGAATAGAAAGTCGCGATTTTGCAAGATAATAATATTCGTTGCCGACTTTTGCCTTTACATATTTAAGCTGCGGATTTATGCCGGCTGCCACATTTCCGGGTATTGTCCAGGGAGTTGTTGTCCAAACTAATAAATATTCGTTTTCTCGTCCTACCAGCGGTAATTTAAAAAATACGGACTTATGTGTTAATTCCTTATAATCTTCTGTTAAAATTTCATGTTGGGAAATTGCGGTTCCGCATCTTGGACACCATGGAACGGTGTCATGTCCTTTATAAAGCCATCCTTTCTCGTAAACAACTTTTAAAAAATTCCAAATCGAATAATTATTTTTGTCGGAAGAGGTATGATAAGAATTATCCCAATCCATAAAATACCCAAGACGTTTTGATTGTTCTGTTTGTACAGCGGAATATTTTTTAACTCTTTCTTTGCAAAGGTTAATAAATTTCTCAAGACTTTTAAATTTATCTCCGGTAACTAAATTTTCTATGTCTTTTTTACTTCTCAAGCCCAATTCTTTTTCAACTTCCACTTCCACCCAAAGTCCTTGCTCGTCAAATCCGTTTTGAAAACGCTGTTTTCTGCCTATTGCGTTCCAAAATCTTTGCCAAAAATCCTTATATGTCCTTCCCCATGCATGATGAACACCCATTGGGTTATTAGCGGTAATAGGCCCGTCTAAAAAAGAAAACTTTTGCCTTGATAAATCGTTTTTATGTAAATATTTTTGAACAATACCGCTTTCATACCACTTTTTTAAAAGCTCTCTCTCCATTTCCGGAAAACTCACTTGAGGATTTACAGGCTTAAACATAACCCTAATTGTAGCTCAAACTCATATTATGTTCAAGTACGTATGGCTTGATTTGGAAATGACTCTGGCCTATAATACGAAAATGGTTGTTACGGAAAGAGCACCCGCTATTTCCAGGCCTCCTGTATTTAGCTTGCCTGCTCTTTACATTGCAAAAGATTTTGCTAAAGAGTTTACTAGTGCGCACTTTAAAGAAGCGGAATATGAAAATTTTGACGCTTTAAAATTAGCTGTCGCATTATCATGGTATAACTATGTTCTTTCGGAAGACGGTCTTCAAAGCGCAAGACAAACGCAAATAAAATTATCAAATTTAATAACAGAAGAAAGAGAAGCATCAAGTCCTTTTAATCCTCTTCCAACTATTGGAATAGAGATAGAATCACCAAATAAACCGTTAAGAATGAAGCCTGTTCTTTTTGACGAATATGCAAGATTTTTTGACAAAATTGGCATGCCGAGAAATAAAATCAATAAATCTTTTGTTGAGTTTTTTGATGGTGACCCGTCATATTGGGAATTTTCTCCTCCTCCTTCTTTTTCCGCGAGAGTACAATCAACTATTATAAGTCAGCTAATAAGGGGAAATTTTGTACCGCATCTCCAAGACTCGCAAGATCCGGATGATATAAAAAAATATTTGTCAAACAAATTAGTTTCGCTTCATATAAACTTGGGAATTCCGCCAAAAGTTGGACTAAAATATGGGTATCAACTTTACAGTAACAGAGACTTAAATATTTTTGTTTCGTCATTTGCCGTTGGGTTTACATCGCCCAAAAGACTTGAGTGTAGACAAAATAAAAAATCATTTTTTAAAATTAGAGTAGGAACACAAACTCCAAAAAGCTTATGGAGTCCCGGAAGAATAGAAGTAGTTTCCATGGAAATGAGAGATCAAAGTGCTTACAGGGCATTAAGACAAATTCAGCTTGTCGCAGTAGCGCTTTTTGCACATTTGGAAAATCCAAATTCCGCTTTTGGACGAATATGGCAAGAAGCAGAATTAGAACTATTTTATTTATATACCGGTACAGGATATATATCGGAAACAGATGAATTAAAAGATAACAATACCGTTAAACAAATGGCACGGGATAAAAAGGTCGTTGATGCTACTCGCGCAATATTAAATAGACAAGCATTAAAAGTTTCTGCTTTTATTGCCAAACAAAAAACCGCAGCTTAAAAATAAATCAATTAATAACCTTTGCAGCGGAAATGACAAGAAATATACCAATTGAATTTAATAAAAAAGAGAGAATTAGGAATCTATAAGTCTTTATTTTGGAAATTCCCATAAGACTTACGCCTAATTCATCGGGGAAAGGAGATGCGATTATAATTGCTCCGATTACAGGAAGCGTCCAGCTAAAATATCTCGAATGAAGTAGTTTAGTAAAATGATGATTTCCGTCAACATGATTATAAATAGATTCTAACTCCCCTATAAGACTATTTTTAATAAAACGAAAAATTGTAAAATCACCAAAAACCGCACCTAACCCTGCAATAATACCAATTTCTATTGGAGATAAATTTTCAGACAGAATTAGAAGAATAACTGCGCCAGTTGCCACTGTAAAAGTAGAAACAAATAACGCTCCTGCCAAAAATGCTCCCAGGTATCCCAAATTGCCAATATTTAATAAAAAAGTGTGCAAAAACTGCGACTTCGATAGAAAAAGGGCAATAGTAACACCAATAATTAAAAAAGAAAGATTTTTATATTTCCACGATTCCCAATACTTCATACTTAAGTATATCATTGAATGCCAAACAAATAAAAGAAGGCACGTTTCAGGGGACGGTCCTGGAATAGGTTGGTTTTGCAAGCTAAAGATAATGGTTTAATTCCCCTATTTTAGATTTGGATTCTGTTATAATTAATTTCATGAATAAAGCGTTTATATTTGATATGGACGGGGTTATTGTTAATAGCGAACAGGCCTGGAGTAAACATGGCAGTAATTTTTTAAAAGAGTTGTTTGGAGAGGAAATTGCCAAAAAGATTGGAGACCCGATTGGGATGACTGTAAACACAATATACGGGATTGCTGCCCAAAATGGTTTTTCTATGGATAAAAACAAATATTTAGAAATTTACGACAAACAAGCTGCACATATTTACTCCAAAGCAAATATAACGGAAGGGGTAGAAAAATTGGCGCAAGCTCTTTTAAAATCAGGATATAAAATGGGACTTGTTTCTTCGTCCCGCTTAAAATGGATTAATCATGTTCTTCCAAAACTTTCATTTGGCAAACATTTCGAACATATTATTTCTGTAAATGACAGACCGGATCTAAAGCCAAAACCAAATCCGGGTAGTTATTTGGAAACAATAGCTAAATTAGAAGCGTCTCCTAAAACAACAATTATTTTAGAAGATTCAAACTCCGGCATTAAAGCGGCAAAGCTATCCGGCGCATTTACAATAGGCTTTAACCAAAATTTAATCCCGGGATATAAACAAAACGGAGCAGACATATATGCCAATAATATGTTCGAGGTTGTCAAGATAATCCAGAGCTTTAGAGTTAGCTTCTGATATAATTATCTATAATTATGGAAATTGTCATAGTGCTTTTATTAATTTTACTGAACGGAATTTTTGCAATGGCAGAAATTGCAGTTGTTTCTGCCCGAAAATCCAAATTGCAGCATCAGGCAAATGAAGGCAATAAAAGCGCGCAAGCAGCGTTAGAGCTTGCAAGAAATCCAAATAAATTCTTATCCACAATACAAATAGGAATAACCCTTATTGGTATATTTGCAGGTGCTTTTGGAGGCGCAACAATTGCCGAATCGCTTTCAAAGCAATTAAGCCTTATCCCAGTTCTTAATCCTTACAGTGATGCTTTAGGGTTTGCTATTGTTGTAATTACGATAACATATCTATCTTTAATTATCGGGGAGCTTGTTCCAAAAAGAATTGGATTAAATTATCCTGAAAAAATTGCGTCTTTTCTGGCTCGTCCAATGAATGCAATATCCAAAGCAAGTTCTCCTTTCGTATTTTTATTAAGTGCATCAACCGATTGGATCCTTCGCATATTAAGCATAAAACCATCAACAGAACCAACAATAAGCGAAGAAGAAATAAAAATATTAATAAGAGAAGGCTCAAAGACAGGAGTTTTTGAAAAAGCGGAAAAAGATATTTTAGAACGGACTCTTAGACTTGGAGACAAAAAAGTAAATACCCTTATGACTTCCCGTAAAGAAATCGTTTGGCTTGAAATAGATAGTTCGTTTAAAACAATTAGAAACAAGATAACTAAAAATCCCCATTCACATTTTCCTGTTTGTCGGGATAATTTGGATAAAGTAATAGGAATAGTTCGGACAAAAGATGTGTTAACAAATTTTCTTTTGGAAGAGAAAATTAACTTGAAACAATTTGTTACTAAACCCTTGTTTATTCCGGAAAGCATGGACGGATTAAAAGTTTTGGAACTGTTTAAAAAATCAGGAGTACATATGGCGCTTGTTATTGACGAATATGGAAACATACAGGGCTTATTATCTTTAACAGATATATTAGAAGCTATAGTCGGAGATATTCCGACTATTAACGAGCTGGAAGAGCAGGAAATAGTAAAACGGGACAATGGAACATGGCTGGTTGACGGATTAGTTTCTATTGATGAATTTAAAGAATACTTTCGTATAAGAAAACTTCCTGGCGAGCGGTCTGGAACATTTCACACTATTGGTGGTTTTGTTATGAACAAACTAGGCCGTATTCCTGTTCTTGGGGATAAATTCGAATGGGACTCGTTAGGTTTTGAAGTAATGGATATGGATGGAAACAGAGTAGACAAAGTCCTCATCACATCCCTTAAAAAGGGTATGTAATTAGCTGATTAATCTTTGAAGACATTAGTTATTTCTTAAAAAAATTCCGGCGTCGTTATGATTCCCGGCAAATAAGATTAATACTGTTTTTATTGGCTTTTCTATTACATCATATATTATTCTATCTCCCGAGCTAACATAATACTGCCAAAATTTACCCTTCTTTTCTATTCTACCCGTGATTGAGCTATGAGAAGTCGTAGTTTTAGGAGAAATTGATAATGTTGTTATTATTTTGGATTTTACTTTTCCAGATAATGGCGAAATCAGCTTATCAAATGCCTTTTGCACTTTAGATGATTTAGCGCGAATAACATACATTATTTTTTAATATAATTATGATATTTTAAGGATAAATTAGGATATTTATCAGGATTTTTGATTAGCCCTTTTCTTGCTTTTCTTGCTTCGCTTATAAAGACTTTATTCTGCAATAACTCATCAAAAATTACATCTGCTAAAATAGCTTCTCCTTCTTCTGACGATATTTCTTTTACTATTTTAGGATAGTTTCTTTGGATACCGTAATATTTTGTTGGTGTAGGATTCATTATTGTGTCTTCCTCTTTTTTTTAATATGTTCATTTATCGTCCTTTGAATTGCATCTGCTAGCCCTAAACCGGCGTTGATCGGCAATGTGACTCTGGAAACAACTTGACCTTCTTTATTGTTTCTTGGATTTACAAATACAAACTCTAAGGTCAAATCGTTGTCAGTCACTGAAATTCCCACCATTTGGGAATAAGTACTTCCAACAAATGTTCCCGCGTTCACTATTACTGCATTTTCCGGAAGAAATTCTTTACTATCTTTTACCATACCAGTATTATAGCAGATTTTGCAAAGATTAAATAACACCAGAAGTATCGTTGAACTTAGTTTCTCTGTCTTAAAAATGCGGGGATGTCCCAAACGTCTTCTTCCTTTTCTTCTGCTTGAGGAGGAACAATCGGTGTTGATACTTGCGGTTTTTCTTCAACTTTAGGAGACGTAACAAATCCCTGCATTTTCTGTTTCATCTGATCAAATCCTGTTGCAACAACCGTAATTTTCATCTGATCATGCATCGTTTCATCTATTGTCGCGCCAAAAATAATATTTGCGTCAGGATCCGCGGCCGAGGCAATAATTTTTGCGGCCTCATCTACCTCACTCATTGTAAGATCCTGCCCGCCGATAATATTAAACAAAACTCCCCTTGCCCCATCCATTGATATTTCAAGAAGTGGAGAAGAAATTGCCGATCTTGCGGCAGTTTGCGCTCTATTTTCCCCGACACCGCTTCCGATACCCATAAGAGCCGATCCGGCATCTGTCATAATTGTTCGAACATCCGCAAAGTCAACATTTATAAGACCTGGAACCGTAATAAGATCCGATATTCCCTGAACACCTTGAGTTAACACGGAATCAGCTACTTTAAACGCTTCAATAAGCGAAAGTTTTCGATCAACAACATCTAAAATTCTTTGATTTGGTATGACAATAAGGGTATCAAGTTTATCTTTTAAATTTTCTATGCCGTCTTCCGCGTTAACCATTCGTCTTGTTCCTTCAAATGTAAACGGTTTCGTAACAACACACACCGTTAATGCCCCGACTTCTTTTGCCACCTTTGCGATAATGGGAGATGCGCCCGTTCCTGTTCCGCCTCCCATCCCGGCTGTTAAAAATACCATGTCGGAACCGTCTATTATGTCTTTTATTTTTTCAACAGATTCTTCCGCGGCTTGCTTTCCTATTTCCGGATTTCCGCCCGATCCAAGCCCTTTGGTAAGATTATCCCCTATTTGAATTTTAGTTGCGGCCTGGCACATTAAAAGCGCTTGCGCATCTGTATTAATTGCAACAAAATCAACGCCCTGAATCTGGCTTTGGGAAATCATTGAATTTAGAGCATTGTTGCCTGCTCCGCCAATTCCTATTACTCTTATTTTTGCAAAATTTGTGGTCTGAGGTTTGATCAACATACTTTCTACGTGATCCTATCAGATAAAAAAGATTTTTGCAATAGTATAGAATTAGGGCATGAAGGATTTAATAAGATCTATTATCTTTTTGGGAAATTTCCCAAACCTTAAAAAGGAAAATTGAGGCATGGAAAATCCGAAAGGTAAAGAATTTGATACTTCCGATTTGGATCCGTAAATAACAAGTCCGACAACAGTTGCAAAAGAGGAATCTTCCACTTCGTCTATTATTCCTTTTATTCCTGTCGGAATTCCTGTTCTAACAGGCATTGCCAACATCCTTTTTGCGCTATCTTGAATACCTATTGTTTTTGCCCCGCCGCCTGTAACTACTATTCCGGCAGGTGTTTGTCCGCCAAACCCGCTCTTTTTAATCTCAAGACCAATCATTGTAAAAAGTTCGTTAAGTCTCGGCCTTATAATTCCGTCTATTAATGTTTTTTTGGAAACTTTTCTAAGTTCCTCCGGAAGACTAAGCGCGCTAAAATCCAACTCGTCTCCCTTAGCTGATACCACTTCTTTTTCTTCTTCTAAATCTTCCTCTATCTTAAGTTTCCTTTTTTCGGGTCCTCTTGATAGATAAAGCTTTATTTTTTCCGCAGACTCAAGAGAAATTCTAAGCCCTATTGCCAGATCATTTGTAATGTGGCGCGCCCCTATTGGCAAAACGGACGAGTAGGAAACGGAACCGTCTATATATATGGAAATATCCGTTGTTCCGGCTCCTATATCCACCAAAACAACGCCTAGCTCTTTTTCCGTTTCCGACAAAACAGAAAGACCGCTTGCATAACCGTTAAAAACAATATTATCAACATCCACACCGACCTCTGCAAAAGCTTTTTCCAGATTTCTAAGAGAAGTGGTGCTCGCAGTAACAATATGCGTGTCTACTTCTAACCTGACACCTGTCATTCCTATCGGATCTTTTATTCCCTCTTGTCCGTCTACCGTATAATTTCGGGGTAAAACGTGGATTATTTCACGCGATGACGGAAGAGATATTGCTTTTGCCGCATCTATTACTCTGACTATGTCGTTTCTGGTAATTTCTCCATCGGGTGTGGAAACGGCAACTACTCCGCGGGAATTCTGACTTTCTATATGCGATCCGCCAATTGATGCAATTACGTGAGAAGCAGAATAGCCGGCCATCCGTTCCGCCCCCTCCAAAGAACTGTTAATTACAGAAACCGCCTCTTCTATGTCGACAATCTGCCCTTTTCTAATTCCAAGGGATTTAACTTCGGAAACGCCAAGAATATTTACCGCTTCGTCGATTTTTGCAATAAGAGTTACAATCTTTGATGTCCCTATATCTATCCCGACAACTATTTTTGAATCTGTCATAAAAGTGCTACTTAAACGTAACGACGGGTTTGTCAAACCTAAAATCAAGGCGCACAAACCTCTTACCCTCTATTGTAAGACGAGAGAGTATAAGTTGTAAAGAGGATACTTGAGGCGGCATCGCTTTTGTGCCTGAAAAAATTATCTCTTCTCCCGTGGATAGCTTAACAAGATAAGACGAATCGCTTAAAACCGAAATCGAGGAAAAAGCAATATTTTTTTGGGAAAGAAGATTTTCCAATTCTTTGTTTGACGATCCTCCCGACAAAACTCCAATCTTTTCCTTTATGGAAAATGCAATCGGACTTACAAATGCGGATTTGTTAAATATCGAAGGCAGATAAAGTCTAACAGCATAAAAAAATAAAAGAAAAAAAAGAAATATTAAAACAAAAGGAGCATAAAGCAAAAATTTATTTTTTTTCCTTGCGGTTTTCTTCAGCATATTTATTTGACAACTTCATTTAACACATTTATTATTTTATTCTCCGCGTCTTTTGATACTTTTTTTTGGGCGTTAACTGCGTTTTCTTCGTATTTCTTAATGTTTTTAATCATTAAGTTGATTAAATCATATAATTTTTCACTCGTTAAATCGTATTGATTAAAAACTTCACCTAACCCAAGTTCTTTCAAAAACACCGCGTTTTTTTTCTGCTCTTTATTCTGCGCATAAGGCAAAGGGATCAAAAGAGACATCTTACCAAGAGAAATTAATTCTGTAATTGTGTTTATTCCGGATCTGGACACAACCAAATCCGCTTTTTTTAAAATAGCGCCTACTTGTAGCGGATCAATAAATTTGGCAATTATATATCTTTTCTTCAAATTTTCACCAAATGTTTCTTTAAGTTTTTGCAGTCTTTCAAAATCCATAAACTCTTTAGCATCCCCTGTTTGATGAAAAACTTTATAGTCTTTTAAAAGTTTTTCTATGCATCCTTCAATTAAAACATTTATCGCGTGCGATCCCGAGCTCCCCCCGGTAATATAAATCATAGGAATATCCTCATTAGAAATTGAGAGTTGTATCGCGGAGCGAGATCCTGCTTCGCAGGAAAATTTTCTTACCGGGTTTCCCGTTAAAACAACTTTTGAGCCGGGAAAAAACTTTCTTGAATTTTCCCAGGAAATACATACCTTTTTAGCAAAAAAAGAAGCAATTCTGTTGGAAAGACCTGCTTCCAGTGTTTGCTCATGAACGACAATCGGAATTTTAAGAAAAAATCCCGCTATTGTAACAGGCAAAGAAACATACGCGCCAAAAGAAAGAATAATATCGGGTTTAAATTTTTTTAAGATAAAGAAAGCCTGCAAAATCCCATATGGAAATTTAAAAAGCGAAAAAACGGTGTGTTTTGTAAATTTGCGCTGCAGCCTTCCTGTTGTAATTGATTTAAAAGGAATATTTAAAGATTTGGCAGTCGAATATTCAAGAGACAATGCCCTATCTCCTTCTATTGCGTGTTTTCTTCCAATAAAAAGCACCTCGTCCTCTTTGGGAAGAGCATTTACTACGCATAATGCCGGAGACATATGCCCCCCTGTTATTACAATTTTCATGCTTTTTGTTTTGATATGTTTAAAAGAATTCCGATTGAACAAAGATCAATTACTAAAGCCGATCCCCCGTAAGAAATAAAAGGCAACGGAACTCCGGTTAACGGAATAAGAGCCGTTTGCGCGCCCAAATTTATTATAAACTGAACCGCCAGAAACGATATTATTCCGCCCGCCAATAGCTTACCGAAAGTATCTTTTGCATGCCCGGCTATTAAAAAACCCCGCCATACAACAATTATAAACAATATAATTAAAAAAACAGATCCGATAAAACCAAACTCTTCTGCAATAATCGCAAAAATAGAATCCGTCGTATTTTCGGGAAGATAGGCATATTTTTGTAAAGAATTACCCAGTCCCACCCCTGTTAATCCTCCCATGCCAAAAGCAATTAAAATCTGCTTTACATGATAAGAAGAGGTTAAAAGCGATGAATTCGGATCAAAAAAAGTAGCAAGTCTTGCCGCTCTATATGGTTCAAGTTTTATAAGTAAAAATCCCAAAAACCCGATAATTGGAAGAGTTGACAAAAAATAAAAAATATTCCCGCCCGACAAAAAGTAAATAATTAACCCCTGGGAAAGTATAATAGCGGCTGTTCCCATATCCGGCTCAAGCATAACAAGAAATAGCACTAAACCTAAAAGAAGCGCAAATGCCAAAAATCTCCCTTTTTCTTTATTGGAAAACCAAGCGGATAAATAAATTGCAAGAGCAAGTTTTACAAATTCGGCAGGCTGTAAAATAAAAAATCCAAAATCAATCCAGCGTCTTGCGCCAAGCGCAGTAACCCCAAGTCCGGGAATAAAAACCAAAATAAGAAGAACAATCGCCACAAGAAGAGCGGGAAGAGATAAATAATATAATTTGCGGTAATTGTAAAAAGAAAAAAAGAAAAGGCCGGTAAATCCCAAAATAACCCACATTGATTGCTCTTTAATATAATGGTATTTATCGCCAAAATCTCTAAAAGCAATATAAGAGGAGGCATCATAAATCATAAGAAGACCGAAAAAAGTCAAAAAGGCAACAACCGTAAGAAGAATATAATCTATTTTTTTCATGCCTAATTAATTATAAGGGGAAACTATTTTATAAATGCAAGGTACAGTCCCACGACCGCAAAGAAAAATCCGATAAGCCACGCTCTCATTACAATTTTGGGCTCCTCCCAACCCCTCTGCTGTAAAAATAAATGGAAAGGAGACGCAGGGATTATTTTTCTTCCCAGGAATTTTTTCCCCAGTATTTGTATAAGTGAAGACCCTACTTCTACAATAAAAAATCCGCCTATAAAAGCAAGTGCAATAATTTTACCTGTTAATAGCCCTATTACCGCAAGTATTGCGCCTAAAGATAAAGAACCCACGTCTCCAAGCCAAATTCTGGCCGGATATATATTAAAATACAAAAATGCGGCAACGCTCCCTAGTAATATCGAAACAAAAATGCCAAGAGACTGATCTAATCCCTGGGAGGTAATAACTAAAAAAGCAACCAAACATATTAATAAAAGACCTGTTGCCAAACCGTCCAGTCCGTCTGCAATGTTAAATGCGTTCGCAAAAGAAACAATAACAAAAGCGGCAATCGGAACATATAAAAATCCAAGACTCGCAAGTCCGATACCATGTACAAAAATAAAAGAATAACCAAGCTGCAGATAAATTACCGTTGCAATAATTAATGCCAATACCCACTGGATTATAAATTTATACCTGAATCTTAGTCCGAAAAAATCTTTTTTATTAACCAGTTTTTTGATATCGTCATAAAGCCCTAAAAAACCAAAGCCGATAAATGTAAAAAAAATCACAAAAAGCTCCCATGGTTTTATATCTACGCCAAAAATACCGTAAGCCCAAATTGTTAGCACCGAAACAACAGCTATAATAAGGATTCCGCCGCCAAATGGCGTTCCGACTTTCCAACTGTGATATTTGTCAAAAAGAGGAGTTCTCTTGTTAAACATATCGACTGTCTTTTGTTTTTGGCGTCTAAGTTTAACTTTATAGAGAAAGTCTATAAATGGAATTAAAAGTACACCCGATATAAAAAAGGATAATATTGTAAGTCCCAAAAGCTGAGCCATAGATAATATTATACTACGAATAGAAGTCCTACTGCAAACTTAATCAAGCAAAAAATAACCTGGGATTTTCCCTAAAATACTAATCTAATTCGACTGCGAAGAATCTTTCTTTTGAATATCGGGAGATTTTTTAAGAGGAGCAACTGTTATGGCCCATGTTGTTTCAGTTTTTCTTGTTCCTTCAAGCAAACTAACTTTGCCGCTTTTAATCATTTCCTCCAAAGTTTTCTCATCCACTCTTTGAATAACTTTCGTTTCCATAATTTTTCCCAAATCTTCTCTTTTTAAACCAAGATCGATCAGAGCTTGAGTTAGAACCTGGTTTAGAAGCTGACTATCAACCGGGCCTGTTTCGGTTGGAAGTCCGGATGGAACGGATATAGAAACAACATAATCCTCATGAACCAGTGAGGAATAGGCAACGCCTAAAGATTCCCTTAAAAGTTCGGGGTCAAAAGCAACGCTTTCTCTGGGAAATACGTTTAGAACAAAATTATCCTCTTCCGATTGGATCCCTCTAAGGCCTTCATGAGCTTGTGCCAAAGCTTTAATTTCTCCACTAACCGTTTGCTGTTCTGAATCAAGTTCTTTTATTCGAAAGTACCGTCCTGCATATTCTCTAGCCAAAGAGGCTAATTTTTCTGTGGTTTTTCTAAGGATATCCAGGTCAATACCTGGGGCGACACGAAGAGAAATACCAGGAAGATGAGTTCCAAAAAGTGCAAATCTTTCCCTGTCTCTTCTCCTTTGTACTCCGGATTCACCCGGATTTTGTCCCGTGGATAATTCTGGATTTACCATTTAAGCCTCCTTTGATAATCACATTATAGAGTAAAAGTTTATTTTGTCAAATTAAAAATGGTTAACTTTTTAAATCCCATTAAAAAGGCAAGCCGTCGGTGATATCCTTCTCATCCGCAGATTTTTTGAAATACTCTCTATACTTGCACCAGGAGCAATTTTCGGTGGGATTTGGCAACTCCCCGTTAAGAACTTCGGAAATTTCTTTAATAAGCGAATAAAAATTTTCCATATTCTCCTCAACCGGATGGTATTTCGGCATAGAAGAAAATACAACTTTTCCGTCAATAAGTTCTATTGACTGTGGAGAAACGGTAATTAGTCCCATTTTGGAAACTTTTCTTGGGGAAAATCCGCTTGCCGGATTTTCCAGGGCAAATTTATAAGCATGCAACTGATTCGCGAATTTTACAGCCTGATCCTCTTTGGGATCTGTTATTTTAAAATCAATAACGGCAAAAGACCCGTCGTTAAGACGCGATATAATATCAAACCTTCCGCTTATAAAGCAGTTTTCGGCTCCCGGCACGGGAACAGACCGCAAAAATCCTTCTTTTACATCTATTATGCCGCTTGGCAAGTCGGGATTAATATCTTTTAAATTCATACCCATTATGGAGTTTTGAAGAAGGGCATTCATTTTCATAAAAACACCGGGAATACCAATAGATGGAAGCGCAACGCCTTCTTTTATTTTTCTATAGTAGCAGTGCTTACAGTCATGCCATAAATATCTGAAATCCGACGGACTTAATTTATACATATTGTTTGTAGTCTTAGTCATATCTATTCACGGTTAGCTACTAGCATGATACTACGATTGAGAAGAGAAGGGAAGACGGGGAAATTTTCCCAGTCCGATGTGGTAATATGACGACTGGATCATAGCGTTATTTTTATATGCTTGACATTACTAAAAATTATAAGTATTCTGAATATTCTGAATATACGGGAAAGAAAGTATATTATGGAATTAGCTGATACCGCTCGCCTTCATAAGAATTATCTAAGAGGACATTTAGAAACCTCTTTGGTATTGCCTCAACCCCGATTAGATCGGGGTCAACCACCGGTTAGAGTAAGAATAGATCGTCTTTTACCCGAAGAAGGGCTAATTGATATCGGTAATCGTGCATACGCTGGACTTTCTCAAGTCGTTACGCCCAATGGTGGTATACACGCATCTGAAGACCCGCGTTTTCACGATGGTATTTTTGGCAGGGATACATTCATAATTGCGCATTTTATCAATGCCACGTATCAAGGTAAAACGCATGATGGACTTTGGGATAATACCAGAGCAGCTGTCTTTGGCTTTTGGGATTTCCAGCGGGAAGATGGTAAAGTACTTCATGAAATCAAATCGTTCAGTTGGAAAAAAATGCAAAAAACTGGCGGATTTTATTACCCAATGGGAGAATATATGGTAAACGATGATTCTGTAGATGCTACCCCTTTGGCACTTATTGTCACTCCCGAGTTTATTCAAACAAGAAAAGAGTTCGTAAACTTTTTGCCGAAGGCAGTAAAAGCATTAGATTGGATGATGCGAAGTATGGATAAAAAGAATGGTTGGTTAAGTTACAGCTACAATCCTCACGGTTTAACCCACCAGGGTTGGATGGATAGTAGATACGCCGTAATGCTTAATAATGGCGATTTACCAAAAGACCCAATTGCGCTTGTTGAGGTGCAGGCATATGCATGGAAGGCAATGCGGATGTGGTCGGATCTTTTACGAAGGGCTATTCCTGATATAAGTAGGAATTTAACAACCCGTGCCGACGATCTGAAGCAGCAGTTTAATAAACAATTTATTATGCATAATAACAAAGGCACATATGTTATTTATGCATTAGATGGCCATGGGAATCAGATAAGAAATGTAAGCATAAACCCGGGCCTCGCATTATGGGCAAACTACAACGGAGAATCCATTATAGATGAACAATATATTCCTTCCGTAGCAACACGGTTAAGAGGACCTGATATGTTTGATGAAAAATCAGGCGTAAGAACATTTGAACGCGGCCAACCGGTACACGACAAAGAAAGCTATCATAACGGTGAAAACGTATATTGGCCTATTGCCACGGCAATGGTGGCAAAAGGAATACTTGAGTTAGGTTATACCGGTTTTGCAGAAGAACTTATGTCTGCAAACCTTATTCCGGTAACACATTTTGGTTCATTTATTGAACAATTTAGTAAAAATGCTTCCTATTCTCTTTTTCGCGGTGGTGGCAAAGATGGTAGTTGTCACAATCAGAGTTGGACAATGGCGGAAACTCTTTGGATAGTTAATTATTTTATTTAGCATAGAGAAAAAGCCGCATTCTATTCGGATAGTAGTACTTAATATAAGCTTATACTAATTGCGGTCTTGCGATTAGTTAGTCAATAAAACTTAAACCATAGTTTCTGAAAGTTCTCTTACGCTTGAAGCGGTGAATACTTTGTGCCCTGCCACAGGTTCTTCTTGAGGAGCTTTTTCCTGATTTGCTGCCTGATAATTGGCCAAACCAACTATTACGGCAGCTAAGTTCCAGTTGTCAATACGACTGCAGGTAGATCCTTTTTGCCAAAGATTAAAAGCAGCTTTATTAATTTCTTCAGGATCAGGCGGATTTTGTGTAATAAAATCTACTACTTCGGGAACCAAATCGGAAAAGAAAGGATTTGCTGGCTCTATTTCTTTCATTATGTTCTACATTATAATACTACGATTGAGGAGAGAAGAAAAGGGGAAAATTAGATCTAGGATTTAACTACTTCCTCAACTGTTTTAGAAATTACTTCAAAGATTTCATCCATCGTATTTTTTTGTCCAGAAAGGTGATCCCAAAGTTCTGATGAAAGCAAAACTTCGTCAGGACTAAAAAACTTTTTAAATTCGATAAGATAATTGAAAAATCTTTCCTTATCATAACCCGTTGCAGTTGTCGATGTTGGATCAAAGGGAAACCCAATGTAATACTTTACTTCTTTATTAGGACTTTGTTTTTTAAAAGCTGCCTTGGCATATAAAATTTTTTGTTTTTCTCCTCTTCCTTCCCCAGAATTTGGTCTAACTGATTTTAATTCAATTCCTTCTATCAAATTCTCATCTTCTATATAGTTATCTACTGTAAATTCTAGAGAATTTTCTTGTGGTTCTGATCTTGAAAAGTTAAATATTAAATTATTTTCTCTTTTAATATTAGGAACGACACCTGCTTTTAGCTCTCTTACAATTTTTTCTATATTACTTGCTTGTGATCTTTTAACTTTTAGAGTAAAAACTTTAGTAAATTTTCTTTTGTATCCACCAGATAATATATGAGCTAATTCTTCAAATCCATTACCTAAAGATGTACTTAAACCATGCATCCAGCTCGAAATAGCTACTAAATACGGTGTGGGGACATGAATAGGCTTTAATTGTTTCTCAAAAGCATTCAGAATCATATCGTGAAAAGGAGCATTTCTATTTTGATGATTTAAATCTGGAAACTTTTCAGTTCTAGCAATCAATATGTTTTTAATAACTTCTGAGATTCTGTCTGTTTTTTCTTTAGGTAATTTCATAAAACGTTTTTAAAGTGAAAAATAATCTCGGAATAGGGAGATTTGTCTCTTTCTGTCCTATTTAATACCGGTCTTTTAAATTGATTTACTATCTTCATATTTGATCTTTCCGCTATCGTAGGATACAAATTATATTTATCATTTGCAACAAGGAAAATATCAAAATCATCAGCTAAAAAGTTTTTACAATTTAATAAGACCTGAGATATTCCATCGATATAAGATTTTCTTGCTTCTGCTCCTTGTCCTTTATAAAGCGGTCCTATTTCTAATTCGTCTTTCCTTTCAAAACCCATTAAGTCATATGCATAAGCATGCTGTTCATGGTAGTCTATTTGTCCAACATAAGGAGGTGATGTAAATACTCCTCTTATCTTTTGTTTTTTTAAGAGATCGTAAAATTTTGGCTTTTTCTTTTTGATTTCTTCTTCTATATTTACAGTTCTTGAATCAGAAGAAAGTAAGGCAAAATGAGATGAAGATTTTAATTTATTAAAGGTCATTAATCTAAAAACAGTATCTGCTAAATAACGAAACAACATGTTTTTAATTGAAAAAATAGGTTTACAAATTTTTTTGTGCTTATAACAATAATAAGTAGTTAATTGAGGCTCCTTCAACGTTGCCAGATCCGAGTGTGTTGTTGCCCTACAAGATCTAATTGTGCGACTTAAAATGACTGCTAAAACTTTTTTATTATTTATATCTGAAACTTTTCTAATTAAACTAAATACAAAATCTATTTCCCTTCTGACGTTCTCTATGTACCATTTATCCAAAAAGTTTGAAAATTTTTCTTGTTTTAATTTAATTTGATATTTATCAATTAATTGATTATATGTTTCTAGAAATTCACTCTCTTTCTCATTGCAGAAGCGTTCTTCATCTATTTCTGTTTTATTTAATCTATATTTGAAACTAGGAGTTGGGAAAAATTTATTATTAAAATAGGTTAACTGCGAATAAAGTTCTTCTTCGAATAAATTTAATTTATGGCTGTACTCAAAACTAGCAATATCTTGTTTAATTTTTTGGATTTCTTTAAATAAGCTTTCAAAGTTATAACTAAGCAATTTAACTTCGGAAATTAAACAATTAAATCTAGAAATATCAATACCTATAGAGTGAATCCCCAATTCATTAGCTTGTACCAAAGTAGTCCCCGAACCAGCAAAGGGATCTAGAATAATATCACCTTTTTCGAAATAATTCTTAGTCTTAAATTCATCCGTGTGATTATCTATAAAATACTCTACTAATTGAGGAATAAATTTACCCTTGTAGGGGTGTAAACGATGTACGTGTTTTGTTGTGTCTTTTTCTCTTAAATGGTCAAAAGATAACTTCCAATTCAAATCATCTCCTAATTTTTCTTTCCAGCTAATTTCTCTTTTGCCACGATAAGAATCGTAATATTTTTTTAAATCATCTGTGTTTATCAATGATGTTCCATTGCTACCATATTTTTTAATTTTCCCATATTGAATAAGGTACGAGATATTTGAAGTTGTAACTTCTCTATCAAGTAACCTACTTGCCCACTCACTAGCTTCTTTTATTGATATAAATTGCCTTGGCATATTTTAATTATATCAGTTAATTGAACAATTTATTACTATTTATACATGATCTCTGTTCTGACAAAATAGCCCTCTTTTCCCTCATTCTCACCCGGAGCCAAGCTAATCACTGGTTCTTCAAGCGGGTAGTCAGGATGGGTTTTTAGCCAATCTTCTCTTAGATCCCGATACTTTTTCAATGCTTCGTCCGGAGCAGGAATAATCATGCCGTTCCTTCTTACCGGACTGGGGAAAAACCAGCTATTTAATACTTCTGTTCTACTCATAATTTTGCTCCCTAGACAAATACTTGCGGATATTTTACTACTTTTGATATCAATTTGAAATTAGTAGGAATTTTTAGCTTTTTTTAGAATGAGATTGACTACCAGGATGTATTATCCTATAATATAAATATGGGTAAAAGTCCTGAATTTCATATTCCTCTAACTCCGGGAGACAAAGCAAGATTTATGGAAAAAGCGGCAGCAAATGTGACAGACCAAAATCCGCTATGGATTAATCTGCGAAATGCGCAAATTTTACCGTGGGCGAGCCCGGATCTGTTAACTCCACAAAGAGGAACATTTATCGGAGTAATTTATGAGAATAACAGACCAGATGCGGTAGTTGTCGATTTTACCAGAACAGAGCTTATTAACAACGGCATACCATATGCCAGATTACCACTTTCTTCTATAGAGATAAGAGAAGATGAAGTTTGGGTTGATTGCGCAAAAGCCGTTGATGCAGGTGTTGGTCCGGCTTTTAATTTCTTCGTCCCCCGCTCAGAAAATTAATCCATTATTTCTACAATCTTATAACTTTTCTTTCCAGAGGGGGTTAAAATTATAACTTCCTCATTGACTCTCTTCCCTATTAGCGCTTTTCCAAGAGGGGAGACGTGGGAGATTTTGCCCAGGAATGGATTAGATTCATATCCTCCGACAATCAGATATTCTACTTTTTTATCATCAACTTTTAAAACAACCCTGCTTCCAACATTAACAATATCTTTTATTATGCTTTCGGCGATTACGGCATTTTTAATTAATACTTTTAATCTTCTTAAATTATAATCTATAGAGGAAAGCTTAAATTTGGCGGCTTTGTAATATCCGTTTTCCGACAAGTCCCCCATCTCCCGGGCACGTCTAAGATCTTCAACTGCCGGCTTTCTATCTGCAAGAAATTTTTGATATTCCTTTTGTAAATTGGCAAAGCCTTCTTTTGTAAAATAGTTTTTTTTATCCATTATTCTAATATCCCTTCTTAATCTTTGTAATATATTCGATGATGTAATTTTTCCAGTAAAAAATATTTAAAGGTAAATCTTTAGCATGGATAAAATCCCGTCTTTCGCCTCCAAACCCCGTTTTAAATAATGTGATTCCCTTCCACGGATGATTTGGCTGATTCTCGGGAGTAATTCCCCAAAAGTTATATAAAGTTTTTCTTCTTTTCTTAGCTTCAAGAATAGCTTCCCACTGAACAAGATAACTCGCCGGAACATCCCTGTATCTATCTGCAGATACTCCATGATGGTAAATTGCCATATTACCGATAAAAACAATTAATGCTCCGCATATAATTTTGCTATCATACTCCGCCAGCAAGAGTAAAGCTTCATCTTCTTTAGCAAGAACTTCGAATTCTTCTTTTATTCCTCTATGGGGAACAAAATGTTTCCTTGATGATAAATCTCTATAAAGATTGATAAAAGTATCGATATCGGACAATTTTTTGCTTCGAATAATTTTTATATTCGTAGTTAGAGCTTTACGTATTAAGTACCTGTGATTTTTCCTCATTTCCTTTAATAATTGTTCTTCCGGTTTTGTTATATCTAAAACCCAGCAGTTTTGAGCATCCATATTGTGAATCGGAGCATTTATGAATCCTCTTTTTTTAAAAATCAATTCATTTGTTTCTTCATTTTCTATAAGAGGACTCACGCGGACAAAAGAAGTTCCCAATTCTTTGGAAAGTTTTTTTAAGAAAACAATTATTTTGTCAAAATATCTGCTTTTAAAATCCAATAGAACGGGACCGTGTCTTAAATGCAGAAAATGTCCTCTTTTTGCTTTTATTTCAATAATAAGAAAAACTCCGATCAGTTTACTGTCTTCAAATAAACCAAATCTTAAAATATTAAAGCCCAGCTTTTTTTGAACCTCTCCCCAACTCCACGACTGAAAAAAAGGATAAAAACTTATTTCTTTTTTATTTAAGAAGTTTTCCCAATTTTTTTGATTTTTTATTTCATTTATCTTAAGCATAATTATTTAAAAGTTTAACAATCTTTTTTATATCTTTATCCTTTAAGTTTATGTATGTCGGTAAATTTATAATTCTTTTTGCAATAAATTCCGCATTCGGGCAGGATCCTCTTTGATAGTTAATTTTTCTTAAATCACTCCCTTTCGGATCTATAATATTGGAGTACCATTGTCCTAAATAAATTCCCTTCTTCTTAAATTTATCGAAAATTTCATCTCTGTTATTGATTAATACCGGAAAGCGTAAGAAAGGAATATTATTTTTACTTGGAAAATCTATGTTTTTATTAGTAATTTCTTTTATGTAAATTTTTGATATTTCTTCTCTTTTTTTATTAAACTCGTTAAGTCTTTTAAGCTGAAATAGCGCCAAGCAGGTAAGAACATTTGGCAGTTTTTTTATGGAGTCTGGTGAAATTTTTCCTTGCTTTTCTTTAGAATCAACGGGAAATGATAGTAAATGCAGTCTTTGAAATAATACAAGTATAACTTTTCCTAAATAAAAAAAATTATATACGGGAAGAATAAAATAAAAGGCTATCGGGTGAAAAAGCTGCTGCATTACCCAGAAAAAAGATGGATTTCTTTGTTTTTTTTGAAACACCCGGATTTTTTTTCCTAATAATTCTTCATTTGTTAAAGCGACACCTCCAAAAACAGAAGAAAATGCTTTGTCGCGCCCGAAACTGAAAAAACTTGCAGTGCCTAATGATCCCAATTTTTTGCCTTTGTAAGTTGCTCCTATTGTATGAGCACAGTCTTCTATAAGAGGTATTTTGTATTTTTTTGCAATTTTGGAAATTGCCTCCATGTTTGATGAAATACCGAAAGTATGTTGAACAACAATAGCTTTTGTTTTATTTGTTATTTTTCTTTCAAGATCAAGAGTATCCATTGTCAAAGAACTATCTATGTCAACATATACCGGTTTTGCCCCAATACCTATAATCATGTTTGGCACCGCAACGCAGGTAAAAGACTGAATTACAACCTCATCGCCCTCTTTTATATCAAGCGCTTTTAATATTGCCAAAAAAGCGCCCCTTCCGCTTGCAAAAGAAACCGCAAAAGAAGCATTAAAATATTGGCGAAACCATTGTTCGAGAAGTTTAACATTATTTCCTCTAAAATAATTCCACGGAAAAAATATTTTTTTAAAAGAAAGCCAAACATCTTTTCCTTGCGCATTTGGAGAAAGTGATATAGCAATAGGTCTCATAAAAACTTGTCATCCTGAGCAAAGCGAAGGATCTACTAGATTCTTCACTGCGTTCAGAATGACAATCTGTTCAAAACTATTCCCGCTTCCTTTCCCTCGAAGACAACAACATCCTCTTTTGAGGTTTCTTTATTTATAAATTCCGCGATTTCGGAGGAATTTGCTATTTTAATTTCGCATTTTCCTTTATTGTCATTAATTCCTTTTAATATGTGTTTATAGAAATTTTTGTTTGTTAAAAATAAATAATCGCATATTTTAGAAATTTCTTTTGCCACTCTATAATGCTCGTCATTGCCTTCTGCGCCTAATTCTATCATCGGCTGCATTATAAGAATCTTTTTTCCTTTATAAATTTTTGCATAATTAATTGTTGCTAAAACAGCCTGCGGATTAGCGTTAAACGTATCATCTATTACGGTTGCTCCCGATGCGGCTTTATGCATAGCCATTGTTTTAGGAAGAGGCAGAAAATTAGAAACGGCATCAATAATATTTTCATCCGCCATACCTAAATAGCTTGCAACATATATAGCAGGCAAAATGTTTTCCGTATTATGCAAACCTATTAGAGGCGTTTTGAAATGCAAGGTTTTACCTTTAAGATAGACATCAAATTCTATGGAATTTTTCTTTGTTAAAATATTGTAGGCTGATATATCGAAATATTCTTTTTTTGAAATTTCTTTTCCAGACAAGCATTTATACAAAACTTTCTTTTTTTTAGATTCTTCGTATAGTTTTGACACGTTTTCGTTATTTCCGTTAAAAAGTCCCAGTCCGTTTTTCGGCAAAGAATCAATTAATTCGTATTTTGCTTTTATTGTATTTTTTATATTTCCAAAAAGCGACAAGTGCTGGTCGTTAACAGCCGTAATAATTCCAATCTTGGGATGGACAATTTCGCACATTTCTTTTATTTCTCCTCTTTTATACGCACCCATTTCCACGACGAAAACTTCAATTGTTTTATTTAATCCGTTAAGAACGGTGTTTGCTATCCCAATCGGCGTGTTATTTGTTCCGCGGGTTTTAAGAACTTTAAACTTACTGCTCAAAATCTGCGAAACATATTCTTTCGTAGAACTTTTACCATAACTTCCTGTTACGCCTATTACTGTTAATTTTTTAAAAGATTCCATTTTTTGCGCGGCCTTGTCAATTTTCCAATCTCTAAAAAGCTCCGTTGGAAAATAAAACAGAAAAACAAAAAACGCAACAATAAAAGGAGTGAGTTTATCTAAAAAAACAAGCCAGACAAATTTTTCAAAAAGAGGAATTGAATAAAGCAGAAAAATAAAGCCTAATGTTAAAAAAACAGTTAGCAATACTCTAATCGTAAAAACAGGTCTTTTAATCTGATGGTGATAAATATCTTTCAAAACAAAAAATATCTGAACGACAAAAATTAGCAATATAAAAATTTGAGACGCAAAAATAAATTCATTTTTAAAAACAACAAAAATATAAGCAATAATTGCAAGAAATTTA
>Ga0209541_10003118_pt1 | contig 30816 bp, 31 predicted proteins | sample RifCSPlowO2_01_FD_184027 | JGI IMG/M metagenome (GOLD analysis project Ga0209541, IMG submission 184027) | Groundwater microbial communities from Rifle, Colorado - Rifle CSP2_plank lowO2_0.1 (SPAdes) (version 2) | ecosystem: Environmental > Aquatic > Deep subsurface > Groundwater | place... | reverse complement strand
CTAATAATAATATTAAATTTATAATTTATATTATATTATTAAAATTATTATGCAAATAATTTGTCTTCAAGAAAATTTAAAACAAGCTCTTAATATCACAGAAAGAATTATCGGACGTAATTTAACTCTACCTATTTTAAATAACCTCCTTTTAACCACCGAAAATAATCGTTTAAAAATCTCTTCAACTAATTTAGAAATAGGTATTATCTCTTGGATTAACGGCAAAATTGAAAAACCCGGAGAAATCACAATACCGGCTAAATTATTAAGTAATTTTATTGGTAATTTGCCAAATAAAAAAATTGAGATGAGGGTCAAAGGTAGTCAATTACATTTAAAATGTGAAAATTTTAAAGCCGTTTTAAACGGCTTAGAAGCAAAAGAATTCCCTATTATTCCCAAAATTAAAGACAAGCCCTTAATTAGAATTAAGGGCGGTGTTTTAAAGGCGAATTTATCTCAAGTGGTAGAGATGACTTCTCTTTCTGATTCCAGGCCTGAAATCTCCGGCGTTTTAATGAATTTTGAAAAAAACACAATCAAACTGGCGGCGACTGACAGTTTTCGTTTGGCTGAAAAAATAATATCCCACAACCAAAAAGAATCTATTAATCAAGCTATGATTATTCCTCAAAAGACTATTCAAGAACTAATCAGAATTTTAGGCGAAAAAGAGGCGGCCAACGATAACCAAGGGCAGGAAGTAGAAATAATTTTAGGCAATAATCAGGTTTTATTTAATTTAGGGGATGTCCAGATTATTTCCCGGCTAATAGAGGGGCAATACCCTGATTATCAACAGATTATCCCCAAGAACTTTACAACTCACGCCACTCTTATTCGGACTGAATTAATTAATAATATCAGAGTGGCCAGTCTTTTTAGCGGCAAGGTTAATAATGTTCAGTTTTTTATTCGGTCAAAGCCGGCTTTAATAGAAATTTTTGCCAAAGACATAGATGTCGGGGAAAATAAGTCCCAGATTGAAGCTAAAATTGAAGGCAAAGAAATAGAGATTGTCTTTAATTGCCGCTATATTTTAGACGGCTTAAATAATATAATGAGCGATAAAGTTATTTTAGGTCTGAATAATAATTCCAGTCCGGTTATTATCAAGCCGGTCGGCGACGCAAGTTATACCTATCTGGTTATGCCTATTAAAGCGTAAAAACTTAAACCATCTTTTAAAGGCCGGCTCTATTTTACAAGAAAGCCGGCTTTTTTTATTCTTTTATAATAGTTATTTCGTCTTCTTCTCTGTTTAAGGCCTCATCATAAGCGCGGACTTTGATGGTTTGTTGGGCGGAAGCAGTTAGATAAGGAGTGAGATTAAAAGTAATTGAGTAGGGCTGAATAGTGTCAGCGCCGACTAATCGGTCGTTAATAAAGAAATCAAGTTGCTTAACGCCCAAAGACGCCGAGGCCTCGGCCTGAATAGTTAGGACGGATTGGGTAATCGCTTCGTTGTTTTTTGGGGAAATAATTTTTACTTTTAGCTGTTCTTTTTTAATATGAACATCATCGTATTCGGTCGGCAATAATTGATTATAAACCGGGCAAGGAGAATTTGAGCAGGGCGGATTTTTGGCCCAAGCCAAGATCGGGGTCTCCCAATTAAGGAATTGGGGGTCGTTTTCTTGATTTTCGGGAATCGGTCCGGTCGGATTATTTTTATCAACATAATAAAGAATTGAATGGACTTCCTGATAAATTTTTTCTTCAATTAAGTCCGGCGGGGTTAAATCTGTTGCTAATTTGCCGGAAATTTTATCAATTTTTATTTTTCTCTCAAAAGCAAATTGGCCGTTAAGGATTGGTTTGCCTGTTGTTATCGGCTCTGGCGAAGTAAATTCTTCTATTTTATTAGGCAGCGTGAACAAAGCGAGGGGCTGTCCTTCAGACTCCTGAGGGGCAGCCCCTCGTAGTTCATAAGCCCGTTTCATAAACTCATTCCAAATTGGGGCCGCCACATAACTGCCATCGCCTTGCCGCATTGAAGAGCTATCATTATTGCCGGCCCAGACCCCGGCGACTAAAGACGGCGTGTACCCGACTGTCCAGCCGTCGCGGTATTCTTGAGTGGTGCCGGTTTTAACCGCGGCTGGCCGGCCAGCTAAATAAAGATTTGAATGGGAACCAAACATCGGGGCCCGAGCTTCTTCGTCGGAAAGAATATCATTGATTTGCCTGGCAGTTTGCTGGTCTAAAACCCGGCTAGACTTATTTTGATATTCTTCTAAAATATTTCCTTTAGCATCTTTTATTTTTAAAATAGAGGCAACCGGATGTTTTATGCCTTCAGCGGCAAAGACCCCATAAGCCGCTGTTTCGTCTAAAAGTTTCACTTCGCCGCCCCCTAAAACCAAAGACAAGCTATAACGTTTTCGGTCTTTTAAGGTGGTGATACCCATATCTTGGGCCAAATTAATAGTTTCATTTAAGCCGGCCAAATAAAGAACCTTGACCGAAACCAGGTTGATTGATTGGGCCAGGGCTTGGCGCATAGTTATTGGCCCCCGAAATCTCCCATCGTAATTTTGCGGCTTATATTCTTTTTCTTGGCCCGGCGGACCAAACAAACCAAAACTGGTTTCTAAATCAAATAAAACAGTTTCAGGGGTAAATCCCTTTTTAAGAGCCGCGGCGTAAGCAAACGGCTTGAAAGAAGAGCCGGGCTGACGATTGGGGCTTATAGTCACATTGAAATTGCCTTGGTTTTTAATATCAAAATAGTCGCGTGAGCCGACCATAGCCAAAATCTGGCCGGTTTTTGGGTCAACGGAGACCAAAGCGGCGTTAGTGGCCAGATAGTTCTTTTTATTATAATCAGCCCTTTGGGCAATCGCTTCTTCAGCGACTTTTTGTAAATTCCAATCAAGAGTAGTATAGACTTTTAAGCCGCCCTTTTCCACGTAATCCCGGCCGTATTTTTCTTCCAAATATTCTTGGATATACATAACAAAATGAGGCGCTTTAAAGCCGTATCTTTGAGGAGCGTATTTCAATTTTTCTTTTTTTGTTTCTTCAATTTTCTCTTCGGTCAAATAGCCGAATTTCGCCATTCGGTCTAATATGTATTCTTGGCGGGCCTTAAGTTCGTCAGTATGAGAACCGTAAGGCGAATAATAAGTCGGCGCCTTGGGCAGACCGGCTAAAAGAGCGGCTTCGGCCAAAGTCAGCTCTTTGGCCGGTTTATCAAAAAAAGTTCGGGCCGCGGCCTCAATGCCATAGGCGTTAGAGCCGTAAGGCACCTGATTGAGATAAAAGCCCAAAATTTCATCTTTGTCATATTTTATTTCTAATTCCAAAGCAAGAATGGCTTCTCTGATTTTTCTGATAAAGGTTTTTTCCGGCGTTAAAAAAGCGTTTTTAATGAATTGCTGGGTGATGGTTGAGCCACCCTGGGTTATTTTTTGGCCTCGCAAGTTAGCGACAGCGGCCCGGATTATTCCTTTTAAGTCCAGGCCAAAATGATGGTAAAAATTGTCATCTTCGGCAATAATGGTTGTTTCTTTGACATATTGAGGGATTTCTTCAATCGGAATAATGGTTCTTTTTTCCTCTCCGTGAATATCATAAAGCACCACTTCGCCGGTCCGGTCATAGATTTTAGTTGACTCTACTACCTCTCGCTGGCTGATTTTTTCCGGGTCAGGCAGGTCTTTGGCAAAATAGGCAAAAACGCCCAAGCCTAAAAAAAGCAAAAGCAAAGGAGTCAAAATAATTATTCTTAAAAGTCCCTTAAATACTCTCTTTTTTCTCCGGGGCTTTTTAAATTTACCCCGCACCTTTCGCGCAAAAATACTTTGTCTGCGAAAGGTGCGGGGTTTTCGATAATAAATTCTTCCAACCACCTTTTTATTGTGGCAAATTTAACCCATTTTGGCAAGGAGCAGAAAATCAGTATAGGGTATTTAAAAAGGAGGTATCTTAAACCCCCTTTTTAAAGTTATCCACAACCAACATATTCAAAGTTCTGAAAATGTTCGGTATAATATAATTATGGCAAATCTAAAAACAACGTTAAATATGCTAACCAAAAAACAAAAACAAATCTTAGATTATATTAAGAAGTTCATCAAAGAAAATGATTACGCCCCTTCTCTTGAAGAATCAAGAAGGCATTTTAGATTAGCTTCTAAATCTACCATCCATCAGCACATAAAAACACTGAAAAATAAAGGATATCTGAATAAACTGGATTATCAGGCGCGGGCAATAGAAATCTCTAAAAATAAAAAATCAGACTTAATAAAAATTCCCCTGCTCGGGGCTATCGCCGCTGGGGCGCCGATTGAAGCAATTGAATTTCCAGAAACAATTAGTGTCCCGAAATCTCAATTATCTAAATCAGGGGAACATTTTGCTTTACGCGTTCAGGGCGATAGCATGATTGATGAGGGAATTTTTGATAGAGATGTCGTGGTTATCAGAAAACAGCCGGACGCGGAAAACGGCGAGACAGTTGTTGCTTTAATAAATAATGACGAGGTTACTCTAAAAAAAATCTACAAAGAAAAAAGTCGGTTTTGGCTCCAGCCGGCCAATCCCAATTTAAAACCTATCTATGCCAAAGAATTAGTCATTCAAGGAAAAGTTATTAGCGTAATTAGAAATTACGAAAAACCAAAAGAAACAAGAACAAAAAACAATGATAGTGAATTCGCCGCCGCGACCACAAACTACATCAACCAAACAGATATCAATTACAGAAAATCCCTAGGGCAATATTTTACGCCTAAGTCCATCAGAGAAATGCTGCTTGAAAAACTGCCCAAAATGGAAAATCCTAAAATTTTAGACCCGTCTTGCGGCACTGGCGAATTCTTGGTCACGGCGAAAGAGTACTTTAAAAATCCTGAATTATATGGCTGGGACATAGATAAAAAATTAGTTGATACTTCCAGAAGTCTAGTTCCTGAAGCAAGACTTGATAAGACAGACTCTCTCCTGAATGAAGATTATGATAAATATGATTTTGTTATTGGCAATCCTCCCTATTATGAATTTAAAGCGCCGGAAAAAATTAGAAGAAAATTTGGCAGTATAATGAATGGCCGAACAAATATATTTAGCTTATTTGTCTATCAGGGACTCAATTGGCTAAAAGACGGCGGCTATCTTGCTTATGTTATTCCCCCTTCTATGAATAACGGCGCCTATTTCTATAAATTAAGAAATTACATTATCCACAACGCAAACATTGAATATCTACATATCCTTAGAGACCCGAAAATTTTTCACGGCGCCTTGCAGTCAATAATGCTGCTTGTTCTTAAGAAAGGCAAAAATAAAGGCGATTATTTATTCAAAAAAAATGGTGTTTTGATATTTAGCGAAGGCGCTAAATATTTACAGAGGATATTTAAAGACAAAGCAACGCTACATGATTTAAACTATCAAGTAAAAACAGGTCGGCTGGTTTGGAACGAGAATAAAAATCTGCTCACAGATAATCCCAAAGAAGGCATTCCTTTGATATGGGCACACAATATAACGAAAGAGGGTTTGGATTTCCCAGCGGTTAATGGCAAGCCGCAATATGTAAAAAGGAAAGATTTTGATGTCGGCCCGGCGATTGTGGTAAATAGAATCACCGGCACAGTTAAAGAATCAAAATTAAAAGCGGGCTTTATCCCGCCGGGTATGAAATTTATCGCGGAAAATCATGTTAATGTAATTTTCCCGCCATCTAAACAGGAGCAGATAAAAATGGATTTTGGGAGCAATCAACCTAAAAAAAATCTGCCTATTAAAAACATTGTTAAGCAGATATCTTCAATAAGAGGATTAAAAGTTATAAAAAACATCACTGGAAACACACAAATCTCAAAAAATGAATTGGAGAAGTTATTCCCAATTTCTCTTAATTGTTAGGGGTCAAGTCAAAAATATTCAGGCAGGGCGTTTTAATCCCTTGAGCTATATTTTTCCAGTGTAAAACTATCTGCAACAATGGTTCGGATTTACTACCCCTTATTCCCGCTATTTTACAATGAGTTAATCCTTTAGGAAAAACAATCTTAAAGTCAGAATATTTGCTAATTATTTTATTTACCCGTTCGCCAGTATCCTCTCTTCTGACAATAACCTTGCCTTTGTGGTAATTGGCATAATAGATAAAAAGATTTTGAACTTCTTTAAAGAAGTTTTTTTCTTTTATTAAATCGACTAACGGCTCTTTTGTGTGAATGCCCAAGGTGATAAGGATAAAAAATCCTTTAATCATCTCGGCATCTTGTTTTTGAACGCTTAAATAATTAAGATATTCTAATTTTTCCTCTCGGTCCCTTTTCTGAATATTTTTAAGAATATCCTTAGATTTTTTATTTCTTTTTAAATTCCGTAGATATCTTGCCTTTTCTTCTCTTTGCGTTATTAAATTGCTAATTTTTAAAATTTTTTGAGGGGAACGGCTGAATTTATCTAAATAATCATCAACCCATTTATCATGATTTTTTTCTTTGCGAAAACCGCTCCAACTTTTTACCTCGCCGACAAAAAGATAGTTTTCTGTAAGAGCGTCCTGGTTAATATTTGCCCTGGTTCCGATCCCTGATTTTGTATCACTCATTTTAATCTCAATAAAAATTTTCTCGCCATTAGAGATAATCAGCATATCGCCTGTATTATCATAACGATTACCCAAGTGTTTAGCTGACGAAATATTCGTAAAATCTTTTTTAATTTGCTTGGCTACCTGAAGAGCATGAAAAAACCAACGATTTTTCTTATCGTTGGATGTCAGAGGGTTAGAGTTTAAAATTTTCTCAATAATTTTCTCCGCCTCTTCAATCAATTGTCTTTCGTGTTTTCCCATAATCTCTAAAATTAAGTTTAATCCTTAAATTATCGCTGGTCAATTCTGGAATAACCATCATTCCGTTATTTATTGACAATAATTAAAAAGAGAGATTATAAAAAAGAAAAGACCCGTTACGAGTGATGTGAAATTCAATTAGTTTATTCCCTGAGCGGAGCGAGCGAAGCGAGCGAAGTCGAAGGGTCTTTAGCCTTCAATGCGGCGCCTTCGACGCCTTACTCAAGTAATAATAGTCATTTTAAGCTAAGGAATTTCACATCACGCGTAAGACCCGTTGGAATAGGGCAATAGCGGGCTCTTTTCTTTTTGGTTTTATTTAGGTATAGTAAGGATATGGCAGAAGATAAAATTAAAACTTTATTAAGCAAGGGAGTGGAAGAAGTTATTAAAAGAGATAGTTTGGAAAAGAAATTGAGAGCGGGGAAGAAATTAAGGATAAAATACGGGGCAGACCCGAGCGCGCCGGATTTGCACTTGGGACACAGCGTTTGCTTGTGGAAATTAAAAGAATTTCAGGACTTGGGGCACCAAGTTATTTTTATTATTGGCGACTTTACCGGCCTTATCGGCGACCCTTCAGGCAGGGACAAGACTCGGCCGGCCTTATCCAAAGAAGAGATAGAAAAAAACGCCAAAACCTATTTTGAGCAAGCGGGGAAAATTTTAGACATTAAAAAAATAGAAATTAAGAAGAACAGCCAGTGGTTTTCTAAAATGGATTTAGCGGATTTTTTAAAATTAGCCGGCCAATTTACTTTGGCGAGAATTATAGAAAGAGATGATTTTAGCCAGCGCTTAAAAAAGGGAATAGACATTGGCTTTCATGAAACTATTTATCCCCTACTGCAGGCCTACGATTCAATTATGGTTAAGGCCGATGTTGAGGTCGGCGGCCGCGACCAGAAATTTAATCTTTTGGCCGGCCGGGAGCTTCAGAAAAAAATGGGCCAGCCAGAGCAGGATTTAATGCTTTTTCCTCTTTTGGTCGGCGCTGACGGGAAAAAGAAAATGTCAAAAAGCTTAGGCAATTATATCGGCCTGACCGAATCAGCCAATGAACAATACGGCAAAATAATGTCTATTTCTGATGATTTGATTTTTCATTATTTTGAACTCTGCGCTCGATTATCCCAAGAAGAGATTAAAGAGATTAAGAAGGAAACGGATTCAGGTCGGCTTAATCCCCGCGACGCTAAAGCGCGTTTGGCCAGAGAGATTGTTTCGCTTTATCATGGAAAAACTGCGGCAGAAAAAGCTGAAAAAGAATTTATTCAGGTTTTTCGAGAAAAGAAAAAGCCAACCCAAATGCCAGTTCAAAAAATTAAAGCCGGCAAATGGAATGTTTTAGACTTGCTTTTTAAATTAAAATTAGCCCCAAGCAAAAGCGAGGCTAAGAGATTAATAGAGCAAGGCGGGGTGAAAATAGACGGCCGGGTTGTTAAAGACTGGAAAGTTGAAATTCAAATCAAAGACGGCTTGGTTGCGCAGGTTGGAAAAAGGAAGTTTGTTAGATTGAAGAGATCCTAATCAAGGTCAGACCTTGGCTTGCGGCTTGGATTCAATATACTTAATCACTTTTTTAGCCACATTAAGGCCGGTTATCTGACTGAATCTTTTAAATTGAGGCGAGCGGTTGATTTCTAAAACCCGCAATTGACCGTTTTTATCCGGCATAATATCAACGCCGGCGAATTCTATTCCAGCGGTTCTTGCGGCCGTTAATGCCAATTCTTTTAATTTTTTAGTTAATTTAATTTTTTTTGAGCGCTCGGCCAAAGGAATCTTTGGTCTATTTTTACACAAAAGAGACAGCCGCTCCATTGCGCCTAACGCTTCTTCTCCTAAAATTAAAACCCGATAATATTTTTTAGCCGGATACCATTCTTGAATTAAATAGCGGCCCGCCTTGCCGCGAGGCAGGCCCAGCCACTCTTTTTTATTTCGGCTAAAAAAATCCAAAACTTCTTTTTGGGCGTCAAACCGGAAAACATAGCGGCCTCGCATTTCTTTTAAGTGTTTAACTACCAAAGGCGGCTCTATTTTTTCTAAAGTTTTTTTAAGAGCATTTAAGCCCAAGGGAAGATAAGTAATCGGTTGGGGTATGTTTTCTTCTTTTAATTTAGTATGCATTAAAAATTTATGATGGTCATAATTACTTCCGGCTAAAATATCGTCAATAACTATTTTGTTTCTATTTTTCATGTATTCGGCGATAATTTTTGCCTCAACAATATGCCGGTTGATGGCCCGAAAAAGAATTGCGTCAAATTCAGAAATATCCCGACCTTCTTTGGTGAAAACGAAAAGATTTTGCCGAAAACTCAAAATTAATTGATTTAAGGGTATTATTTTTAAATAATGGCTTCTTTTTTCCGCTTCTTTTTTAAGCTGTTGCGATTCAGGAGATTTTTTAGAGCCGATAAGAAGAATTTTCATGATTTTTTCAGTTTAGCCAGAGCCCGCGAGCTCATTAAAACATTTTTGCTCGGGTCAACCAAAAATTGTTTTAAATCCTTGCGGCCGACAATAATGTCGTATTTCATCTGGCTGCGGTCAGCGACAAAGGCCTCGGTTGAGACTAATTTTTTGTCTAAAATAAAAGAAAATTCAATAATCGGCCGTTCTTCCAATCCCAACGCCCCTCTGACTTTTTTATACTTCATCGTCTCATTCAGTCCCAATTGATGGGTCAAGCTGGCGCAAATCGCCGTCCGATAAGCGCCGGTGTCAATTTTAGCCATGGTTTGATATTTATTGCCCTGTTGGTCAATAATTTCAATCGGTTCATTGATGCCGATAACTTTTTTACCCGAGACCTCTTCTAGTATCTCTTCCACTTCGCCGCCGAAAAGGTCTTGGCTGATTTTTACTCCTTTAAGCGGGCTTTTAACTTTAAGCCCCTTGATTCTTTTAAGCCGGTCAGCCAAAGGAGATAAATTGGCGATTTGGATGGAGAGGCCGGGACGAGCATTAAGCTCTGAAATAATCGGCCCTTTTTCCCGGTCAATGGCAATATCAACGCCTAAAAAATTAAGCCGGGAAACTATTTGGGCCTGAATAGCCAACTTGAGAATTTCTTTCCATTCCGGGATTTGAAGGCCTTTTAGCAATAATCTGGTGTCCGGCGCGTATTCAATAAGACGGCCGCGATGGATAGCCGTCGTGGTGATGCCGGTGCCTAAATCAATGCCCACGCCAATGCCTCCTTGGTGCAGATTAGCTTGACCGGAAGATTCCCTGGTGGGCAGACGCAATTGAGCCATAACCGGCACTGAATTATAGACAATGATTCTAATATCAGGAATGCCGCGATAAACATAGGATTTTAAAAGTTTAAGCAGTTTAATTCGTTCCTCAAAAAAGGCGATGTCGGGCAAGCTGGTTAAAGAAAAAGTGCCTTCCAGTATGTTTAAAATATGATTTTCTAAATCTTTAATATCAACCAGACGGCCGTCGGCTTTTATCCAGGGATAAGGGAATTTTTTCTTGCGGCCGTAAACAACCACAATGCCTTGGCCGCCCAAGCCGCGGTTGGGCTTTAGAGTAAAAGTGGGAGGCAGAACCGTCCAGTCAAATCCTTTTAATTCTTTAATTTGCCGGATAAGGCCGTAGTTTTGAAGAATTGGCAGGCTGGCTTTTCTTAAGATTTTTTTAGTCAAGAGCTTATTATCGGCAATACGAATAGCCCTCAAGGAGTTTGAGGGCCGGAGATAATTTAGGTTTCGGGCGTTTATTCCTAAAATATGTTGAGATTTTTTTAAGAAGGAAAGCATAGCTGTCATTTGGATTTATTTCTGTTGCGGCAGTTCTATCTTTTTAATCACTTCTCTAAAACGCCAGTATTCAGAAAGCCGCAGACCGGTCCATTTTCCCAAAAGAATATTAATAATGACCGCGCCAAAGATAATCCAAAAAGGATAAATAAAAACCAAATTCCTTAGCCAAATAGAGGTCACTACCCAATAACAGACCACTGAAAGAAATAATGTTTCAATAGTTAAAATAATCGCTTCTCTGGCCCCCCTTTCGGTCTGAACAGCCACAAATTTTTCCACCAAGGTAATCATAATTAGGATGGCAAAAATAGAAGCGGAAATCAGTCCCTTTCGGCCGGAATAAGCGCCTTCTAAAAAAATGGCCAAAATAGCTAAGGCCACGGCCGTTAAAACAATAGCCATGCGGGGGAGATAGAGCAATCGGATATATCTGACTAAAAATCTCATTAAAGTGCCGACCAAAAGAATGACAATAAAAATAGCCAAGCCGTATTTAAGTCCGGTGGCTAAAAAAGCAAAAGTAATAATCAAAGGCGCGTAGACGCCAAATCCCCTTACTCCGATTATCTGCCGGCCAAAAGCGATAATTGTCGCGACAATCGGCAGCATTAAAATTAAAATCACCGTTTCTTGCGGCACTCCCTGATTGACCATGTATTGAGTGATAAATGACATAGATTAGCTCTACGTTTAGGAGCCTCTACGTTTAGGAGCCTCGCTCCTAAATTCTTTTAGGAGCGAGGCTCCTAAACGCATAGGCTCCTAAACGCATTAATGAATACTATTCGCACAGCAAATGGCCACGGCTAAAGCGTCAGCCGCGTCATCCGGCTTGGGGATTTCTTTTAAATTAAGCAGCACTTTAACCATTTTTTGAACTTGGCTTTTATCAGCCCGGCCATAACTTGTCACTGCCTGTTTGATTTGGAGAGGCGTGTATTCAGCTATTGGAATTTTTGCCTGGCTGGCTGATAAAAGAGCCACGCCCCGCGCCTGGCTGACTTTAATGGCTGTTTTTAGATTTTTAAAAAAGAAAATATCTTCTACGGCAATTATATCCGGCCTATGTTTTTTAATAAGTTTAGCGATTTGTTGATGCGTTTCTTTAAGCCGTTCTGCTGTAGAAAATTGCGGACTTGTTCTAATACATCCATAATCAATGGCTCTTAATTCACTTTGTTTTTTAATAATGGCAAACCCTGTTGCGGCGGTGCCGGGGTCAATACCTAAAATTATCATGTTAGAATATTGGAGATGTTAGAATTGTTGGATCACTTCGTTTTGTTATTAAACAATTCCAACAAGTGAGCAAAGCGAACGATCTAACACTTCTAACATTTATTTTAAATTACTATAAATCTCATTAACATCATCGTTTTCATCTAAGACCTCAAAAAGTTTATCTAATCGCTCTTTGGTTTTTCCGTCAGTTTGAACAGGATATTTAGCTACCCAGTCGCCGTTCTTTTTCTCAAACAGATATTTAACACTGCCGACTTGAGCTAATTTTCCTTCATGCTTTCCCAAGATATTTTTTATTTCCGACAAAGTCCGATTTTTATTATCCGAAATTCCCTCAATAATCAAGGCAATACCTTGAGAGTCATAAGCTTCATAGCTGAATTCTTCTAATTTTTCTCCTCCTGTTTCTCCTGCTCCCCGTTTAATCGCCCGTTCAATATTGTCTTTAGGCATATTAAGTTGACGCGCTTTTTCAATAGCCGCTCGCAGTTGAATATTTGTTTCCGGGTCTTTACCCCTTTCTTTGACCGCTACAATAATCATCCGGGAAATCTTTGAAAAAACTTTCCCCTTTTTTACATCAACAACAGCTTTAATGTGTTTTACTTTTGACCATTTGGAATGCCCGCTCATAGCCCAATGGTATCATTGAGAGAATTGAGGTGTCAATAAAAATAAGCCGACTTCACTCGGCTGGCCGCTCAAAAAATTAAAAAGCGGGTTGTTCGACAGAATCAGATAATCATAGTCAACTTTTTTACAGCAACCTATCCTGTTCTTCTCTGTTATACTTAATTCCTAAATGCTCATAAGCCAATTTAGTGGCGACGCGGCCGCGCGGGGTGCGGGCCAGAAAGCCGAGCTGGAGGAGAAAGGGTTCGTAAATTTCTTCAATGGTTTCTGTTTCTTCGTCAGTGGCGGCTGAAAGGGCTTGAAGGCCGACCGGGCCGCCATTGAATTTTTCAATCATTACTTTCAAAAGCCGGCGGTCAGTCGGCTCCAGTCCCAATTCATCAATTTCTAACATTTTAAGGGCTTGTTGGGTTGTCCCTTGGTCAATAATACCATCGCCTTTGACCTGGCAAAAGTCCCTGACTCTTTTTAAGAGCCGGTTAGCCACTCGCGGGGTGGCCCGGCTGGTCTGGGCAATAATTTTTAAGCCGGCCGGGTCAATAGAAACATTTAAAATACGGGCTGAACGGCTGATGATTTTTTCAATATCTTTTTGTTCGTAAAAATTCAGGCGATAAGTGGCGCCAAACCGGCTCCTTAAAGGCGAAGATAAAAGCCCGATGCGGGTGGTGGCGCCGATTAAAGCAAAACGGGGCAAATCAAGCCGCAGGATTTTGGCTGACGGCCCTTTGCCGATGATAATATCCAGCTTATAATCTTCCATGGCCGGATACAATATTTCCTCAATATTTTTATTGAGCCGGTGACATTCGTCCACAAAAAGAATATCTCCGTCTTGAAGCGAAGTTAAAATAGAAGCCAAGTCCCCGGTTTTTTCAATGGCCGGGCCAGAGGTAACTTTAAGATTAGCGCCTATTTCTTTGGCGATAATATGCGCTAAGCTCGTTTTACCGAGTCCGGAACTGCCGTATAAAAGCAGGTGTTCAACGGCCTCGCCTCTTTTTTTAGCCGCTTCAATCAGGATTTTTAAATTATCTTTGATTTTTTCCTGGCCGGCGTACTCTTCAAACGAGCGGGGCCTTAAAGTAATATCTAAATTGCGGTCTTCTTGAAGTTCCTTTGGCGAAGTGATAGGGCTTGACAAATTATTCATAGTTTGATAGAATAATGGCGAAAGTCCGCTTGTCCGTATTGCTTCGTTCGCCAGACACGCTGACGCGAGTCATGCGGACTGGCAAAGCGTTGCAAGGCGGGCCAAGTGGTTCTTTTAATTAAGGATAACAAAAAACGTCAATAAAATCAAAAGCAGATTTAATCATTGATAGTGGTCGTTGATATCAATGATTTCAATAGTTGAGTTGCCGCGATAAATAAAAATCGCCCGATATTTTCGGGTGATGCGAAAGCTATAGATTTTTAAATGTTTTGGCTCAAGAATTTCTGCGCGTAAGCTTGGATAAAAAGGATTATTCTCAAAGAGGCGCTTCTGCTTTTCAAATCTTTTTTGAATTCTATGTTTTTTGAGATAAACAGAAAGACGTTTCTTGAGTAATAGAATTTTCATACTACTTTACCGAGAACGAAAGTAAGACGATTCTTTTAGCCCCTTTTCCAAGCTCTTTAAAAAAGCCTCATTATAAAGACCAGTTTTTTGAAATTCTTTAATGATTTTTTTTGAGTCTTTAGTAGGCGGTTCGGCAAAAAAATCAACTTCAAAAAGCTTACGAACCACTTCAAACAGGTCAGCAATTCGACGAAGCCGCAGATATTCTGTTTTTGGAAGAGTAATTATTTGAGGCATATTAATTTTAGTCTACCAAAACTAACCCTAACCTGTCAAATTTTTTCCATTTGAGTTTCTGAATCGTTTTGGAAATTTAGATGGGAGAGGTTTTTGCCACGGGACTTGGAGTTCTGCGGCGGCTCCCAAGAGTTCTTTGATGAATAATTTTTTGTCCCTATGGGGGAAAGTCTCTATGGGGGAAGGAGGCAGAGAGATGAGAAGAAGCGAAAGATGTTATGAATGCAGGAAAGAAATTATAGGAGAGCCGGTATGGGGATACGGCTCCGATACCATGAGTTTATTTGACAAAACAGTGTACCCTCATAAGCTGTTGGGAGGACATCATGGAATTGAAAAATCCCCCCAATACGATGTGCTATATGCGAAATATGGCACATCAAATCCTTTTCTCTGCCGGGATTGCTTGGCAGAGTTGTGGGATACCTTAATTTTTGGGGAAAACGATTTAGGAAGTGTCATGCAAAACCCTTATCGTACCCAGGAAGGTTCTTCGCTTTTAGCGTATGATTGAACCATCTGGGGACTATGGGCTCCGGCCATATCAGGGGAGTGAAAGACGCACAATAAATGAGGAGCTTGAGCTTCGCAACTCAAACTCAAGCTCCTCTCCATTCTTTAGCTCTTCAAGATTTTTGAAGGGCTGGATGATGGAGAATCCAAAAAGATTACTTTGTAAATTTAACGGGTAAGAAGTTTTTTGAAAATTTAGCGGTAAATATCTTTTCTATGAGCGGCTTCAATAAGTTTAATTGTTTGCGGATTGATGAATTCAAAAATTACTCGCCAGTCGCGAGTAATTCTAAAAGAATAAAAACCGGCTAAAGGGCCGGTTAATGATTTGGTTTGTAGAAGACGATGAAAAGGATTTTCTTTAAAAATTTCTAGCAATTTAGCTAATTTTATCTGTTGTTTCTTCGGTAGTTTCTTGGCTGATTTAAGAAAATGATTACCATAAACAATTTGGATCATAAATTCTCTAATTGAGAAAGAAAGGCTTTTTTATCTTTAAAAGAGTAAGTTGCTTTTTCTCGGCTTGCTTTCAAAACTTTTTCAACAAATTCCGGCTTATACTCCCCTTCTTTTTCTTTGCCAATTAAACCGATAATCAAAGAACGTAAAAATTCAATCTCCTTTTGAAGATGAGAAACATTAGTATTGAGTTTTTCTAGGGTTATATGGCTCATATTTACAAGATACCAAAACCAACCCTAACCTGTCAAATTTCTTTCATTTGAGTTTCTGATTTTGGGAGAACAGCTCTCGGAGATTCAGCTGGGAGAAGTTTTCAATCAAAACACCCGCTAAACTGTAGGCAATAAGGGCCCTTTTTTATAATTCGGGTTCGATAGGGGCTTTATCTTAGTTTCGGGCAATCTGGCTTGCCCGCCCAAGTTTTCACTTGTGGTGAAAATTTTGGCGGGCGAGGCTGGGTTGTTCCTCGGAATGGCCTTTTCTCTCTATCCCTGAATAGAGAGTCATTGCCTGCAGTTTAGCGGGTGTTTTAATTGGTCAGAGAGTTAGGAATTAGCTTCCTAATTTATTCGCTAATCACTCTTTCTACTTCTTCTAAACTCGTAATTCCCCCAATCACCTTTAAGAGAGCGTCTTGTTTCATAGTTAATGTTCCTTTCTTTTGCATAAAAGTCAAAACTTGGGCGTGGAAAGGAGAAGAGCTGATAAGTTTTTCCATCTCATCGTCAACTGAAATCATTTCAAAAATCCCGATTCGGCCTTGGTAGCCGGTTTGATTGCATTCTTGACACCCTTTTGGCTGATATAGTTTTTTAATCTCAATTTTTAGTCCATTAAGGCCTTTTTTTATTTGCTGGATTTGTTCGGCTGAAAGTTTGGCAGTTTGCCGACATTTTAAGCAGAGTTTTCTAACTAATCTTTGGGCTATAACTAAGTTTAAACCCGAAGCTAAAATTGGCGCTTTAGCGCCCAATTCTATAAAACGCGACACAGCGCCGGCCGCGTCATTGGTATGAAGCGTGGAAAAAACCAAGTGGCCGGTTAAAGATGCCTGCAGGGCGATTTCAGCCGTGTCTTTATCGCGAATTTCGCCGACTAAAATTACATCCGGGTCTTGTCTTAAAATGGCGCGCAGACCATTAGTAAAAGTATATCCTTTTTCTGTTTCTACTTGAGTTTGGGTGATGCCTTCCAAATGATACTCAATCGGGTCTTCTAAGGTAATAATTTTAATTTCCGGTTTATTAACCGCTTTTAGAAAAGCATAAAGAGCCGTAGTTTTGCCCGAGCCGGTCGGTCCGGTGGTAATAATCAGACCATTGGGTTTTTTTATTTCTTTTTCAACAATTTTTAAAAGTTCTTCGGGAAAACCCAAATCTTTTAAATCCAGGCCAATCATTTTAGGATTTAAAACTCGCAGCGCAATGTTTTCTCCGTAAGCGCTGGGGAGAACCGAAACCCGGACTTCAGTGTCGGTTTTACCCCCCACTTTTTCGGAACTGCGCTTCGCGTCTAATTTTTTTTGTTCCGAAAAAGTGGGGAGTAGGTCAACGGAGATGGTGAAACGGCCGTCTTGGGCAATGTCATGAATATTTAATTTCAAACCGGCCAAGAGCTTTATTCTATTTAGCACTAATTGATAAGTTTTTAAAGATAAAAAAACGACATCTTGTAAAATGCCGTCAAGGCGGAAGCGAAGATTAACTTTATTTTCCTTAGTTTCCAAATGGATGTCTGAAGCATTGGTTTTGAGGCTGCCGGCCAAAAGAACTTCTACTATATTTGAAGCTTGGCCGGTCGGCAGAACCTCAATTTGTTTTTTAATATCCTCTAAATTTTTTATTCCTGCCTGAATTTTTTGCAGGGTATCCATTAATATCTCTACTTTACCGGTAATTTCTTTGGCCGACGGCCTGACTATTTCGTAAGCCGACCAGGATTTTTCTAAGCCGGGCAGAGAAACTAAAATAAGCTTGATTTGATAGCCGGCTTTTTTTAATTCATCTATAATTTCTTTAGCCGGAGGATAATCCGGATTTTGGACGGCTAAGTGAATTTCTTTCGCTTTTTTATGGACAATGACCGCTTTGGCTTTTTTGGCTTTTTCTTCTGAAAGAAGAGATAGGGTTTCGGTTGGAATTGGAACAAAGGAAAGGTCTAAATAGGGCAAATTTAATTTAGCGGCTAAGTCCTTGGTTCTTTTTTCTTCTTCTTGTCGGCGCAGCTCTTTTAATTTTTGCTGAAGAGTTTTTGATTTAGAAGAAGCGAGGGTCATTTCTGTTCCACTTTAACCGATTTGAAAATTAAAGTCAAATGTGATATTCTGTTTTTCAGTGAACAGCGAACAGCGAACAGCGAACAATTTAGAGATTATCACAGAAAGGGCGGAGGAAACAAAAAAATTAGGGAGAATTTTAGCCAAAGAATTACTAAAGGGAAATTCCAAAAGAAAAAAAGCAGTGGTGATTGGATTGGAAGGCGAATTAGGCAGCGGCAAGACCGCTTTTGTTCAGGGAATGGCTAAGGGCTTTGGCATTAAACAAAGAATCACCAGCCCGACTTTTGTTATTATGAAAAGATACGGAGTCCATTTTTTAGGACAAGACAAAAAGTCTCTGCCTAAAGGCAGGTCTCCTGTTTTTTTCTACCATTTAGATTGTTATAGAATAACTGAACCAAAAGATTTATTAGATTTAGATTTTAAAGAAATTATTAATAATTCTCAAAATATTGTGGCGATTGAGTGGGCGGAGCGAGTAAGAAAAATTCTGCCTGAAAATAGTTTATGGATAAAATTTGAACATTTAACGGAGGAAAAAAGGAGGTTGATAATTCCAAGACCAGACCTTTTAGGAGCCTCGCTCCTAAAGAATTTAGGAGCGAGGCTCCTAAACGCAGTAAAAAGATCTGACCCTGGGACTGCGTCCTTATGAAAACATTAGTCCTAATTGACGGCAATGCCCTGCTTCATCGGGCTTACCATGCTTTACCGCCCTTAAAAACAAAAAAAGGCGAATTAGTCAATGCGGTTTATGGATTTTTCAGCGTGCTTTTGAAGTTTTTAAAAGAATTAAAGCCGGATTATTCAGCCGTTGCTTTTGATGTGGCTGGGCCGACTTTTCGGGATTTAGAGTATAAAGAATATAAGGCTAAGCGAAAGAAGCCGCCTCAAGAGCTATATGACCAAATTCCCCGCATCAAAGAAATAGTTAAGGCCTTTAATATCCCTATTTATGAAAAGCAGGGCTTTGAAGCAGATGATATTATTGGCACGATTATTCAGAAGACCCAAGACCGAAGACCGAAGACCGAAATAATTGTGGTGACAGGTGATTTAGACGCCCTTCAGTTAGTTAATGATAAGACAAAAATTTATATTCTTAGAAAGGGGATTAAGGATACTGCTATTTATGATAAAAAAGCAATAGTTGAACGTTATGGGTTAGAACCAAAACAAATTATTGATTTCAAGGGGTTAAAGGGCGATCCTTCCGATAATATCCCGGGCGTGCCTGGGATTGGCGAGAAAACAGCTATTGAACTGCTCAAGAGATTCAAGAGCTTGGAAAATCTTTATAAAAAAATTGACCAGGAGGAAATAGACCCGAAGCTCAAAGCCAGATTATTAGAATACAAAGAGCAGGCTTTTTTTAGTCAATACTTAGCCACCATTAAAAAAGACGCGCCGATTGATTTTGATTTGGTAAAATGCCAATGGAAAAAGTTTGATAAAAAGACAATCATTGAATTATTTGAGGACTTAGATTTCAAGAGCTTAATAAAACGGCTGCCCGAGTAAGCAGGATAAGTAAATTAAGTAGGATAAGTAAATTAAGCTTATCTTGCTAAATCATTGACGGATATCGAATGTCTAAAAAATTAGTTTTTATTATTATTTTAGCCAGTGCTTTAGGAGTGATTTTTATCTGGCAATTTGGCAGCCGAACTATTGAAGTGGTTAATAATACTCAAGACGAAAAACAAGACATAGACTATAAGACGAGTCTGATTAACGGACTGTCTTGTCAAAATTATTCCCGTCGGCCCATAGCCGTTGTTTTGGCTGAAGATCCGGCTACCCGGCCCTTGGCCGGCTTATCAGAAGCGGATTTGGTTTTTGAGATGCCGGTCATTACCGGAAGTATTACCAGAATGCTCGCTGTCTATGTCTGCGGCGCGCCTAAAGAAATCGGCTCTTTAAGGAGCGCCCGACATGATTTTATCCCCTTGGCTATGGGTCTGGACGCTGTTTTAGCTCATTGGGGCGGCTCGCATTTTGCTTTGGATAAATTAAACGCCGGAGTAATGGATAATATTGACGCCTTAATCAATCCCTATAATACCTTTTACCAAAAAAGAGAAATCCCCCAGCCCCATAATGGATTTACTTCTATGGAGCGATTGCTCAACAGCGCCGAAAAATTGGGTTATAGGATGGAAGGAGAGTTTGAAGGTTATCCGCATATTCAGCGAACAGAGAACAGCGAACAACGAACAGTAAAAGTTTTAGAAATTGGTTATTCTTACCCTTATAATATTAAATATCAATATAACCCGGAAACTAATTCTTATTTGCGCTGGCGAACTAATAAGCCGGAAATAGATAAAAACAACAGCCAACAGATTGAGGTAAAAAATATTGTGGTGATGCGGGCTTTTTCGCGCCAGATTGAGGGTCCCGACTACAATGATTTGGATATAGAGGGTTCGGGTCAATGTCAGGTTTATCAGAATGGGGAGGTTATTCCCTGTACTTGGCGGAAAAATAAAAACAACTCTAAAAGCAAACTCTATTTTTTAGACGAAAACAGCCAAGAAATTAAATTTGTCCCGGGCCAAATTTGGATTGAGATTGTTGAGCCGGGGCAAGATGTAAGTTGGAAGTAAGATTACTATGCTTATTCTTCTTTACGGCCAAGACACTTACCGATCTCGGCAAAAATTAAATGAGATTATTGAGCAGTATAAAAAAATCCATCAAAGCGGATTGAATTTGATTTGGCAAAAAGAAAACTTAAATTTTGAAAAAATTAGAGAAGCAATTGAGTCGGTTTCAATGTTCAACGAAAAAAAATTAATAATCTTGGAAGATATTTTCCAGAACAATGATTTTCAGGAGAAATTTTTTGAATATGCCAAAAAAAGCAAATTAAAAGAGAATAAAGATATTATCGCGGTCTTATATGAAAAATACCGGATGCCAGAGACAAAATATAAAATACTGACATCTATGTTTCAGGAATTTAAACCCTTAGCAGGTTTTAATTTAGTCAATTGGATTGAAAAAGAAATTAAAAACCAGTCAGGACAGATTGATAAATCAACGGCTCAAAAATTGGCTTTTTATCTCGGCAATGACCTTTGGCAAATGAACCGGGAAATAACCAAGTTAATTCATTATCAGCCAAAGATTACTTCAGAGAGTATTGATTTATTGGTTAAGCCCAAGATTGAGCCAAATATTTTTCAAGCCATTGACGCCTTGGGGGAAAAGAATAAAAAAACAGCTCTCAAGCTTTTATATCAGCATCTGGAAAAAGGCGACAATGAAATCTATTTATTGACCATGCTCGCCTATCAGTTTCGCAATTTAATCAAATTAAAAAGTTTAATTGAGCAAAATACGCCTTATTATAATTTGGCCAAAAAAGCCAAGCTCCATCCTTTCGTCGTCAAAAAAACTTCAGCCCAATTGAAAAACTTCAGCTTAAACGAGCTCAAAAAGATTTACCAAAAATTATTAGAAATAGAAGTAGGCATCAAAAAAGGCCGCTTGGAGCCAAAGGCGGCCTTGGATTTGTTAGTGGGAGAGCTCTAGATTATTTTACTGCCTCAACAATTTTTTTAAAAACCTCCGGCTGATTAGCGGCTAAATCAGCTAATATTTTTCGGTCCAGTTCAATTTGGGCTTTTTTTAATTTATTGATAAATTGGCTGTAAGTTAAGCCATTGGCGCGGCAGGCCGCGTTAATTCTTATTTGAAAAAGACGGCGAAATTCCCGCTTTTTTCTTTTGCGGTCTTTATAGGCGTGGGACCAAGCGTGCACTAAAGCGTCTTTGGCCAGGCGGTATTTTGATTTCCGGCCCCATTTAAAACCCTTGGCATATTTAAGCAAGTGCTTCCGGCGTTTATGGGCTATTTTGTGGCGTTTAATTCGAGGCATAGCACTAAGAGGTCATTTCAAAACTCAATCTGCTGCAATTTTAGATTTTCGGCTGCGACTGCGTCAGGCTTCGCAAAAATACTTTCATCATAATTATATTATGATTCAAGTATTTTTGCTCGCCTTCCTTGTCTCGCTCGAAAATCTAAAATTTCGCGACGAAGGAGTTTTGAAATGACCTCAAAGAAATTAGAATTATGAATTAAGAATAAAGAATGGGAATATAGAATACTGAATTTAGAATAAAAAATAAATTCTATATTCTAAATTCTTGATTCCCATTCTAAATTCTTGATTCCCATTCTAAATTCCAAATTCTAAATTCTAACTATACGGCAACATTCGCCGGATTTTTTTCCCGCTTATCCGCTGAAGTTTTTTTGTTTTGCGCTTGCGTCGGGTTTTTTGACCCGATTCCTTGGCGTTAAAATGGTTCTGATGGACAGGGCGCCGTAAAAATTTTTGTCTGCCGGTAATTTTAATTCTTTTTAAGACAGATTTTCTGGTTTTGAGTTTCATTGTTTTGCTATGATAACATTAAATCCCCGGCCTTCTCTTTTTATTTCTCGCTCAATAAAGACCTCAACAGGAATCAATTGAATGAATTCTTGTAGTTTTTCTTTGGCTAAATTTTGGAATTGGAAGCTTTTTTCCCGTCCCTTTAAAACGATTTCTATTCTGATTTTATTTCCTTTCTGAAGAAATTTTTCCGTTTGTTTGGCTTTGGTTTCCAAATCATGCCGGCTAATGCGAAGACTGATTCTTATTCCCTTAACTTCTGTTATTTTCTGTTTGGTTTTTTGCCCTTTTCCCTGTCTGGATTTTTGATATTGATATTTCCCAAAATCAATAATTCGGCAAACAGGCGGTTGGGCTAAAGGAGCTATTTCAACTAAGTCCAAACCTCGTTCTTTGGCTATTTCAAGGGCCTGATAGGTTTCCACAATACCTAAATTCAGGCCTTTTTCGTCTATTAGCCGTATGGGACTTATCCTTATTTGATTGTTGACTCGTGGTTGTTTTATAATGGCTATTTTAGAGTGGTCTATACTCAAAATAGTTCGGACGCACTTCGCCGCCGCAGGCGGCAAGGTATGCCCCCCGCGAAATTCCGAAATCGCGGCTCCGCCGCGCCGATGACAATTTTCACCCTATGGGTGATCTCCCGAAGGGATGACAAGTTTTTCTTTGACGACAAATTATTAAAAAATCTTATGACAAAAAACTTATTTCGTTACCTTAGCAACTCGCACAAATTCTCTGACTTTGTCTATATCTTTTTCATGACTTCCAGCTTTATCAGTTTTAGTTTTAGAGTCCACACCAAATGGTCTGACTTTCAAGATAGCTTTCGCTATATTGTTCGGTCCAAGCCCACCGGCAAGAATAACGGGAATAGAAACGGATTCAACGATTTTCTTGCTTACACTCCAATTATGCGTTTCTCCAGTTGCTCCCACTTGGGTATCGCCCTTCTTTTGAGTATCGAGAAGCAAGTAATCAGCAACTCCATCATATTGCTTCGCCAACTCTACACTTCTTTCATCTCTTACTGGAATGCTTCGCATAACCTTGAGTTTAGGAAATTGTTTTTTCAAAGTTCGTACATCAGCTGGCAAGAGAAATTCGGGGGCCGTACCCAAATGCAAAATGTCGGGATTAGTTTTATTCACAGTTTCAATTATGTCTTCTAAATTTTTTGAAAGCGACAACACTACCTTCTTTGCCGGAGTTGCTACGCCTTGCAAAATTTCTTTTGCTTGTTCTGGACTAAATTCCCGGGGATACTCGCCTTTACCAACTAGCACACCAATGTGGTCTACACCAACTTCGACAAGATTTTTAGCCTCATCAAAATTTTGTGCTTCATAGATTTGAGTAATCATAAAAAATAAAATTGATTAAAAAATTTTTTTCCCCCAAAAGCAGAATCGCCAACTGATTTTTTCGCCCAAAATTCAATACGAATTGGCCGCCGAGCGAAGCGAGGCGACTACCTATTGTTTGCAATTTCCTAAATGGTGGAGATGGCGAGAGTTGAACTCGCGTGTAGAAAACCCTTCTAAAATAATTCTACAAGCTTAGCTTGATTTATGATGAGAATTAAAAATTTAAAATCAAGCAAAATATTCTTAATTCTTGTCTTGTATTTTTTCAATAATTTATTCAAGACGGCTAAATTATCTATCTCGATAATTTGACACCCAAACTAACTTATCGAGAGTCAGTTAGCCGGATGGCCTACGGATTTAAACGTAGGCAGGAATTAAGCTTGGAACGTTAAAGATTGAAGCAATAGCGCTCTTAGCTTTGGAAAATAAGTTTGCACTTATATTTTGCCAAAAGTTTAGCGAGATTTTGAGCTCGGCTTGCTTATTTTAAAAACGCTTCTATCGAAACCCGGCATCCCCATTATGAATAAGTAAAATAAGTAAATTAAGTAAAATAAGTAGATTAAGCTTAATTTACTTATTTTACTTTCAAAGCCCTTTCCATCTTTCGCTCTGCTTCTCTTTTTTTAATCTTTTCCCGTTTATCTATTTTTCTTTTCCCTTTGCCAACGGCAAACTCCAGCTTGACCATTCCTCGCTTAGTATAAACCCGCAGGGGCGCTAAAGTCAACCCTTTTTGTTTGATTCGGCCAATCAGAGTTTTTATTTCTTGTTTATTAAGGAGCAGTTTTCTCAAGCGATTTGGCTCATAATCAGCCGGCGTGTTTTTTGGCTGATAAGGAGAGATATGGGCATTGATTAAAAACGCTTCATTATTTTTAATGGCGACATAAGTCCCTTTAAGGCTAAGATGTCCGGTTTTGACCGCTTTAACCTCATAGCCGGCCAAAACTATGCCCGCTTCATAGGTTTCTAAAATTTCATAATCGTATTTGGCCCGGGGATTAACCGCTAAGGTAGGCATATTTTAAGTTTAGCACTAAAGAAAGTATTGAGTAAATGCGAAGAATAAGATATGATGAGAATTATGATTAGGGAAGAAATAAGGGAAATAATTCAAGAGGCAGTTAGGCGGGTGCAACAAGAAGAAAAATGGCCGGGTTTTAAGATACCGGAAATTCAAATAGAGCATCCGGAAAACGCGGGTTTTGGGGATTACTCTACTAACATATCAATGATTTTGGCTGGATTGATTAAGAAAAACCCAATGGAGATAGCGAAATTACTGATAAAGTATTTAGATTTGGGAGTCCTTCTCCCAATTAGGAGAAGGACTCCCAAATCTAGTCCCAAATCAAAATTTAAAAAAATTGAAATTGCCAGGCCCGGTTTTATCAATTTTACTCTTTCTAAGGATTATTTACAGAAGCAGATTAAAGAAATTCTAAAGCAAGGCGATAAATTTGGTCAATTAAAAATAGGCAAGAATAAAAAAGTTCAGGTAGAGTTTATTTCAGCCAATCCCACCGGGCCCTTAACCGTAGGCAATGCCCGGGGCGGGCCTTTTGGCGATGTTTTGGCTAATGTTTTGAAAATGGCCGGTTTTAGAGTAGAAAAGGCCTATTATGTGAATGATTACGGCATGCAAATTTTGACTTTAGGGCATTCGGTTTTAAAAGACAAGGAGGCGAAATACAAAGGAGCATACATTGACGAATTGAGTAAAAGAATTAAAGAAAAAGACCCGGAAAAAGCCGGGCAAAAAGCAGCCAAGATTATCCTAAAAGAAATGATTCAGAAAACCACTGTTCGTTTAGGTATTAAATTTGACGAGTGGTTTAGCGAGCAAACGCTTTACGATTCAGGTCAGGTTGAGAAAGCCCTAATAACCCTAAAAAAGAAAAATTTAATTTATGAAAAAGAAGGCGCTTTATGGTTTAAATCGTCAAAATTCGGCGATGAAAAAGACAGAGTGGTTGTTAAGGCCAACGACTTTAAAACTTATTTAGCCGGCGATATCGCTCATCATCTTTATAAATTTGAGAAGAAAAAGTTTGATAAAGTTATTAATATTTGGGGCGCTGATCATTATGGGGATATGAAACGGCTTAAAGGGGCTATGGAGTCCTTTGGACATAAAGATAAATTAAAAATAATTTTTTTACAGTTTGTCAGTTTATTAGAGAAGGGCGAGGGAATAAAGATGTCAAAAAGAGCCGGCGTTTATGTAACCATGGATGAATTATTGGATAAAGTAGGGATTGACGCGGTTAGGTTTTTTTTCCTGCAGAAGTCGCCTGACACTCATCTGAATTTTGATTTATCTTTGGCCAAAGAGCAGTCAGAAAAAAATCCGGTTTATTATGTTCAGTACGCGCACGCGAGGATTTGTAGTATCCTTCGGAAAATCCCAAATCAAAAATCCCAAATCCCAAATAAATTCCAAATTCCAAATTCCAAATTCAAAAATTTAACTAATCATTTTGAACTGAATTTAATTCGTCAGCTAATCCGATTTCCGGAGATTATTGAAGACATAATTAAAGATTATCAAGTTCAGCGTTTGCCCTATTATGCTCTGGATTTAGCCGCAGCTTTTCATAAATTCTACAAAGATTGTCGGGTGCTTTCTGAAGACAAATTATTGACCCAAGCGCGATTGGCTTTAGTTAAGGCAACTCAAATTGTTTTAAAAAATACTTTAGAGATAATGGGCATTAGGGCGCCGAGTAAGATGTAATGGATTTTCTCAAAATTTTCAAGCCGATAGACGCAGAAAATTTTGTTAGAAAACCTTTACCGAGCACTCAGCGTGAATTATCTAAACTTTTGTTATAAATCAATAAACTTTGGTTTAAAGAATATAAGCTGGTAGTTCACACTGAGTGCTCGGTGCTCAATTTTGCAGCGAAATTTTGTTCGCTCAAACAAAGTTTTCGCTCCAAAATTTCGATAAAATTGGCATGCAGGAAATTTCTAAAACAGAAGAAAAAATACTGGAATTTTGGGAGCAAGAAAAAATCTTTGAGAAAACGCTTAAAAACAGGGAGAAAAACAAATCCTACGTTTTTTACGACGGTCCGCCTTTTGCCACCGGCCTGCCTCATTACGGCCATATTCTGGCTTCAACCATTAAAGATGTGATTCCCAGGTATTTTACGATGAGGGGCTTTTACGCGCCTCGGCGCTGGGGCTGGGACTGCCACGGTCTGCCCATTGAAAATATTATTGAACAAAAACTAAAAATCTCCGGCAAAAAGCAGATAGAAAAAATCGGCATAGAAAAATTTAATTCCGCCTGCAAGGAAGCGGTCTTAGAATACGCTGATGAATGGGGTAAAATGGTTCGCCGCATTGGTCGCTGGGTGGAATTTGAAAATTCCTATAAAACAATGGAAAACAAGTATATGGAGTCGGTCTGGTGGGCAGTTAAGCAAATCTGGGATAAAGGATTGATTTATCAAGGAAGAAGAGTTTTGCTTTACTGCCCCCGTTGTGAAACGCCGATTTCTAATTTTGAAGTGGCCATGGACCAAAGTTATCGCGACTTAAAAGAAGAAACAATTACGGTTAAATTTAAAGCTAAAAATCCAGAGAAATATAATTTGCCAAAAAACACTTATTTTCTGGCTTGGACAACTACCCCCTGGACCTTGCCGGGCAACGTAGCTTTGGCCATTGGCGGAGATATTGACTATATTTTAGTTAAGCAAGGCAAGGAAAATTATATTTTAGCCGAGGCGCGCCAAGGCGCGCTTAAAGGGAATTATCATCTTATTAAAAAGATAAAAGGCAAGGATTTAGCCGGCCTTGAATATGAGCCGCTTTTTGAAATTGAAAGCATAAAAAAGACCGACGCGAAATCCCACTATGTAGCCGCAGCTGACTTTGTTTCAACCGAAGAAGGAACCGGCCTTGTTCATATTGCGCCGGTCTATGGCGAAGATGATTATAATTTGGGCCTTAAATTGGGCTTGACGGTCGTTCCTCTGCTTAACGAACAAGGCGTGTTTAATAAAAAAGCGCCCAAATTTATTCAGGGAAAATACTTTGAAGAAGCTGAAGAGCCGATTAAAAATGACTTAGAAAAAAGAGGCCTGCTTTACAAAAAAGAAGAGATGGCTCATTCGTATCCTTTGTGCTGGCGCTGCGAAACCAAACTTTTTTACAACGCCATTCCGGCTTGGTTTATAAATATCCAAAAAATCAAGCGCCGGCTTTTAGAATTAAATGAAAAAATCAACTGGTACCCGGCGCACCTAAAACAAGGTCGGTTTAAAAAAGGCATTGAGAGCGCGCCGGACTGGAATATTTCCCGCAATCGCTACTGGGCCACGGCTCTTCCGATTTGGCAGTGTGAAAACAGGAAATGCGAGCATAAAATTTGTTTAGGTAGTTTTAAGGAACTAAAAGAAAAAGCTATAAATTATAAACAGGTCTATCAATCGGAAAGATTAGAAGAAGTTGATTTGCATAAGCCCTATATTGACGCGATTAAATTAAAATGCGCAAAGTGCGGCAAGGCGATGTCAAGGATTCAGGAAGTCATAGATTGCTGGGTTGAGTCCGGCTCAATGCCTTTTGCCGAACTTCATTATCCTTTTGAAAATAAAGAGTTGTTCAAAAAACGTTTTCCGGCCCAATTTGTGGCTGAATATACTTCTCAAACCAGGGCCTGGTTTTATGTTATGCATGCGGTTTCAACGATTATTTTTGATAAAGCCCCTTTTGAAAATGTGGTCGCCACCGGCAATATCTTAAACGAAAAAGGCGAAAAACTTTCCAAATCAAAAAGGAATTTTCCCGACCCTTGGGGGCTCATAGAAAAATACGGAGTGGACGCTTTGCGTTATTATCTGATGAGTTCTGCGTTGATGAAAGCGGACGATTTATTTTTTAAGGAATCAGAAGTTGACGAGGTTTATAAAAAAGTGATACTTATTATTTCCAATGTTTTGTCTTTTTATAAAATGTTTGAAGAAGGGACAGGAAAGAGGTTATTGCCTGAGCGAAGTCGAAGGCATACCTTGTCTCAAAAAAATATTCTTGACAAATGGATTTTAGCGCGGCTTCACGAGCTAATTAAAAAAACAACAGAGAGTATGGATAAATATAATGTGGTTTCCGGCGCTCGGCCGATTGGCGAATTTATTCAGGATTTATCTGTTTGGTATTTAAGAAGAAGCCGGGAAAGAATAAAGAGCGAAGATAAAAAAGATAAAGAACAAGCGCTGGCTGCCCTCCGCTATTCGCTTTTAGAACTTTCAAAAATAATGGCGCCAATTACTCCATTTATAGCCGAGCATTTATACAAAAATACAGGCGGAAAAAAAGAGAGCGTTCATTTAGAAAATTGGCCAAAATACGATAAAAATTATATTGACTCCCCTGTTCTGGAGAATATGAAAACCGCAAGAGGTATTGTTAGTTTGGCTTTGGAAAAAAGAGCCGCGGCCGGCATTCCGGTCAGACAGCCCTTAAACTTATTAATCATTTACGGGCAAAAACTATCCGATGATTTTGTCGTTCTTATCAAAGACGAAGTAAATATCAAAAAAGTAGAATTTAAGAAGCAAAAAAAAGAGCTTAGAGTAGAGCTGGATACCAAAATAACAGAAAAACTTAAAAAAGAAGGTATTTATCGCGAATTGGTTCGTCAGATAAATGATTTGCGAAAAAAAGCCGGACTAACCATTAAAGACAATATCTTGCTTTATTTTGAAACAGATTCTAATCTTATTTTATCCGCGATAAAGAATTTTGAAAAAGAACTAAAAAAGGCGGTAATTGCCACGCAGATTAAAAGAGAGAAAAGAGAAACGCAAGAAAATAAAGAACTTCAAATACAAAACGAAAAAATTTGGCTCGGTATTGACAAATCTCAATAGTGGCGTTATTATTCAGATGCCAAAAAAAATAGGTTTTTTGGCCCTCCTTAAAGCATCTTAGGGGGAATTGTTTTTTAAAATTTATAGGAGGATAGGAGGGACTGGCTATGAAAAGAGAGGTAGTCGGTAGCATGTCAGAATGGTCTGGCGTGCTCAAAGATCTCTTCCGTCAGATTGATGATGGAAGTATTGGCCTGGGGCACATTCAGGCTTTGTTGGAGCGCAGAGATCCTTTTGCGGCGGAAAGTTTTCAAGGGTTAGTCACTGAATGGGAAGGTTTTTACCAGGATACTTTCGGGATTAAAGCAGATTTTTCAAATCTGCGAATTCCGGAAAAACAACCCGGTTTTAACCGGCTTATCATTATGGCCGAAGGAATGACACCTCAACGGCTTTATGATAAATGCGGAGAGTTCTTTGCTTGCTGGAAATGGACCGGTGATTCCCTCGACAACGTTGTCGCTTATTCAGAGAGAACCAGCAAAAATGGCGCTTATGCTGTTTGGGTTCGCGACCGCGTGGAGGCAGACGAAGAATTTAAAAAGCTCTCGGCAGACGAAATAAAAGCAAAAAACATAAACACTGAGACTTTAGAAGAACGCTTCATACATGAATTAAAATATTTTAGAGAGACCAGGGCGCATTTAGACTTAAGAAATATCACTTTGTGCGCGGGCTCGCGTGATTCTGATGGCGTTGTGCCGAGCGTCGACTGGCTCTACGACAAGTTGGAGGTCTATTGGTACGATCCCGACTTTACCGACGATAGTCTCCGTCCTCGTCAGGTAGTTTCTTAAATCTTGTTCCTTTTATCTTTTAACCTTATTCTCCCCGTTAGAAATTTGTTCTGGCGGGGATTTATCTTTTACAATTTTTGATTTACAATACTTTAAGGCTAATACAATCGGCCGAGTATATGTGTTATACTGCTCGGTAGCGATTTGCCGATTAAAAAGAAACTGCTTGTCTGGTTTTAGAGAAGGTTTGTTTTGTATAAACAATGCTTCGTAAATCATTCCGGCTAAGAGCCGGCTAACTCAGATAATCTTAATAAAAGATTATTGGTGAAATGGATGAAATCAGACAAATAAACGGGCTCGCGTGATTCTGATGGCGATGTGCCGAGCGTCAACTGGAACAACGACAAGTTGAAGGTCAATTGGTACAATCCCGACAATACCAACGATAATCTCCGTCCTCGTCAGGCAGTCTCTAAAAAGAAGCTCCGTATTTTCGGAGCTTCTTCTTTAGAAGAAAGTTGAAATTATCTTAAATATTTTATCCAACCATTAGCCATCTTGGAAATTTCCTGTAAATCCGATTCTAAGATAATATATTTTTTCCCAATAATATTCAATTCATAGGCGATTCTGATTAATCTTTTCAGAACTTCTATTTTTATTCGAGCTGAGTTTAAAATTGGCAATTTATTGTTTTTTGTTTCTAAAGAAGCGGTAATAACTAAATTTATTATCTCAAGACAAATATTTTCTATTTTTAGATAAATACCAAAACGGTCTTTTTTGGGTATTTTTGGGGATATTAAATAAATCTTTTTATAAAACTCACAAACTTTATGCGCCAAAGGAATATTAAGCCCATCGGGGGGGGCGTTAATA
>Ga0209541_10003117_pt1 | contig 30817 bp, 30 predicted proteins | sample RifCSPlowO2_01_FD_184027 | JGI IMG/M metagenome (GOLD analysis project Ga0209541, IMG submission 184027) | Groundwater microbial communities from Rifle, Colorado - Rifle CSP2_plank lowO2_0.1 (SPAdes) (version 2) | ecosystem: Environmental > Aquatic > Deep subsurface > Groundwater | place... | reverse complement strand
CATGCCGGCAATAATTTTTGAAAGCACGCCTACGAACGGCGGTTTTCCGGTTGTTTCAAAAAACTGGACCTACCGCGATCTCCTGAGACATATAAATATATTTGCCCACGCTTTAGCATCTTCAGGAGTAATGCGCGGCGACAAGGTTTGTCTTTCGCTTCCCAACTCCCCAAATTTGATAGCCGCGTATTTCGCGCTTTCAAAGCTCGGAGCCGTAAGCATCATGCTGAACCCCGCACTGCCGGAAGAACAAAAAAATAATATTGCGAAAGAAACCGGCTCGGTCATATTGATAGACGAGGACACGGCAAAAAACATGTGCACAGGCAAGCTGTCCGCAAGAACCGATTTTCCGCCCGATAACAATCCGCTGTGTCCGGAAGATGCTTCGGCCGTACTCTTTTCGTCGGGAACCACAGGCGAACAAAAGGGCGTGGAACTGACCGTAAAAAATATTTTTCATAACGTAAAATATACTTCGGTGCTCACAGGAATGACGCCCGCAGACAAGATTATCTGTTTTATTCCGCTCACGCATTGTTTCGGATTGAATTTCGTCATGACCGCGTGCTTTTATACGGGAGCAACTCTGGTGCTTCATGAAAAATTTGACCCGAATCAGGTACTGAATTCGCTGGCGGAAAACCAGGTCAGTATGTTCTTCTCCTCTCCTCCCGCCTATAATCTTTTTTTGGAGAAAGAGACTGATCCGTTTTATTTTTCATCCGTCAGATATTTTTTCTACGCCGCGGCCCCGCTTTCCGTAGAGGCGGCGCTTAAATGGAAAGAGCACTATGGAAAAATAATCTATACCGGCTGGGGACTTACGGAAACAACCCCCTGCGCGACGTCCAACCATCCTTCCATTCACAGACTTGGAAGCATCGGAAAGGCAATTCCGGGAGTGGAAGTTAAAGTTCTTGACGAAAACGGCAAGCGCCTGAAAATGCCGGTCAGCTGGTATAAATCCGACCTGAGATTTTATCAAGGAGAGATATGCGTACGCGGGGCAAATGTAATGAAAGGTTATTTGAACAATCCCGCTGAAACTGCGAAAGCCATTGATAATGACGGGTGGTTTCATACCGGCGATATCGGCTACGAAGACCCCGACGGATATTTTTTTCTTACCGACAGATCAAAAGACATGATAAATAACGGCGGAGAAAAAGTCTGGCCGGCGGAAGTTGAAAAAAAGATAATGAGGCATCCGGCCGTTCTGGAAGCCGCCGTGATCGGAATTCCGCACAAAATTATGGGCGAAGTTCCCAAAGCATTCATCGTGCTGAAAGAAGAAGTCTCCGCAACCGCGCAAGAGTTACAGGAATTTCTGAAGCCTTTGCTCACAAAAAATCAGTTTCCGCGCGAGATAGAATTTTTGGAAAAACTCCCGCGCAATCCGTCCGGAAAGGTCCTAAAAAAAGAATTGAGAAAAAAATAACACTATGTTAGCATGCGCGCAGAAAGGACGTTAAAAAATGCCGGACGCAAAAAAAGAAAACGGCCCTCAAAAAAAACGGGCTCTTCTGAATTACCGGGAAAACGGACAAATAGCCGTTATAACAATTGATAATTTCAAACCGGTTGTTTTAACAAAGGGACTGCAGCAAATAAACACGCTGGACGCCGGGCTTTTTCTTGAAATTGACGCGGGACTTGATGAGATTGACCGGAACAAAGAAACTAAGCTGGTTGTTTTCACGGGAATTAATCCGCCGAATTTTTATCCTGTTTTTTGCGACGGAGTAGACCTTACTTTTCTGGCAAAGCTCCGGTTTTTGGATTTCGGAGAAGACATGAAAAGTGAAGTTAAAAACCACAGAACCGGCATCAGAGTACTGAACCGCATGTCTAAAATGAGCCAATATTTTGTCGCCCTCATAAACGGACACTGCATCGGCGGAGGGCTTGAGTTGGCTTTGGGGTGCGACTGCTTAATAGCACTGCCCCAAATGCTAATAGGCTTTCCCGAATGCAAATACGGTCTGCTGCCCGGCTGGGACGGACTCCAGAATTTAGCCTATAAAATCGGGAGGGCCGAAGCACTGGCATTTTATTTTGAAGGATTTTTTGAGTCTTCAGGCAAGCACATTTTCAGAAACGGCATAGTCAATACGGAAAAAGCGCTGGCGATAGGAATGATAGACGAGATTGCGTCTTCTTTGAAAGAAGCTGACCGCAGAATCAATGAAATTTTAAACGAACTTGTAAACGGCAAACTGCATCGCAAACCAAAGCCGGAACTTCCGGCTTACAAAATGATGCCGTAGGCAAAAAATAAAGGATACTTCAGGTATCCTTTTTTTGTTTGATGTTTTTGCGTTAAGCAAAATCCTTCGGCCGGCTCAGGCCAAAAATCCGCCGTCGACGCGGATAATTTCTCCGGTCAAAAACTGCGGGGCTTTAGTTGCGAGCCAAAAAATAACTTCCGCAATCTCTTCCGGCTTTCCCAAACGGCCGAACGGAGTTGCCTGTTTGTATCCCTCCACCATTTTTCCGGAAAGCTGTTTCGCCATATCCGTATCAATGACTCCGGGAGCAACGGCATTAACGGTAATGTCGTGCGGCGGGCCATTTTTATTGAAAGGGGCTTCGATTGCGAGCGATCTGGTCAGGCGCTCAACACCTGCTTTGGAAGCGGAATAGATCATATTGCCCGGTTCTTTCATCGATGCGGAGATAGAAGAAACATTGATGATCCTGCCGTAGCCATTCGCCTGCATAAACGGTAATACGGCTTGGCACAACTTTGCGGTACCCCAGAAATTCACTTCCATGATTATCTTTGCCGCATCCAGGTCCGTTTTTACGAGCGGAGCCATACTATGCGGCGCGATGCCGGCGACATTTATAAGAACATCAATTTTTCCGCGCGCATCTACCAAGCATTCCAGCCACTTGCCCGCGTTTAAATCGGTCAAATCAAAACAATAGTTTGTAAGTCTTTCGGGCGTTGTGGGTATTTTTGGAAACGATGCAATAAATTCATTTAAACTTTCGCGTCTACTCGGATGGTCAATCAATAAAATGTTTTTAAAATTTTTATCGGCAACCAAACGCCTGACGACAGACTGTCCTATTCCCCCCGCGGCGCCTGTAACCAGAGCCGTTTTCTTGGCCATATTATTCTCCTCTCAAGGTTATTTTGTCTATTGGAGTTTTAGCTTATTTGCGCTAGCTTGTAAAGAGATTTTGAGAATTAGGAATATTTTTATGGCGAAAGCACGAAAAAACGGCTCGTTCATTATAGCGGCGAAACGCCTGCCTATAGGCAAACGAAGAGGAATGTTCAAAAGTTTTAGCGCGGAAAATCTTGCCTCTGTATTGATAAGAAACATTATCAGAATAGATCACGGCTATATTGATGACACGATTATCGGGCACTATGGCGGAGCTTTTGAAACTCCGACCGGTGTTCTCCGCCTTAAGCAAAACCCCGCAAAACAGGCGGTAACCGAAGCGGGCTTCGGATCTCTTAGCGCATTCACACTCAACAAAGTTTGCAGTTCTGGACTCCGTTCAGTAATGCTCGCGGATTCAATGATACGCGCCGGGCATGCCAGGTGCGTGCTTGCGGGCGGAATGGAGAGCCTCTCCGGATTTTCAAAAGAAAATATTTTAGCACTTCTGCGGGACCCTTTTAACGGCTATATGACATATGAAGCCGGCGAATGGTGCGCGAAAAGATTCGGCATCGGGCGGGAAGAACAGGATGATTGGGCGATAAAAAGCTACAAAAGAGCGCGCTTCGCCGTGAACAACAATTTTTTTGAGGAAGAGATATTGGACTTCAACGGAATGGATAAAGATGAGGAACCTCTCATCGGACCGGACGAAAAATATATCCTTTCCGATAAAACTTTTGTTGACGGAGGAACTATCACCGCGAGCAATGCCTCAAAAAATGCCGATGGAGCCGCGATGTGTCTAGTGGCAAATGAAACTATCGCGAAAATGCCCGGGCTTCAGCCTCTCGGACGCATTTTGGGACATGCTTCCTACGCCCATCGTGGAGATACCAAAAGTTTTACCATCGCTCCGCCGTTTGCGATGCGCCTTGCGGCTCAAGACGCCGGTTTAAAAATTGACGACATTGATTTTATTGAAATAAACGCCGCGTTTGCTTCCGTGGCTCTATACGCAATCCACAAACTAAAACTTGATTGCTTAAGAGTTAATTTTCACGGAGATGCAATTTCATTCGGGCATCCCATTGGCGCGACGGGCACAATATTGCTTGTAAAAACGCTTTATTTACTAAAAAACTCGGGTGGCCGATATGGCATTGTCTGTCTCTGCAACGCCGGAGGAGAAGCAACGGCAATGGTCGTGGAAAATATCAAATATCTGTAAAATCATAAAAAAGCAAAACATAACGCCCTTGGTCTTGGTCCCGCAAATGCGGAGGTTGGCCAGGGCCTTTTTTTATGTTATTTTTTTTACTAGAACAGTTTTGAAATTATGGAAAAATATTCGCACCCTGCCTGTAAGCAGGCAGGTCCAGCGGAACTTCTTGTAAATTCGTTCCAAAATCCGGAGTGGAGGAATCGCAATTGTTTGGTTGATGCCGACACCTGCCGCGCCTTCAGTTATGCGCAGACGGAAGAGGAAACCGCTCTCGCGGCCGGACTGCTTCGCTCATTTTATATTGAGCCGGGCGATACAGTAAGCCTGCTTTTGGAAAATGGCCTTCATTTTTTTATGCCGTGGCTTGGAGCAATGCGCATCGGCGCAAAAGTCCACCCGGTCAATTGCCTCTACACTCCGGAGCAGGTGCTCTACGCGCTGGAACTTTGCGAAACAAAACTTTTAGTCACGCAAGAGCGCTACGTTTGGGATGAAGAAAATGATAAGCCGTCGCGGCTATTGGAGCTTTTATTAAAGCAGTTTCCTGAATTACGAATTGTGGTCATGCACGACGCCGAAAGATTTGAAAGTGAAAAACCACGCATGGGACAGGGCTATCCCGGAACTTACAGCTGGAATATTCTGAAAAAATTCGTGCAGCCGTATTATCATGTGGTTCACCGCTCATTAAACGATCCTTTCCAGCTTATCTGCACTTCCGGAACAACCGGAAAACCGAAAGCTGTCGTACAGCATAACGGAATGTTTGAACCAAACGTAAGAGACATCATAAAAACTTACGGCCTTACGGAGAATGACCGAGGCCTGCTGATAAACAAACTTTTTCACGTTAACGCACAGGTTACGAATTTTTATTCGATGACGCTATTGGGCGGAACAACCGTGCTTGCTTCTCCAGACCCAAAAAAGTTTTTGAAAACTCTGGGAGATTGGAATATTACTTATTCCAGCGTCATACCTCCCTTCCTTAAATACACGCTGTCCCATTCCATTCCTCTTCCGGAGCACCGGAAAAATATGCGCTTCCTGATAGTCGGCGCAGATATACTTTCTCCGGAACTTCACAAAAGATTCACGGAACTTACGGGCATCCAAATCCGCCCGGGTTACGGCCTCACCGAATCATTTTGCTGGTGCACGGGTACGGACATTAATGACCCGACCTATTGGGGCTCCATCGGAACAGCGCTATCGCACGACGAGATAAAAATCGTGGACCCCGAAAACAACTGGGAAGAAGTAAAAGACGGTGAATGGGGCAGGCTAATCGTCAGCGGAGACAATATTTTCAGGAAATATTTCAAAAATCCCGAAGCGACAAAAAAGGCTTTTGCCCCATCCGAACGCTGGGGAGGAAAGTGGTTTGACACAGGAGACACTTGCCGGAAGCCATTTAAAGCAAAAAATATTTTTTATTTCGGCTGGCGCGCATCTGCAGATTCGTGGAAAGTGCGCGGGGAATTCATAGAAGGGCCTTCCATTGATGAATATATAAAAACATTTCCCGCCATAGATGACGCAATGGCTGTACCGGTCACGATTCAGGACGAGACTGAAACATTTTTATGCGTTGTTTTAAAACCGAACGTCATAATGAATAAATCTGAACAAGATAAAACGGCACAGGATATCATAAATTTTTCCGAGAAAGGACGCAAAAACGGAAAGCTGGGAAAGCATTGTAAGATTAAAGGGCTGAATTTTTTTGATAAGATAGAGCTCGGAGACACCGGAAAAAAGAGCCGGAAGAAAATGGCTGAGCTCGCGCAAGAAGTGATTGATAAAACCCATAACCCTACCCTTCCACCTTCTTAAGATGGAAGGGTTATTTTTTTAAAATTCCTCTCCTCACGAAGGAGAGGGTTGGGTGAGGTTTATTTGACACCTGCGTTTTTATTTGTTATTTTTCTTAAAGAAAGTTTAGGAGGTGCCAGTGAATGGTCTTGATAAGAAAATCTTAAAACTTAGAACAGAATTTAAGGGGTGGTATGCGGCAAGCGCTCATCATTTAAATCTGAATGAACTCTCCCAAGGCAAGGCAAACGCTTCGCTTTTTATCTCTCATTTAATTCTCACCCCCCACCCCGTCCCGATGATAAACGGACTTATGATTGCAACTATGGCATCTATGGTCGGAGTGTATGCGGTAAGAACATTGATTGACGACGAATATCCTTTGTTAAAAACAATTCGGCCTCCGAAATTAATTGAACCTACGATTTTCGAGGAAAATAAATTATTGATAGAAACTTATGTAATCAACAACCGCCGGGCGCGAGCCGACACAATAATTGTGTTCGCCGTCATTAAAAGCGAAGCCGGCAGACTAAAAGCGAAATGCATATTTTATTATCGAATCCTCGCTAAAGATTTAATCGAACCGAAACTCAAATCGCTTGACCCCTCCTTGTACTTGTAAAGGAGGGGATTTTTTTGCTAGCTTTTGAATAGAATTGAAAACAAAAAGGAGCATGAATGATTACATTCGGCAAAGGTAATTTGAGGGTGCCGAAGCTCTCGCGCGACGTTTATATCGTAGCCGCAGGGATGACGGATTTCCGTAAATTTTATCCCGAAAAACAGACCGTTGAACTCTGCCTTGAAGCAATAAGAATGGCTGTTGTTGACGGCCTCGGCATGGAGCCGAAAAAATTTAAAGAGGAAGTGAATTTTGCCGAACATTCGCAATTTGCAGACCACTTCGGCGACCAATTGCTTGCCGCCGCCAAAAACCATGATTATTTAGGATTTGATCCTATAGGCAACTGCGAAGTAAAAACGGGCGGGGCAACCGGCGGTACCGCGGTTCTTGAAGCAATCAAAGATGTCGCATCCGGATACGCTTCCTGCGTTCCTGTCATCGGCTGGGAGAGAATGGACGAAGTTAACACCAGGCAAGGCATAGATTATATAGCATCCGCAGCCTGTAAAGATTTTGAATACCCGCTTGGAAACGGATATACGACATATTATGGATTGCCAATGCAAAGATATTTGCATGAAAACAAGCCGTTGCGGGAGACGCTTGCGAAGATTGCTCAAAAAAACCATCACTACGCGCGCTTCTCCCCATATTCGCAATCGCCCGGCGATTATACTATCGAGCAAATCTTGAAATCCAACGTCGTCTCCGATCCTCTGACATTTTTGGAATGCTGTGTAATGAGCACGGGAGCCGCTTCGGTTATCGTCGCCGACAAAGAGACCGCCTTTAGGCTCACGGATAAACCCGTACGCGTACTTGGAATGGGCGCCGGGTCGCACACATTGCGCACAGCAGACCGCATAAATATGCCTATACTGCTTTTGCCCAACGAAACACCGGAGATGTATAAAGATTGGATAAAAAAAGATTGGCCGGGCTTTATCAGTTTTCTAGCCGCACGCTTCGCCGCCTGGCAAGCGTATCATATGGCCGGCATTCACAACCCCATCCGCGAGCTGGATCTCCTGGAAACGCACGACGCATTCACGGTTTCAGACATCATAACCTACGAAGACATCGGCTTGCGCCCATACGGGCGCGGAGCTGAATTTATTGAATCCGGAGAAGCATATCTGGAAAGCGACCTGCCTCCGGAGCGCAAATTGCCGACAAATCTTTCTGGAGGCCTTATCGGCACAATGCATTCGGTCGGAGCCACGGGAATTTTCCAGGTTGCGGAAATTTTTTGGCAAATCCGCAATGAGTGGGAAAAATTCCACGCGGATGAAAAATACTGGAAGAAATACGGCAAAACAAAACCTGAAGATTTCAAAAGCCTTCAGGTGCCGGATGCGACACGCGGAATGGCCATCTCCCACGCGGGAACCGGCTCGCACGTAACCGCGTTAATTCTTGAAAGGGGTTGGTAAAATGAATAACAATAAGATACGCCAACATGTAATGATTCCATCCGATGGTGCCGTAAAACTCGCCAAAGAATGGTTTAAAAAAGAAATTCCCGCCGATTTGCTGGTAAGGTTCAATCCGCGGGAAATCGTCCATGCGCATTCATACGGAGGCCTTTCAAAATTTTTCAAAGGTCTTACCGAAGGAGCACTTTTAGGAACAAAATGCTGGAATTGCGGAGGGCCGGAAGGAAACATTTGGTTGCCCCCGAGAGTCCATTGCCCCACATGTTGGCGCGAGATGACCTGGATGACCATTGATCCGACAGGCGCGGAAATTTACAGCCACTCAACGACAAATTTACCCGGTGCCGGATTTAAGGGAACCGTTCCATGTCCCTTGATATCGCTCAAGATACCGAAAGTATGGACATGGCCGATGAGCTATCTTTCAAAATTCGCCGAAGACGAACCGTACATCGGAATGCCCGTAAAGCCGGTCTTCCGGAAAAAAATCCCGACCTACACAATTCTTGATCTCGCCTGGGTACCGATAGACTAACTTAGACGTCCGACGTCTAAGCGACTAACCCGCCTCACTGCAGACGGGTTTTCATTTTGCCTAAATTGGAATGTGGAGAAAAGCGTTTTGCGCCTGTATGCTATTGCAATCGTTAATAAATGTTGGTAATCTGCATTTAGATTAAATTTGTTTGAGGTAGAGATGAAAAAAATAGGCTTGACGGCTCTTCTTCTGTCGTTTTTTGTCGGTTCTGTCGGTGCGTGGCAAGCCGAAGCCAAAGAGAAAGATGATTATCTGTTTCTCGTTACCATTACAAGGTCAACGGGCGAACAAGAATTTATCTATACTGATCTGTATGTGCTCTCGGGAACTTCTACCGCAACAAATGTAACGGTAGGCACCAAAAGCTCCGGCTCGGGAGTGGATGTTTGCGATAGCCATATGATAATTGCTGTGAAGGGAACCGACGGCTTGTTTGTAAACGGGAAGGGGATAGAGTCACTGGATAATATTCATAGGTTTTGGAATATTGCTTGGAATGATAAGCTCACTATTCTTAGCCAGAAGTATGGCATATTATTCTCGGTAGAGATGCAAAGATGCCCGTTTCCATTGATTAGGATGGTTCCAGTTAAAGAATAAATTTCAGATCAATTTTCCTGAAAAAATAGCTTGAACCCGCCTCGTAAAAGGCGGTTTTTTGTTTGACAACAAAATTGATAGTGATAACGTGTTTTAAGATGACGGCTCGGTAATATGAGCTCAAAAGAAAAGTCTTTCCAGGATTATTTTCCAGGAAATTCCTGTTATGGCTGCGGGCCCGCAAATAAATACGGCATGCATGTGACGAAAAGCGACTGGGTAACATCCGAACACAGAGAAACGATGTGTAATTGGAAAATAAAGAAAAAATATAGCTCCGCCGTAGCCGGACTCCATGGCGGCACATCCGCCTCGCTTGTTGATTGTCATTCCGTCTGGACGGCAATCGCCGCGCGCTACGACCTCGAAAAACGCCCGTTCGGCAGCAAGTCAATAATTTGCTATGTAACCGCAGAGATGCTGATCAAATACTTAAAGCCCGTACCGATGAACGCCGGGCTCGTCTCAATTATTTCCAAAGTGGAAGAGTTAAAAGAAGAAAGCCGAAAATGCATATTATTTACGGAACTCGTTGCCAAGGGAATTATTTGCGTAACCGCAAAAGTTATCGCGGTGCGCGTTGAATTATCGGAAGAAGTAGTACATGGTTTGCTCAATCCGCCGAAAAAATAACCCCGCCAACGGCGGGGTTTAATTATTTATTTCTCAAAAATCGATTCGTAAATTTTTCGTTCAAACCAGTGCGTGGCCTGCTCGTATTTTGGAGAAAATGCCGTGCGCGATAATTGACCCGAATTCATTCCGGCCTGCATTTTTGCAATATATTCAATATCTTCCTTATCAACCCGAGTAAGCCCCCAAATTTCATCGCGCAATTCGTATTTGGCCCGGTCCCAGACATAACAAGCCCATCTCATACGGGTTTTTGCAGAGTCATTCATTACCGGCTCCCACGAATTCACGGATAAACCAAAAGGATAAATATTCAAGGCAAGATTCGGCCAGACGAAAATCCATATGGCGAATTGTCCGTGTAATTCTGCATGTAATCCGTTTAAACCAATTCCGTATTTTGAATCCTTTGCGCGAACAATCTGCCCAACGCAATTTACAAAGACATTCGTCTTATAAGACCCGAAATCTATTTTTGACATTAAACTTTCCCTATGAATTGTCGGCACGTGCGTATAATCCAGATAATTTCTCACGTGCAATTTCCAATTTCCATCAAGTACGCGCTCGCTCGCTTTCAATTCAGTTCTCTCGGCATTTGCCAGCGGAAACTTTGAAAGAATTTCTTTGACCTGAACAATCTCAACATCACTCTCCCGATTTCCGAGAAAATTCACCATCGTAAAAATCCCATTATTCGAAACAGCGACTTCTTTCAAGTTGTCAGCCGGACATAAATCCGCATCGGGCCAATGACTTATGCATTTGCCGTCCAGACTAAAAATCCTTCCGTGAAGACGGCATGTAAAAATGTCGTATCCGACCTCCGAATTATCCACCAATAGATTTCCCTGGTGCGTGCAGACATTGGACAAACATTTAACGTCTTGTTTCCCGTGAATTTGTCTAATAAATAAAAGCTTCTGTTCTAAAAGCTCGAACGGTACCCTGCTTCCCGGCAATTTCAAATCCGCGGCATTTAACTGAAGAACTGCGAGCCACTCTTTCTTAAAAATCTTCTTTATCTCCGTGTCCAAAAATTCTTTAGAAACAAACGCATCCGGAGGCAGGGTCTCCGCTTTCCGGATATCTTGATCAACAAAATATTTATCTTTTTTCATCAAAGAACCGCTTATTCTAGGCTCATTATGCCAATTTTTATCAATATTGCAAATTTATTAAGCAGGGCTATTATAGCATTAGAAAAGTAACTTGAAATATGCCTCATTCAAATGATTTTCTGCCTGATTTGGAAGAATTCGTTCCCGATACAGAGCTTTACCTCAAAATGTATAAATTACTGCTCCGCGCGACGCTTTTAGGGGAAGCCTTGGACGAACGAAAAGAAGAATTCGCCCCATTGAAAATTTTTACGGGTCTTGGCCAAGAAGCAATCGGCGTAGGCGCGGGAATCGCGGCAGAACCCTATGACCTTATCGCTCCCGACCACCGGGTACAGCAATCCATGCTGATGGGCAGAGGATTTCCCGAAAAAAAGATTATTTGCCAGGCCGGCGCGTTCGCGGAATCAATTTATGGCGGATACGATTTTGGGATTCATATCGGAGTTCCCGAACTGAATTTTATCCGGTTTGTTTCAGATATGGGTTTAAATACGGCAGTAGGAGTTGGCGCGATTAACGGCGCTTATTATTTCCGGGATTTTTTGAATAAAAAAAAACTTTTTGGCAAAGATCCTGTTTTAATTGCTATTTTTGGCGAAGGCGCGATGTCGCACGGCAATATGCACTCTGCCTTCAAATTTGCGACTGTGTATAAATTGCCCGTTCTTTTTATCTTAAACAACAACGGCCGCGAAATCCGCACCGATAAAAGATATCAAAATCCCCTGCCTTTGTTTTCCCCCATCGCCGCCGGTTTCGGAATGCCGTTTAATGTTTTAAATCCCGCAATAGACCCGATACTTGTCTGGCGCGCGGCAAAACATGCGCTTAAATATTTACGCAAAACTCCGGGTCAGGGGCCTTATTTTATTGAATGCGTCACCGAAAGAGTAAGCGGGCACAATGCGCACGAAACTATGATGATGTCCGGATATGTCCCCAAAGGACTCCGGAAAGAATGGCTGACGCGCGAGCCGCTTCTTCATTACACCGCGCAGCTTAGGCATCAGGGAATTCTAACCGAAGAAAAGGAAAAAGAATTTAAAAACGAAGCGGCAAACAATATTGCCGAAGCATTTGAAGCGATGAAAACTTATACGACGCCTTCAAAATTACGCTCTCCGTTCGCAGAAACAAAGCCGTTGCCGATGCTTCCTTATTTAAAAAAACAGAAGTCCAGGATTATATCTTACGGAGACGCGATTACAGAAGCGCTTTCCCAGGGCATGAGAATGTTTAAAAATATGCGTATTTTCGGAGAAGATGTCGAATCCGGGGGCGTGCATGGTAGAACTAAAAAACTTATTAAAGAATTTGGACGGCAAAGGATTTTCCATACTCCTCTGGATGAAAATGGGATATGCGCGTTTGCCATCGGCCAGGCGCTTGCCGGAATTTTACCTTGTATTGAAGTGCAATTTCTTCCATTTTCCAAATATATGATGGGTCCGCTCTTAAATTATGCGGGTACGCATTATGCCGTTACCGGACAAAGTCTCGCGATGGTCATCCGCGCGCCTTTCGGCGGAGGGTTTGCTTCAAATCATTGCCATCAGGAAATGGTGGAAGCGCTGATAGCCCACGCCGGAGGCATTAAAATTGTTTGCCCGGCAACGCCATATGAAGCAAAGGGATTTTTACTCTCGGCAATGCGCGACGGCAACCCCGTAATTTTTCTTGAACAAATATTGCACTATACACACGAAGGTGAGGTGCCGGAAAAACCATACTTTCTTCCCATTGGAGACGCGAAATTGCGTAAAACCGGGAGGGGTTTATCTATAATTACTTACGGCGCAATGATGGTTGAAAAATCTCTGACCGCCGCAAAATTATTGGAAATAGAGGGCGTTTCAGCGCAAGTGCTTGATCTGCAAACGATCGTTCCGATGGATACTGACGCAATAATTTCCGCGGCGACAAAAACAAAAAAGGTGCTTATTGTGCACGAGGCCAAGACAAAATTCGGTGTCGGCGCGGAAATTGTCCGCATCATTTCAGAATACGAAAGCAAAGTAAAAAAAGACGCCGATTTGAAGAATTTCTCAATTTCTACGAAAGTCTTGGGCGCAAAGGACGGCCCGGTGGCATCTCACCCCGCATTAGAAAGGTTGCGCCTGCCGCAAGTTGAGGATATAGTGACAGAAGCAAAGGAGATGATGTTATGAGCCAAGTTCACGAAGTTCGTGTGGTTTGGGAAGTCAGCGAGGACCTTAAGGACAAAAGCAACGAGTGGTTTGATGTACTGGAAATTTTAATTAAAGCCGGAGATATTGTTAGCAAACATCATTCTTTAGCGGTTATTGAAAATGCTAAAGGCGCAGGAGAGTTTGAATCCCCCATAGCCGGAGAAATAAAAGAAATCCTCGTAAAAGAAGGCGAGCGCTATCATTACAACGATGTTCTTTGCGCCATTGAAGAAAAATAACCCCGACGCTTATTAGCGAAGGGGTTTTACATTTTACTTGAAAGCGCTAGGATAATGCCAGTATTTGAAATTTGGAATGGAAGAAACAAGACCGTCAATTCCCCGCTTAAAAGCAGCCGCCGCGTTTGAAAAGGCGCCGCCGCAAACTACAGCCGGAGATGAAATAGACGCTTATGAACTTTTGGAATTAAAAAAATCAACCAACAAAAAATTTTCAAGCTGCCTGGTATACCAGATTGCGGATGCCATTTACACAATGCCCGAATTAAACGTTACATGGAAAGACGGAAACGAAAAAGAAGGGGCCGAGGCAAAAATTATCAAACATGACACGTTGAACATGGGCATGGCCTTCCAAGTTTTTAAAAAAGGCGAATTGCCGTCAACCGCCGTCGCCCGAATAAGAGAGATTCTCCCCGGCGACTTCGAAATGTGTCCTTGGTATATGCTGGTCAGCGACCTCAACAGGGTTATTTCCGCTCTTACCGAAAAAGCCGCAAAAAACCGGCTTTTTGGCAAAGATTTCTTTCCGCAGCCCAATATTATCTTTAATAATTTAGGAGCCTTTAAACACATCGGCTTCGCGGAACTCCTGATGCCGTTCGGCACAAGCCTAATGATAACCGTTTTAAAAGCTAAAGAAAAAGTCGTAATCCGCAGAGGGTACATAAATAAGTGGCCGATGATGACGCTCAAGGTCACTTTTGACCATCGGCTCTTTGACGGTCCGGCCATCGACAAATTTATCGGCCTTTTAAAAGATAGAATTGAAAACCCCGTGTTTTAAAACGGGGTTTTTTGTTTGTGGCTGTTCCAGCGTTTCTGAATCTGAAGCGCCAAAATTGTTTTTATTTTTAATCTCTGTTCCTGCGGTATATTCGATTGACCTAATTCTTTTGCCAAAGCCGTAAGCTCAATATCTTTAAGGCCGCACGGTACCAGCGGATCCAGATATTTTTCTTCGGGGTCCAGGGATATCGTCATGCCGTACCTGCTAACTCCTCGGGAAAATTGCAATCCGACAGAAACTATTTTTTTATCGCGGCCCAAATATAATCCAGGGTTGCCGCTTGAATTGGCCGTACGCCGGAATATCTTAAGCTTATATTCTTCAAAAACCTTTTCAGCCGACGACAACAAAATATTATTTAAAATCCCGGGAATGAAACTGCCGGTTTTAAAAACACAATAAACAGAAAGTATTCCCGGTCCCTGGTAAGTTACCAGTCCTCCCCTTCTTGTATATTTAACCGGGCATATTATCGACCAAAACGGCACTTTAAAATGCGGCCTGATTTTTTCCAAAGAAAAATTATATGAAAGCGAAGCTCCTGCCGTATAAACCGGCTCATGCTCAACAAATATCAGACGGTCCTTCGCATTGTCATAAACCCTCTCAGCCCAATAATCGTCTTGTTTTTTAAGCGCGTTCCTAATCGGAAAATCCACCCCCCAATCTTCAACTTGGATATTTAATCCGTCCATCTTTAAATGACTTTCTACATTGAGCATATATCTGAAACTGTGCTTTTGCAAATAAAAAACTAGTGCTATAGTTTCGGCAGAATTGAAATTTGAATATGAAAATAATTAAACCCGGGAAATACCCGTTTAAAGCGGGAATTTATCCGAGAATGTATAAAGACAAAAAACCGACCGTCAGACAATTCGCCGGAATGGGCACCGCAAAACACACGAATGCGCGGCTAAAAAAAATAGATAAATTTGGCGGCACCGGATATTCCATAGCCATGGATCTTCCAACGCTTTACGGAGATGATTCAGACGCACCACTCTCCCGGCACGAAGTCGGCTGGGACGGCGTTGCGATTGATACCGTTCAGGATGTTGACGACATGTTTGATGGCATCGCGATTGACCAAAAATCCGTCTCTTTCACGATTAACGCCTCCGCGGCAGATTTTATGGCAAGATATATTTCTGTTGCGGAAAAACGCGGAATTTATCCGTCGCGCCTGCGGGGAACGGTCCAAAATAATATTTTAGGCGAGCATTATTCGCAAAACGAAATTCTATTCCCGCTTGAACACGGAGTACGCCTAAGCATTGATCTAAAAGAATTTTGCGCAAAGTACATGCCGAACTGGTATTTCGCATCTTACCAGGGTTATCAGCCCAGAGAATCTTTGTGCTCGCCTGCAATGGAAATTGCCCTGCCTTTTACCTGCGCTATCGCCGATGCAAAAAAACTTATGGAAAGAGGCTTGAAATTTGAACAATTTGCTCCGCGGTTCTCTTTCTTTTTTGATTCGCACAATAACGGAATGAAAGAGATTGCGAAATACCGCGCGGCCCGCTGGCTCTGGGCGGAAATTACGCACCGGCTTTTCAAAATGCCGATTCCAAGAAAATACGACCTTAAAGACCCGAAATTGCAGTCAATGTGGTGCCGCATACATGTACAAACCGCGGGGTGCACCCTGCAAAGAAACAGGCCCTCAAATAATATCGTGCGGGTTTCAAATCAGGTTCTTTGGGCGATATTGGGCGGAGTGCAAAGCATTCACGCGAACGCTTTTGACGAGCTCTATTGCGTGCCCACTGAAAAAGGAGTACGGATTGCCGTTGACACCCAGCTGATTCAGCAATATGAATCCGGTTTTATGGACTTTCCGGATGCCTTCGGCGGAGCACACGAGCTTGAAACGGAAACCGAAAGATTATACGAAGAGGCACAACGTGAAGTAGCGAACATAGAAAACATCGGCGGAATTGAAGAGGCAATAAAAGTTGCTTATCCGCAGAAGAAAATCCATGAAAACGCGGTAAAAGAAATCGCGAAACTTGAAAAATGGAAAAACGAACCCGGTAAGCAATATTTTTCCGCAAAAGACGAAGGTCAGGAAAGTGAACTTGCCGATATTACAAAAGAGATTGAGGAAAGGCGCGGATTTGAAAAGGAACAGCTGGAAAGATTACGCGCTTTCAAAAAAGACAGGTCGGAAATTGCCGTTCAAAATACTTTAGACAGCGTGAAGCTGGCTGCCGAAAAAAAAGAAAATCTGATGCCAATTCTTATCGCCGCGGTAAAAACTGCGACAATGGGAGAGAACCACGGAGCGCTCCGCGAAGTATGGGGCGGACCCAAAGCGATGCCCTTGATCACCTCCCGTCTTTCGCGGGAAGCAACACTGAAATTGACCGGCGGATATAAATTCCCGAGACCTGTGCGCGTGCTTATTGCCAAGGGCGGGCATGACGGACACACGGTCGGTTTTTACGCCCTGCAGGATATTTTCCGCGCAATGGGAGCCGAAGTTATTCATTTGGGCCTCCGGACAACACCTGAAATAATCGCCAAAGCGGCCGCGGAAGAAAACGTGGATATAGTCGGATTATCGGCGATGGTAGGCTATGCTCCGGGATTTTTTGAAGATTTGCAAAAATGTTTGGTAAACGCCGACAAACGCCCCCCGAGCACCAAAGAGCGTTGCCCTGATATAGAAATCATCGGCGGAGGTATAATGCTTCCGCAAGACGAAAAAATGATAAAAGAGAAGCTCGGCATCAAAAATATCTATGTACCGGGATCTTCCGATTTCAGTCAGGTAATTGCAAATCTAAAGGAGAAATTCGGCCAATGAAAAAAATCACATGGACACAAAGAAATTCTCTGGCGCAGGGACTGTCTCTCTATCAGAAATATGAACATTTTACGATTCCGGCCCCTGAAGAAACAAATTCCTGCTGGGTCATCGGAGTAACCGGCATTGCCGCCGCCGGGAAAAGCACGCTTATCAACCCGCTTATTAAAGCGCTCAGAAAAAAAGATCTCACTATAGCGGCTTTGCTGATAGATCCAAGCTCGGAAGACGGTTCGGCGCTTCTCGCCGACAGAAATGAACTGCGCGACCCGGAGCTTGATATGGATAACAGCTTATTCATACATAGTTTTGCCACAAGAGGAGAAAAATCAGCGCTGACCATTGCTCTTCCAAAAATGATCAGTTTCGCAAAACATTTTGTTGATATCGTAATCGTTGAAACGGCCGGAGCGGGGCAGACGGATGTGGAAATAGAAACTTGCGTTGATACTCTTCTGCAAGTTTTGGCTCCGCTGGGCGGAGCGCTGACGCTTGAAAAATCGGGCCAAAACGAAAAAGCTCATATTTTCGCGGTCAACGAACGGGAATCTTTCACGAACACAAAACAATTTTTCGCGCTGGCGGAAATTGAACTGGGACGCAAAACGGATGCTGACGGCTGGACCAAAAAAGTTTTTTTGGTAAACGCTCTGGAGAAAAAAGGAATTGATGAATTGGTTGAAGGCCTTTGGGCCCATAAAAAATTTTTAGAAAACAAAAAACCCCGGTAATAATCGGGGCTTTTATTTTTTATGAAGTGCGCTATATTAACGGCAGGATTGAAAATAAGATATGGATTTTGCGCTTTCCGAAGAACAGATTCAGATAAAAAACATGGCGCGCTCATTTATGCGCGACGAAAAGAGCAAAGAAAAACAGGTTGAAAACTGGATAAAAAACGCCGATAAAACCAAAAAATTCCCCGTTGAATTCATGAAAGAAGCCGCGAAACTCGGCCTTCTGTCTATAGACATTCCCGAAGAATACGGCGGAGCGGGCCTGGACCGCGTAAGCGCACTTCTGGCATTCGAAGAGATTGCTTACGTCTCGGTCCCCTTTTCACTGGATATATTGGTCCACAATTCACTTTCGGCATTTGCAATCAACTTGGCCGGCAGAAAAGACCAGAAAGAAAAATATCTGCCGAGGATGGCATCGGGAGAAATTTTCGGCTGTTTTGCGAACACCGAACCCGACGCCGGCTCGGACGCAAAAAATATCAAAACCCGCGCGGTTAAAAACGGGAACAAATGGCTTTTGAACGGAAAGAAGAGATTTTGTACGAACGCCTCCGCTTCCAAGGTTGCCGTTGTTTTTGCCAGAACTTCCGAAAGAAAAGCAGGAAGCCCCGGAACCACCGCTTTTCTTATTGATATCGGCCCGCGGGTCAAAGGCTATTCGCTGGACAGGCTGGAACCGAAAATTTGTCAGGCCGGCTCAACGCTTTGCGAATTCAGTCTTAACGACTACGAAGCGTCCGATGAAAATGTTTTGGGCGAAGTTGATAAGGGCTGGAATGTTTGCGGCGGGACTTTCGAACATTCGCGCATATGGATAGCAATGCAGGGCGACAGCCTCGCACAACACGCTCACGACGAAATAATGAAATACGCCTCGGAAAGAACAACTTTCGGCAAACCGGTCATTGAAAACCAATACATTGCCTTTGAACTGGCAAAATTAAAAATAGAAATTGAATCCGCAAAAATGATGGCCTATAAAGCCGCTTGGCAGGAGATGACCTCAAACCCCGAATTCGCCGTCACCGCCTCAATGGCCAAGTATATGGGCGGCGAACTCGCCGTAAAAGCAACCCGCCTCGCCTGCCAATATGCGGGAGGGATAAGCATTTCCCAAGAATCCATATTTTCTAAGCTATATGCCGACGCCCTCGCTATACCGATATATGAAGGCGCGTCCGAAATACAACTGGCTATTATCGCCAAAAACATGAAGAGCAGATCCGCCTTGACGTAAAGGCGGTTTTTTTGTTACCTTGTTCTTAGATATTTTTGAAGGAGCTTGACAATGAAAACCTTGAAAACCTTTATTTTGGCTGTTTTTGCGTTTATAGCAGCAAGTACTTACAGCAACGCTTCTTTCGCTGACGAGATAGTTATCTTAAAAACGTTCGACTATGAGATCCGGAAAAACGACAATCTGATCCATCTTGCGAAACGGTTCGATACCACCAAAGCAAAACTTTTGGCGGCAAATACAGGCAGCCGCTGCATCAAAAACGAGAATCTTATTTTGAGGGGATGCAAGCTGAACGTCCCAAGCCTCTATCCGGCGGCAAAAGTAGAAGAAGCCTTACAGAAAGGCAACGAAAACGTAATGCGCTTAAAGCTGGCAAATATTGCACTGACAAAAAGCAACTCAAAACTATCGTTTATGCTTAGCGGGGTGGGTATTATAGCCGGATTTCTCTTCATAGGACTGCTTGTGATTATGGTCCGTACAGCGGCCTTTAAAGAAAACATGGAAAACAAATTAAAAGAAAGCGAAACAACGGTAGAAGAAAGAGGAAGAGCCCTGAAAGACCAAGAAACAGACCTTATAGGCCTGAAGCTTTGGAGAGACGGCGCCGTAAACCAAATCAATAATTTGAAAACCAGATTAAGCCTAAAAACCGAAGAATTGAGCCTGCAGGAAGGCTCGCAAGAGGAAATTAAAAGGCTGAAAGCTGAAAACGACAGTTTGGTTTTAAAGCTTAATGAGCATATGAGAGCAGTAGATCGTTTATATTTCGAAAACGGCGGGATGGAATCAAAAATTAATATACTTGATGCACAGCTTGCGATGCTAAGCGGACCAAAAGACTATGTTGAAGTTAAAACACAAGAAAATGGCATTTTAAAATTCAATGTTCATACGGTTTATTGCAAACACAAAGATTGCAAGGTAACCCCAATGCTTTCAAACGCTACCTCACACCACTTTAAACCACACACGCAGGCAGAAGAGCCAGGACTAAAAGAAACAGTTGATCGCACATAAAATTTTTCCGGCGGTCCGCCAACAGGCGGAGCCAAAGGAAAAATTAATAAAATTAAGCGGAGGTCCGAAAGGAGCCAAAGCTTGGTTAAAATGCGGTATCACACAAAGCACAGATGAAAATCTGTGCTTTTTTTATTTTTTACTTGCCTCCATAAAACAATAATGCTAACAATATACTAGGTTAAAAACAGAAACACAGATGCGCAAAGCGGTTTATGAGGCTATTTCTTATGTTCTTTCCGGTGTCATTATATTGTCGGTATTTGTTTTAGCAGACGCATATCTTAATAAGGGGCCGGATCTAAGAAATGTTAAATCAAAACTCGTCTGGCTAGCCGATGAAATAGGGATTTACGAAACCATCATTCCACGGCCGGAAACGGTCAGATTAATTACACAAGACGAAATTGAACGCGAATACGTTAAGACTTTCGGCATTCTCGACCCTGTCCAAATGTCAAGGGTGCTGGACAGCATAAAACTAGACAGGATCCGATTTAACGCGCCGATCTGCGGACTTTACACTGCTGACAATAACATGAGGGCAGTATATCTCTCCCTGCACTGCGGAAGAGACGACGAAGCTCTGATTCACGAACTAACACACCATATTTTCTATGTTGTTCTTGGTCCGGGAAAAATAGATAACGGAGAAAACCTAGCAAGAGAAATAAGCCGTAATTATTTCATTCAAAAAAGATGGTCCTTAAAATTCCTGAACAAAGCCGGTTTGCTCGGATTAATTACGGGCAGAGCCGGTTAAATTATAGCATCAAGAAATTGATGCTATTATTTTTGTATGAGAAAGAAAAGATACTATCTAATCGGAATTGCAGGTGTGGCCATGGCAAGTTTGGCTGGGCTTTTGAAGAAAAAGGGCCATGAGGTTGTTGGTTCCGACCAGGATGTCTACCCCCCGATGTCAGATATGCTCAAATCCTTAAAAATCCCCGTATTTAAGCCGTATAATGTGTTTCATATGAAACGGCATAAACCTGATATTGTGGTTATCGGCAACGCAATTGGAAGAGGTAATCCGGAGTTGGAATACGTAATTTCTAACGGGCTTCCCTATCGGTCAATGTCCGATATACTTCGGGAAGAATTTATTGCGTGGCCTTCGAAGCCTTGGCGAAGTAGGCAGCAGAGGAAGGCTATCGTAATCGCCGGCACACACGGCAAAACGACTACTACGGCTATTGTTGCCTGGATTCTAGAAACGGCCGGATTTGATCCAAGTATATTTGTCGGCGGTTTCATGAGAAACATCAATTCAACCTTTAAGCTCGGCAAAGGAAAATATGTTGTTTTAGAGGGAGACGAATATGATACGGCGTTCTTTGATAAAGGACCAAAGTTTTGGCATTATCGTCCGTTTATCGGCTTGGTCAATAATATTGAATTAGACCATATCGATATTTATAAAGACCTCGATGCCATTAAATTCGCCTTCGGCAGATTCATCAATTTAATACCTCAAAACGGCCTGCTAGTTGTTTCCCGTGAAAACCAAAATGCCTATACTTTAAGCCAAAAAATGGCCAAATCCCCTATCGCAACCTATGGAGTAAAAAGCGGAGATTATAAGGCAAAAAACATTAAATTTACCGACGGTTATATTTCTTTCGATGTTCATTATAACGGACACTTGCCCGACAGTAAGGCGGGTGTTCTATCGGACATACGAACAAAATTAATCGGTAAGTATAATATCTCAAATATTCTCGGGGCGATTGCAATTGTGAAGTTCTTAAAAATTCCGGATGTAAAAATTAAAAACGCGATTGCAACATTTGAAGGAGTAAAGCGCAGACAAGAAATCATCGGAGAAAAAAACGGAATAACTGTAATTGATGATTATGCGCATCATCCGACTGCCGTACGCCTTACGCTAGATGCTGTACGACAAAGGTTTCCTGCCTACGCCAAGGCTTCGGCGGACAAGCACAAGAAACGTCGCATAGTTTGTATATTTGAGCCAGGTTCTGCCTCATCAAAGCGAAGAGTATTTGAGAAACAATACATTGAATCTTTTAAACATGCCGATTTGGTCTATCTCTACAAGCCATTTAATGCCCAATCTCTTCAGAAGCGTGAAACATTCAACGGAAAATATGTGTCGCAAATGTTGCACAAAAATGGCGTTTTAGCCTCAAATTTTGAAAATATAGACAAAATGCTGTTTCATATGAAACAGCACGTGAAGCCCAGAGACGTGATTTGCATCATGTCCTGCCGTGGATTTGACGGTCTATACAAGCAAATCTGGGATATCCTCTAAATCAAAACCTTGTTTCATATGAAACAAGGTTTTTTGTTGTTTCATATGAAACCAAACAATGCTAGGAATTAAACATGCCAAAAACCGAAAAACGCAAAATAGGGGATATCGGAGAAGAGTTTACTTGCCGATTTCTGGAGAAAAGAGGATATAAAATTATTGAAAGGAATTATTTGAAGAAATGGGGAGAGATAGATATCGTAGCTAAAAATAAGGACGGATTGCACTTTGTGGAGGTAAAATCGCTCACTTGGAAACCGGGTTTCCAAGTGACTGAATATATGCCGGAGGCAAATATGCGCCTTTGGAAGAAACAAAGAATGACGCGAGCCATAAAAACATATCTTTTGGACCGAAAAATTCCGAATGATGTGGATTTTCAAATTGATATCGCCGCCGTTTTCCTTGATTTTGAGCGTAAAAAGGCTAGAATTAGACTACTTGAGAATGTGATTTTGTAGCTTTCCTTCACTGAAGCTTCGGAGGGCGCAACGGGCTGTAGTATAGTGGCAGTACGCCTGATTTGGGATCAGGTGGCCTGAGTTCGATTCTCAGCAGCCCGACAATACCATGGAATTTGCAATAGAAATAAAAAATCTGGTTAAAAAGTATCAGAATAAGACCGCCGTTGACGATGTGTCTTTTAGCGTAAAGCGCGGAGAGTTTTTTGGTTTTCTAGGCCCAAACGGGGCAGGGAAGACCTCAACAATCAACGCGCTTACCGGCATCGGCCAGTTTCAGGGCGGAGAAATAAAAGTTTTTGGGTTTGATGTGGTAAAAGATTACCGCGAAGCCCGCAGAAAAATCGGCCTTTCTCCGCAGGAATTTAATATTGACGCGTTCGTTTCACCGAGAGACACCCTTTATTATGTGGGCGGATTTTTTGGAATGCCAAAAAAAGAACGCGTCAAAAGAGCAGACTCCGTGTTAAGAGAGCTTGGGTTCGGCCATGAGGCAGATTTACCTTTCAGGGCATTGTCCGGCGGTTTTAAAAGGAGGGTAATGCTTGCGCGGGCAATGATGCATAATCCGGATATTCTTATTTTGGACGAGCCGACTGCGGGAGCAGACGTTGAATTGAGACACGGTTTATGGAAAATTTTATCCGACCTCAATAAAAAAGGGAAGACAATATTGCTCACTACGCATTACCTGGAGGAAGCGGAGCGCCTTTGCGACCGCATCGGCATAATTTACAACGGCAAACTGGTGGCCCTGGAATCCAAACACGAACTAATCAAGGATGGAAAATCTATAGAAGAACATTATTTAAATTTAACAACTAACGGGGCAACGCAATAAAATGAATTTTATCGGCGTACTGGCTTTTATAGAAAAAGAGACAAGTAAAATGCGCCACTTGGGCGCCCAAATTTTATTTGCACCGTGGGTTTCCGCGCTTCTTTATATTTTGATATTCGGACAGGTGGTCGGCCAAAGGATAGGGGAAATATCCGGCGTTACATACATAGATTTCGTTGTGCCGGGACTTCTTATGATGAATATTATGCAGTCCGCATTCGGGCACGCTTCGTCCGTGCTTTATTTCAACAGGTTCATCGGAAGCATTAACGAGCTGATTACCGCACCGTTCTCATATTTTGAAATAATAATCGGCTTTTTGGTCTCCAGCCTGATAAGGGTTTTGGTCATCGGCGGGGGAGTGTATGTCATCGCCCTTCTTTTTACGGTTACGACCGTAAATCATTTTTTCCTGTTTTTGTTTTATGTCATATCAAGCTCAATTGTTTTCGCGCTGGCAGGGCTTTTGGTAGGCCTTTGGGCGGAACATTTTGAGCATTTGGCGATACCCACAATTTTTATAATTATGCCGTTAACTTTTTTGGGCGGTGTTTTTAATTCCATTTATATGCTTCCCGAAAAACTTCAAATTTTTGCGTATTTCAATCCGTTCTTTTATTTCATAGACGGAATGCGCTATTCAATGATAGGAATATCCGAATCTAACCGCACGGCCGGGATTTTGTTCATTTTAACTTTGATATTGGTTTTGGGAGCGTGGGTCTGGAAGTTATTTAAAATTGGATATAAGATAAGGAATTAAGCGGGATTAGTTTAATGGCAGAATAGGAGTTTTCCAAACTCTTGGCACCGGTCCGATTCCGGTATCCCGCACAAAAAAAAACAAAATAAAAACCCCGTGAATATCACAGGGCTCCGGCGGAGAAATATATTTTTAATACCGCTCTTACCGGTATGTTTAATATTACAACATCGTCAGCGGCAACAAACGGCAATGTTAAATGCAACAGGCCGGGCCACCAAGTATGGTAATAAATTTTGTTCTTTTCCAGGAAGTAATAATTTATTTCATCGTCTTCCCGGCGGACGACTTGCATTACAAACCCGATCGGATAACCGCCGAAAAAAGACTTATCTTTCAGTTTTACGCAGAATAAAAACTTTTTTTCTTTTTTCTTTTTAAAGACCTTACCCCAAATTTTCGCAATACTGTCTTCCACCGTCTTTAACGGCACATTGCCTAAAAGCCAAAGACCCGGAAACAGTATAGCAACGGAAAAAGCCATAACAGCAATCCCACGCAAAGTAAGAAGATTGACGATTTTTTCCGTGCTCAGCAAATACATTGTCAGAGTTCTTGACCACTCCGTTGCGTCTAAAAAATGGTGCGTCAAAAAAATAATAAACAACCAACCAAAATATAAAAACGCACCGACAATCACACCCCTTCTTACGCCTTCCCCGAACGGCAACCATTTCCGCTTGGGCTTTTTTGGCAAGTTTTCTTCCCGAACTGTTTCTGCCATCCGTGCCTCCGTTTCTGTGAAATAGCATAGCACAAATCAACCCGCCTTACAGGGCGGGTTGATTTTATTTAAAATATTAAATTAAGCTTTACTTTACCGCTTCTTTTAGCGCTTTTCCCGCCTTAAAGCGGGGGACTGTGGTTGCGGGAACCTGAACCATTTCTCCTGTTCTCGGATTCCTCGCTGTACGAGCCTTGCGGGCCTTGGTTACGAACGCGCCGAATCCGGCAATTGAAACCTCATCTCCTTTTTTAAGACAGGCCGTGATAGTGTCAAAAATAAAATCAACCACTTCATCAGAATGTTTCTTTGAAGTGTTCATCCCTCCTTTGACATGCATCTCGTGCAATTTTTCTCCTAACTCTGCTTTATTCATGTTTTTATAAAATTATTGATAATGCTCAAATTCTATACTCTGTAACGATTTCCCGCAAATGCCTGATATCCACAGCTCGGGCAACCTCGCCGTGAACAGCGCCTTTTTCTTCAAGCTCCAAATAAACCGCGTTCACTTCTATCGGCCCCGATTCAGGCGGGTTTTTCTGGTTTTTAATATTTTTTTTGAATCTTTCTATAGACGGTTCTATCTCTACCCCGATAACAGAATTGTAAGCACCGACCATTCCGATGTCCGAAATATAAGCAGTACCTTTCGGTAATATTTTTGCGTCCGCGGTAGGCACGTGCGTGTGCGTTCCAAAAACCGCGGAAACTTTCCCGTCCAAATACCAGCCCATCACGGATTTTTCAGAAGTGGCATCCGCATGCCAATCTAAAATAATAAACGGTGTTTTGCCGGCGTACTCTTCTAAAATTTTATCTATTGTTTCAAAGGGGGAAGTATATTCCTGATGCATGAAAACTTGGCCAATGAGATTGATAACGAGCAGTTTCACGCCCGCATCCGGAAAGAAGTCCGACTTCCCGGGGAAGTCGGACTTCGAGGAGGGTGCGGATTTCACGTCATATAAAATTACTCCCCTGCCGGGAAGGTCCGCGCGCATGTTCGCCGGGCGCGTTATCGGATAATTTTCATCGTTCAAAATTTTCTCAACATCCTTTCCTTCAACCGAATGGTTTCCACCCGTAAAAATATTTACTCCCGCATCGCGGAGCTCCTGCAGCTGCGACGGTCCGATTCCTTTTCCGTGCAAAATATTTTCAACGTTGGCTATCACAACATCAGGCAAAAATTTTTCGCGCCAAACAGGAAGCATGTGTTTAACACCGGCTCTTCCAAGTTTCCCGACAACGTCTCCGAAAATTAGTAGTTTCATGGATTTTATTAAACTAATTCTTGCATCTTTGTTTCACCTAGTCGCTATTGACAAGTTTTGATAAAATATGATAGTTTTTAATAAGAGAGGGGACGGCAAATGAAATTAGTTAAGAAGATCGTAAAAACTGTTGTGTGCGACAAACATAGTGGCGTGATAATTATAGAAAACCAAAAAGAAATTCATGAGGAGCTGCTGGAGCACGTCGATGATGACAGAAGGTCCTACGACACATTAATACGATGGGTTAGCTGCCCAAAGTGTAGATGGGTTGTGGTAGTGGATACAGAAGATTTTCCGTGTGCAGGAGAATGTAAACGTAAAAATCTGAAAAAATTTACAAGAAACGCAAAAGTGTCGTGGCCGGCTTAATCAAAAGTTTTTATCTCGCGTATTCTATCGCGCGCATCTCCCTGATAACATTCACTTTGATTTCTCCGGGGTATTTCAATTCATTCTCAACGCGGTCCGCGATGTCGCGGGCCATTTTTTTGGCTTCAAGATCAGATAGGTTTTCTGGTGAGACGAAAATTCTAATTTCACGTCCTGCCTGTATCGCGTAAGCTTTTTCAACGCCTTTAAATGAAGTCGCAATTCTTTCCAAGTCTTCCAATCTCTTAATATAATTTTCCACCGAGTCCCTTCGCGCGCCGGGGCGTGAAGCAGAAATCGCGTCTGCTGTTTGCACAATAATAGATTCCAGCGTTTCGTACGGATACTCTTCGTGGTGCGACTGCATCGCCTGAATTATGCGCACATCCACATTGAATTTTTGGAGGATTCTCCTGCCTATCTCAACATGCGTTCCCTGTATCTCGTGGTCAACCGCTTTTCCGATGTCGTGCAAAAGCGCGCCTTTTTTGGCGATAGTCACATCGGCTCCGAGTTCGGAGGCAAGCATTCCTGAAATGTGCGACATCTCTATTGAGTGCTGAAGAACATTTTGTCCGTATGAAGTCCTGAATTTTAACCTGCCCAAAAGCATAACAAGCCTCGGGTCAACATCAAACACGCCTATTTCATAAATAGCTTTGTCTCCGGCGTCTTTGATTATTTTTTCAATTTCAACTTTCGCTTTCTCAACGGTTTCTTCAATTTTTGCGGGCTGAATGCGTCCGTCCAAAATAAGACTTTCTAAGGCGACCCTCGCTATCTGCCTGCGGACCGGGTCAAAGCTTGATATTAATATTGTTCCGGGCGTATCGTCCACAATAACCTCAACTCCCGCGGCCCGTTCCAGAGCACGGATATTTCTGCCTTCTTTACCTATTATTTTTCCTTTTAAGTCGTCGGAAGGAATGTTAACCGAAGTAACTGTAACTTCGGAAGCAGTTGAAGAAGCAAGGCGCTGTATGGTAGAAGCCAAAATATCCCTGGCTTTCCTTTCCAGTTCTTCCATACCGAACCTTTCCATTTTTTGGATTCTCGCCAGAATATCGGACTCGTGCTTTTTCTCAACCGCCTGCACCAGCTGGTTCTTAGCATCTTCTTCTGAAAGATGTGCAACCTTCTCCAGTTCCGCCCTTTTCTCCGCGTCTATCTTTTCAAAATTTTCTTTCATTGCGCGGAGCTTCTCAATTTTTACTTTGATATCGTTTTCTTCCTTATCCAGATCCTGTGAGCGTTTTTCCAGAGCTTCGTCTTTGTGGGCAATGCGCTCTTCCATTTTCCGCAAATCGCGTTCCCTTTCTTTTTGTTCGTTTTTGGCCCCCTCCAAAACCTTTTCGGCGCGCGCTTTAGCCTCGTCCAATATTTTTTGGACGGACTCTTTTGCGTCTAATAAAATTTGCTTAGACTTAAGCTCCAGCGCGTCTTTCCGTTGTTGCGCTATAAATTGCCTTAAAAAATACCCTCCCACAACGCCGGCCGCCAAAGCAACCGCCGCCTTGATTAGCGTAAGTAGATCCATATATTTGGTTTATTTTAATTACGATTGATAACATATTGGACTATAATAAAGATAACGTAATCGTATCAAAACTTGTTTTAAAAGTCAAATCTGCCCGTGTTGTGCTAAAATAATCTTATGGATAAGCATTACAAACCGGTAGTACTTCTGATCTTAGACGGCTTTGGAGTAAGCCCTTCAACCGAATCAACCTGGACATTTGCCCAAATGCCGACATTTCACGAACTGGAAAAGTTTTTTCCTTTCACAACGCTGCAGGCTTCAGGCACCGCCACCGGTCTCCCGTGGGGAGAGGAAGGAAATTCGGAAGTAGGACACCTTACCATCGGCGCTGGGCGCCCGATATTCCACCATTTGCCGCGCATAATTATGTCCATACATGACCGTTCATTCTTTCAGAACAGGGCACTGCTCGACGCGGCAAACTTTACAAAAACCAACAACGGAAAATTCCATATAATGGGACTTGCTTCCAGCGGGTCCGTGCATGCTTACGTGGACCATTTATACGCGCTCATGACTTTCGCCGCCGAACAAAAACTGGACAAAGTATATCTTCATCTTTTTACGGACGGGCGCGACACGCATACCAAAGAAGGAGCAAAGTTCATGCGCCAGCTGGAAGACCGCCTGACGGCGCAATTCCCCGCGGTAAAAATAGCAAGCATCATGGGACGCGATTTTGCTATGGACAGGGACAACCACTGGGACAGGATAGAGCTTACTTACAGATGTCTTACCGACAAAAGCGAAAGCGAATTTGTTTCCGCTTCTTCTTATATAGAAGAGTCTTATAAAAACGGCGTTACCGATGAATTCATAAAACCGGCGAATCTTCAGGAAAACGAAGGAAAAGTAGAGGACGGAGACGCGATGGTTTTTTATAATTTCAGGGAAGATTCGGTCCGCGAACTTACATCGGCCTTTGTTTCCGATGATTTTTCGGCTTTCCAAAGGGAAAAGCTGAAAAAACTGTTTTTTGTGACAATGACGGAATATGATCAGAAATTTCCCGCCCACGTGGCCTTTCCTCCGCTGGATATCCCGTGGCCTTTGGCGCGCGTCATCTCAGAAGCCGGTCTTACACAGCTTCACGTCGCCGAAACGGACAAATACGCGCATGTTACTTATTTTTTTAATGGCGGGAAAGAAACGCCATTCAAAGGAGAGGACCGTATTTTGGTTCCGTCCCCGCATGTCGCGCATTTTGATGAAAAACCGGAAATGTCGGTAGAGGCGATAGCCGGTGAAATATTAAAAGCCCTTCCGCGCTATGATTTTATCCTTGCAAACTTCGCCAACGGCGACATGGTCGGCCACACCGGCAACTTTGAAGCAACCGTAAAAGCCATTGATATCATGGACGGAGTTATCGCAAAAATTTACCCTGAAGTATTCAAAGCCGGCGGGGCGATGATAATTACAGCCGACCACGGCAACGCCGAAGAAAAAATTTACGCGCATTCCGGCGAAAAACGCACCAAACACACGGCGAACCCCGTTCCGATGTTCGTACTTGCGCCGGAACTTAAAAGTGCGGCGCCGAAAACTGAGGAAGATATTCGTTCGCGCTACGCAACCACCAAAGGAGTCATCTCGGACGTCGCGCCTACGGTCCTCGCGCTGATGGGCCTGCCGAAAAAAGGGGAGATGGCGGGAATCAACCTGCTTCCGAAGATATCTTAAGCTTTTTATTTATTTTGATTTTCCTTTCGGAAGAGCGGCGTTCTTTGATTTTACTATCTCGTCCACTATTCCATATTTTCTTGCGTCATCCGCATCCATATAAAAATTCCTGTCGGAGTCGCGCTCTATTTCAGCAAGCGATTTGCCGGTATGATGCGCTAATATTTTGCTAATTTTTTCTTTTACATGCACTATGTGCTTGGCGTCTATTGCAATATCGGAAGCCTGTCCTTCACTGCCTCCCAAAACCTGGTGTATCATAACCTCCGAATTTGGCAGTGCAAAACGCTTGCCTTTCGATCCTCCGGCAAGAAGTATAGCAGCACCGGAAGCCGCAAAACCGACGCAAAGTGTCGCGACATCAGGTTTAATATTTTGCATCGTATCATAGACAGCCAAAGTTGCAGAAACCGAGCCTCCCGGAGAATTGATATATAGCCAGATATCTTTTTTGGGGTCCTGAAGTTCCAAAAACAAAAGCTGGGCGATTATCGTATTCGCAACTCCGTCCATTATCGGCCCGCCCAAAAAAACAATTCTGTCTTTAAGCAGTCTTGAATAAATATCATAGGCGCGCTCTCCGCCCATCTCTTTTTCTATGACCGTCGGGATAAGATAACTATTGTGCATTTCTTCTTCCATAATTATAAATTGTAACAGGATTACTTCTCTTTTTCAAACATCTCAAAAACCATTTCGTTTTGGAGCCGGCCGACGAGAT